>Ga0123355_10011058_pt1 | contig 13892 bp, 8 predicted proteins | sample TergutEmb28metaG_3_FD_89872 | JGI IMG/M metagenome (GOLD analysis project Ga0123355, IMG submission 89872) | Embiratermes neotenicus P1 segment gut microbial communities from Petit-Saut dam, French Guiana - Emb289 P1 | ecosystem: Host-associated > Arthropoda: Insects > Digestive system > Gut ... | reverse complement strand
GTGTGCTGCAGCGCATTTTCCGCTTGCTTTAGGATATTGATATCTTCTATGCTTAGCCAAGGCGAACTTATAATTTCATATGGTGGACTTTCGTTAAATATTATCCCCAGCGACGGAGCTTGTCTGCGTAGCTCGCTACCGTGCAAGAGCTTTAAAAAACCCAACTGCAATGTGTGCGCCCGCAGTGAGAAGGCTCTGTCGAAGCTATGCTTAAAGTCACTTAGAGTCTCATGAGGGAGCCCCGCTATCAAATCTACATGAATATGGATATTACCCGCACATAAGAGCTCCTTTATTCGAAGCTCTGCCTTGTCTAGCGATGTCTTTCTTGATGAGGCATTGAGCGTAGGCTCATGAAAACTTTGAAGCCCGATTTCGAACTGAATGCGCCCGGGCGGTGCCGTCTGTAGAAGTCTTATCGTACGCTCGTCAAATAAATCTGCAGCGACCTCGAAATGATAGCAACACTGCGCATCAAGTCCGATAATATAGTCAAATATCTCATATGCACGCTCAGCATTACAATTAAAAGTCCTGTCAACAAGCTTAATGGTGCGTGCGCCGGATTTGGATAACTTCGATAGTTGCTTCTTAACAATATCCATAGGGAAATATCGCACATTTGTTCCGGCAGAGAGACAAAATGCGCAGGTAAATGGGCATCCTCGTGATGTTTCGACATATGCCAACCGACCTTGGAGTGTAGCAAAATATTCGTCACTGTATGGGTCGATAGGGCTTAAGCAATCGTCATTTTGTTTCTCACTCTGCTCCGCCCCATGTGTCATCTCATTGAGGAGCTTGGGAAATGTGTATTCGCCCTCACCTTGCAGCACCATGTCTGCTCCGCAATCTAGCCAGTAGTCTACATTAAATATAGCTTCCGGTCCGCCGAGTATTAGCCGTGCAGATGGGAGAGATGCCCTTAGAAGGCGTAGTATCTCAGGGAGTTTAGAGGAGTTCCAAATATATGCCGATATACCCACAATATCAGGTGAGTGGGCTGAGATCTTGCGTACTATTTCCGCATTTTCATTATGGATTGTTGCCTCGACAATTTGTACAACGTGAGGATTGTGGGAATATTCGGATATGCCCGCAGCAATTACCCATGCAGCAAGTGATGAATGGACATATTTTGCATTTATAGCGACTATAACAATTTTGCTCATAAGCGACTAGCTACCTGGACTTGAAGGGCTTGAAGCTACAACCTCTTTATACATGGCAGAAGCATCAGCCTTGGTCGCATGTTCTGAAACCGTCAGCACTTCGACACTAAGAGACCTCTGCCCGAAGCGGATATCAATGACATCTCCGACCTTGACAGCATAAGAAGCCTTAGCAGGACGGCCGTTTACACTAACACGATCCCCGTCGCAAGCCTCATTGGCAACGGAACGGCGCTTGATTAGTCTTGAAACTTTTAAAAATTTATCTAACCTCATAAGTCGTTCACTCCCGATTAACGATTAAAGTATGATGCACTAGTGTGCCGATTTTCGAATATCCGTCCAGCTATTTGGAAATCGGTACACCAGTACAACAATGGCGCAGGAACATCCTGCGCCAACATTGTAGCATATTAAAACTTGTGGCTCACCAGGCGAGTTTCTAAAGTATAGTACCGAGAATTTTTGGCGTCAGGTGGTGCAGCAAATTTGCAGGAATGTCACTGACCTTTCAAAAATTTGATGTGCCGCATGGCGGCAAAAAGACCGGTAGGATACTTTAGAAACTCGCCTGGTGAGCCACTAATATACAATACTATTTTGCGACTGCATCCTTAAGAGCTTTGCCGGCTTTGAACTGAGGTGTTCTTGTTGCCGGGATATTGATAGGCTCTTTTGTCTTAGGGTTGCGGCCTGTACGTGCGGCACGATCTTTAACATCGAATATGCCGAATCCTACTAATTGTACTTTGTCGCCTGAAACAAGTGCGTTTGTGATTGCGTCGATAGTTGCGCCTAGCGCCTTTTCGCTGTCTTTTTTAGACAAGCCTGAATTTGCTGCGATAGCATTGATGAGTTCTGTTTTGTTCATTAGAATTTGTCCTCCTGAAATTTAACATTCATAAATTATTAGGAATTACCCAAAGTATTGTTGGATAGTTCCTTATTATATTAAAAAGGTGTAATTTTACCTCTCTAATTTCACCTGTTGGTAGAGCGCTTCCATCTCATCGAGAGTCATATCCGAGAGATTGCGCCCCTGGCTGATAGCCATCTTTTCGAGCTTAGAAAACCGCATTGTAAACTTATCGCTTGCTTGCCCCAATGCCTTCTCAGGGTCAATGTCGAAAAATCTTGCAAGATTAACTGCTGAAAACAGCAAATCTCCGAGTTCTTCCTCAATATTGCCACCGGACTCAATCGCAGAGCAGAGCTCCGCTGTTTCTGCATGTATGGCATCAAGTGCCCCTGTATGGTCAGACCAGTCAAAGCCGGCTTTAGCAGCTTTCTTCTGAATCTTCTCCGCTCTCCATAGAGCAGGTAGACTGATAGCCACGTCATTCATTGCCTCGGATACCAGCTCGTGCTGCTTTTCCTCACGCTTGATGTCTTCCCAGAAAACGAGCGACTCGCTACCGTCTCTTGCCCGAGATTCTCCGAATACATGCGGATGGCGACGTATCAGCTTCTTGCAAGTAGCATCTGCGATATCGTCGAGATTAAACCGCTCCGACGATTCTGCAATGTCAGCGTGAAATACGACTTGCATTAAAACGTCGCCCAATTCTTCAATCAAATGTTCCGTATTGTCGGAATCAATTGCTTCGGCAGCTTCATAAGCTTCCTCAAGAAGATTGCGCCTAATACTCTTGTGAGTCTGTTCAGCATCCCACGGACAACCATCAGGACTACGCAATAGTCTCATGAGATTTCTAAGATCAGAAACATCATATCTGAGTTTGTTTTCAAAATCTACCATACTTTTTCACTTTCCGCAAGACAGTTTTTTAAAATTTTCGTATAAAACAGCTGATTTATGCAATAATTTTGAGATTTTAGGGAGTTTAGTGTCGGCTCAGGCGCATTATTGAAGATAATACGCATTTTGTGACCTAACTCTTGATTCGCAAGAGTTTTGCTAATTTAGCCCCTCGTGGGACAAGTTTCATATCGTCCATAGTCACGGTGCGAGTCACGACGACGAATATACCATAGACCAAAATCCCGACCAAAATGGCAACCATTAGAAAAGCGGTAATTGCAAGCCGATGTGTTCCGATAGTGCCCAAGCCAAGCCTGAACAACCCTTCATAAGTTAAGAAAGTGGCGACTGCCATGACCGCTGTGCAAAGGAGCGGGCGGAAGAACGCTTTGCTGAATTTTGGTTTTTCTTTGACTTTGGCTCTAATGAGGCATATGTTCAGTGTCGAAATGACGATAAAGCAAGCAAGAGTTCCCAGAGGTGAAGCGATAATGCCGATATTCGGATTCCCTGAAAGGAAATATGCTACTGCTATCTTAACAATCGCTCCGATGGGAAAGATAACAAGAGTAATGCGCTCGTGACCGTTAGCTTGTAAGATGGCGGTTGTTATATATTGCAAACAAGCGAAAAATGCAGCGAAGCCAAGAACGGTCAGGATATTAGCAGCCAGCGGTAGATCGTATCCGTAAAGTGCCTTAATTATCGGAGAGGCTAAGATTATAAGACCTGCTGATGCGGGCATGGAGATTAGATTAACGAGTTTTAGCGACGATTGCATTATAACGCCTGCTTCTCCCGGCTTTTCTCTAGTTAGTGCTGCTGCAATTGCCGGGATTATGCTTAGTGAAATCGGCACGGCGATTGCAAGTGGCAAGTTGTATATAGGTAGCCCCAGGGCATAGACACCCCACAGCTCACTTGCCTGTTGCTCTGTGTAGCCAAGTGCGGATTGCAGTCTGCCGAGCACGATGACATTATCTATAAACACCATTGCAGACATGGAAGTAGCGGTCAATGTTATGGGGAGACTGACTTTCATTATGCGCCCGAAGATATTTAAAGATCCGGGCGTTTTCGGCATCACAGAATCGGAGATTATGGTGGTGCTATCGGAGATTCCGATTGCCCTGTCGGATTTCTGCTTATACCATACGAGTATGGGAACACTTACGCCCAAGCCTATAGTTACGCCTGCTATTGCGCCGGCAGATACGATAGGGGTGTCGTGACCGAGATTAATAAGCCAAAGTGCTGCTGCAATGCCGATTATAGCCTTGCATATGACTTCGGCAATCTGAGATATAGCCGTTGGAATCATATTTCCGTGACCTTGCGCATATCCTCGATAGACGGCGATGATACACACGAAAAAGACCGCAGGAGACAAAACACGGATTCCCGGTGCGGCGAGTGAGTTATTCATAAATGCAGCAAAATTATCAGCAAAGAGGAACATCACAAGCATTGCGACAAAACCGATTATGATAAATGCAGGAAGCGCTACTGCAAAATAGCGTTTGGCAAGCTTGTTGTTATCGCTCGCATTAGCTGATGAGACCATCCTGGATAAAGCAGCCGGGACTCCGGCGGTTGAGATAGTCAGGATTAGCGTAAACACATTGTAAGTGACCTGAAATGTGCCACGTGCTGAGGCATCCATGATTTGAAACAATGGGATTTTGTATATGGCACTGATTATCTTAACAAGGATTGAAGCTGCAGCTAAAATTGCTGCACCCTTAAGATAATTTTGATTTCTGCTATCAGGCAACACGACACCTCATCCCATACGGAAAAATAAACCATACTCATTTTACACCTCTCAGACGATAAAAGCAACTACAAGAAAGTGGAGTCTGCGGGTATTTGTAATAATTTTCTCATTCGCTAGAACGGGACTTGTCGCCCTACATACGCTCATTCAAAAATCATCACAAATACCCTTGACTATTTATGTTCTGTATTACGAAATTATGTCACAAGCAAGACGATTATTTGATTTTGAATAATCAGGCAGAATTAAGTTTACATAACAAATGTGGATAAAAATGTGGATAATGTGCAAAAACCCTGATAATGTAATAAAAAATCATTCGACATTCTCACGACATTCACTTATGGTAAACCATTAATATTCATTAAATGATGAATATGGTGATTAAAAAGCGGGAAAAGTGATGAAATTTTCACACTTTTGAGAGGTGATCATGGGTCGGCAAAAGTCAAGCGTGAGAGCTTACAAGTGTCTAGAAATAATATTTACAAATTCATAACAAATATTTCACGTATAATTCATTGTGAGTACAACTTTGAAACATTAATGTCATATATGTATGGTAAAGTAAGATGACCAATTAATTGATGCGTTTAGTGAGGAGGCTCGAAATGTACAATAACGATGAATTTAACAGACATGACCCTCAAGATATATATAGGCGGATGCAAGCGCAGATGCCACCGGCACAGCCAGCTCCACCAACGTATACACCATCGGCACAGCAACCACCGCCGATGTCGCAACCACAGATGGCATATTCGCAAGCGACATACACAGCTCCGCCAAAGCGCAGACGTCGGCGCGGAAATGTACGTGCAGTTTTACTGTGTGTTCTGTGTTTGCTGCTTGCAACCTCAGCGGGATTTGCGGGTGGATATTTGGCGACTTCTATGAACTTAGCTTCGGTATCACAAGAGCCGTCGATGGTCGCCCATGAGCAAGACGTTGGTGATGCCGAACTGCCGATGACACAACCTAATCTTGGCGAGGCACTTGACGAGGCAACTGACCTATCCATGCCGGGACATGATGCCACCGAAGGGCTAGAGACTGGTAATGATGGCGAGCTTGTTTCATCATCAGGGATTGTTAGTGCGTTTAACAGACCTGAGATGACCACTGCCGAAGTGGCAGCAATGGTAAGAGATTCAGTCGTCGAGATAAAGACCGAGACAGTTACCGCAGGAATATGGGGCGGTCATCGGACGAATGTAGGTGCAGGCAGTGGCGTGGTGATAAGTGAAGATGGATACATTATTACAAATGACCATGTAATCAGAGGCGCAGCAAGTATTGCAGTGAGACTTGCTGATGGTAGAGAATTTGATGCGAAGCTCATAGCAACTGATGTCGCAACAGATACTGCGATTATAAAGATTGAAGCAACCGACTTGGTTCCGACAGTGTTCGGCGACTCAGACACACTCGTTGTCGGAGACTCGGCGCTTGCAGTGGGTAATCCGCTTGGAGAACTCGGCGGAACAGTGACACGTGGTATAATCTCAGCAACTGATCGTGACATTATGCTTGACGGTGAGATCATGACACTGCTACAAACTGATGCAGCAGTAAATCCCGGAAACTCAGGCGGTGGTCTGTTTAACATGCAAGGAGAGCTTATCGGAGTTGTGGTTGCCAAATCAGGCGGAATCAATATTGAAGGATTGGGATTTGCCATACCTTCGAATACTGCTAAGCAAGTAGCTGCAGATTTGCTGACTTACGGGCATGTTAGAGGCAGACCGTATGCAGGGCTTGACCTTTTGGATATTACTACCACACAACAGGCACGGCAACATGGTGTGAATCAATTAGGATTGTACATTCTGAACTCTGCACATGAAGAACTGTCAAGAGGCGACAGGATAATCGCCATGAACAACAGGGCAATTACGAATCAGCTTAGCTTCAACGCTGCGCTCCGCCATAGGGAAGCCGGGGATACAGTAAGTATGACTGTAATTCGTGGCGGAAATGAAGTGACGGTTGAAATTGTGCTTACGGAGTGGACACCGTAATCTGTGATATAATGGCTTTTGACATCGGCGACCATAATCGCTGATGTCAAATTGAAATGAATTTTTACAAAAATAGGAGTAACATATGACACGCTTCTTTGCAGACAGTTCAGCCATATCAGGGGATTTGATACAATTATCTTCCGACGACACAGCCCACATTCGCTCGCTCAGGTTGCGCCCGAATGAGCAGTTTGTGGTTTGTGACGGCGAAGGTACAGATTATATATGCAAGCTCAGCAAAGCAGAAGACGGCTCTGCTTTCGGCAATGAATCACTTGCTGAAATTATCGAACCCCGTCCGTCAAAAGGCGAGTCAAGCATAAAATGCAGTGTCTTCATAGGGCTTGCAAAGGGAGACAGAATGGAGTATGCAATACAAAAATCTGTCGAACTTGGTGCACACGAAATAAAATTATTCCCATCTGAACGTTGCATAGCGATTCCGAAAGATATGAGCAAAAAAACGCTGAGACTTCAAAAAATAGCACTCGAAACATCTAAACAGTGCGGCAGGGGAATTATACCCCAAGTGACCACTTTGGATTCGTATGAATCGGCAATCGAGCAAGCGGCGCAAGCAGATATCCCACTGTTTTTCTATGAATGTGAGGAAAAAGCAGATCTAAAGAGCGTCCTTGAGCAGCAGTCTGCACGGGCGGCGCAGACAGCACAGACAGCACAGACAGCACCTAATACCTCACAATCAATCTCAATATTTACGGGCCCTGAGGGCGGATTTGCCGCACACGAAGCAGAAATCGCCGCATCAAAAGGAATGCTTGCCGTAACCCTCGGCCCTCGAATTCTCAGATGCGAAACCGCACCTGTGGCGGCACTTGCAACAATCATGTTTTATACAGGGAATTTGTCATAAATTTTTAAGCTATTGTGTATGAAATTTTAAGATATCGCTTGTTGTGTTATGAATATTTATTTGTTATACTTGTCGAAATAGTTTAAACCGTGAGGAACGAGTATGGCAAAGAAAAAACAATCTGTTCGCTTAAATAAAGTCTTGTCCAGACTGGAAGCTTCAGCGGAACAAGGGCTGACACGGCAACAAGCCAGAGAACGGCTTGAAAACGGCTATTCAAATACAAAGCCCGATTCTGCCGAAAAAACAGTCGGGCAGATTTTTAAAGATAATATATTTACATATCTCAACCTTGTGCTTACTTTGCTTGGGTTGTGCGTAATTTTAGTTGGCGAATATCAAGATTTAACATTTATGCCAATCGTTTTTATCAATACAACGATAGGAATAATCCAAGAGTTGCGCAGTAAGCGTGCGCTTGCCAAACTTTCATTCATAGCGGCACCTAATGCGACTGTTATCCGTGATGGAGAGCGGCTGACAATACCGACTGACGAAACCGTGCTTGATGATATAGCCTTGTTTTCGACAGGTCAACAGATTTATGCAGATGCGATAGTTGTAAGCGGTGAATGCCATGCCAACGAGGCACTTGTCACCGGTGAATCTGACGAAATAGTGAAGCAACCCGGCGATGTATTGCTCTCCGGGAGTTTTATCATTTCGGGTCAGTGTGCTGCAAGACTTGATAAAGTCGGGCGTGACTCTTTTGTTGCTCAGCTTACGCTCGAAGCTAAGAAGACACAAGGCAAGCTTACAATAGGAATGGTCTCGGCACTGAAAAAACTGGTTCAGTTTATCGGAATCGTGATTATTCCGGTTGGAATAGCTATGTTTTTCCAGCAATTTCGTCAGCCGATCATTACAGTTGCGGAAGCGACGGTGGCGACGGTTGGAGCACTCGTCGGAATGATTCCCGATGGACTGTATCTTCTTGTATCTATGGCGCTTACAGTCAGTGTATTGCGCCTTGCACGTAAGAAGACACTGGTTCAAGAGAGAAATTGCGTAGAGACGCTTGCACGGGTCGATGTGCTTTGTGTTGACAAAACAGGAACGATAACAGAAACGAATATGGACGTAAAAGAAGTTGCGCTTCTATGTTCGGACAGATTTAACGAGCAAGATATAAGTCAGATAATGGCTGACTATGTCGGGAATATGCGTGCTGACAACGAAACTATGATTGCTGTCGAAGCTTATTTTAATGAGCCGTCAAGCAGGAGAGCACGCACGAGCATGCCATTTTCGTCAGCGACCAAATACAGCGGTGTATCATTCCATGAAGATGAATCGTACTTGCTCGGAGCCCCAGAAAGAATTTTGCAGACAAATTATGAGAGATATAGGTCGGAAATTGAAAAATATTCAGCTCAAGGATATAGGGTTCTGCTCCTTGCATTATATGATAGAGATATAACAGGGAAAATTGACGGCAACAGAGTTTTACCGCTCGCACTTATTCTGCTCTCAAACAGGGTGCGACCCGAAGCACCGGGCACATTTAAGTTCTTTGCAGAGCAGGGCGTAAAGATAATTGTTATTTCGGGCGACAATCCCATGACCGTATCGCAGATATCACGTGAAGCGGGAATAGAGGGAGCTGAGAGATTTGTTGATGCAGCCACTCTTACGACCGATAGGCAGATCAAACGTGCTATAAGCGAATATGTCGTGTTCGGGCGTGTTACGCCGGACCAAAAGCGAAAGTTAGTAAGAGCGTTAAAGGGTGCGGGTCATACAGTTGCAATGACCGGAGATGGTGTAAATGATGTTCTTGCGTTAAAAGATGCCAATTGCAGTATCGCAATGGCATCAGGCAGTGAGGTGGCAAGCCAAGTGTCGGATATCGTGTTACTTGATTCTGACTTTTCGGCGATGCCTCATGTAGTTATGGAAGGTCGCCGTGTTATTAACAATATTGAGCGTTCGGCGGCGCTTTTTATCACTAAGAATATTTTCTCGTTTCTGTTTGCGACGATAATGACAATTGGGCTTGCGTTTCCATTCCCTCTCAGAGCATCGCAGTTTACTTTGTATAATGTGATGTTTATAGGGATTCCGTCATTTGTGTTGGCGATGGAGCCGAACAAGAATATTGTCCGTGGTAAATTTATCGTAAATGTCTTGCGGAATTCTCTCCCTGCAGGACTTGCAAGTTTTGGAGCATTGGTTGTGCTTATGTTCGTCGGGCAAGCCAGAGGTATACCCGATGCGGAACTTTCGACGATGTCGCTCTTTATCATAGCATTTGTAGGGCTTCAAATGCTTTATAAACTGAGCCACCCGCTCAATGCCTTGCGCATTGCGCTCATAATAACTATGGTTGTTGGATTTACGATAGGTGCATTTATTCTTAACTATATCGGCGTTCTCATTCCTATCTACGGCGGAGACATCTGGGCGCTTATACTAATATGCTTGGCGACAGCGCCTGTTTTCTTCGGGCTGAGTCTACTGATGGGGAAGAAGAAGTAGGTGTACTTGAGTTTGCAAAAAAGGGGGCGTCTGCGAGAAAATTATTTCGTGGTTTTGCTATCAAGGCAAAGCATTAATACAAGTGAGACAATGCTTTTCATAATTAATTGATAAAATCCAATCTCTCCAATACCCAATGGATAATTCTTTGCGACCCTGTAATAACTCGCGCTTCACACATCATTCCGACTCGCACATGCGACTCAACACCATGCCTGTTAAAAAGTGAACCGCTTTCCATTTCGGCTTCGACGAGAAAATAGTTTTGTCCATCAACTCCGGCGCGCGCATCCGGGGAAATTCTTGTAATGCGCCCCGGCATCTCTCCATAATCAGCAAACGGTAGTGCTGCAAACCGAAAATTAATTTCTTGCCCCACCTCAACCTCTGCTATGTCGGCATTTGATACAGCGAGCAAAACTCTATGTTCTCCGCCGGAAATAGGTATGATTGTAGCGATGTCCGTACCGGCTTGAATAAAATCCCCCGGAGTAATCACTGAAAGCATACTAATCACTCCATCAATCTGCGCAGTGATTTGTGATTCATCGATAGTTAGCCTTAGGCTATTAATCTCCATTTGGAGAATATCTCGACTACTTTGTTGGCTAAGCAATGTATCTGAGATTAACGAAAGCATATCAAGCCTATGTCGCTCTCGCACCAATTCCTCACTGTATCCCATATCATAAATTGATAACAGCACGGATTCCGCACTTTGTATCGTCGCATCAAAGTCGGCAATTTGCCTTTCTAAATTAGCGATTCCCTGTAATACATATAACTTGATTTCATTTGTAAATCGTTCCCGCTCAAGCAAAATTAAGCTAAGTTCATTATGCGCATTATCAATTTCATTTTGCGACACTTCCGAAAATCTGTCGCGGTCAAATATGATAGAATCATGTTCAAATCTCGCTGTGTCAAGTTCTATCCTTGCTATTCCACCAACCTCATATAGCAGTTCCAATGTAATGAGCATTTCAGCACTTTGCTCTAACGCGCGATTATATTGCTCCAAGCCCATAGCATATAGTTCTTCCATAGCATCAATCACGGATGTCCTTTGAGCTATCAAATTTTCATATTGTGCTATATTTACTTGATAATCAGCAAAACGCCGATACTGCTCTGCTTGTATCCGCGGCATCGTGCTTTCGCCGCGTTCAATTGCATTGAGCAAACTTCGCAGTGCATTTAGTTCTGAATTCGCCCGGTTGCGGCTTTCAGATGCAACAGCGCTCGATACACGAGCCTCAGAACTCCATCGAGCAATATCAAGATTAGTGTTTCGTATTTGCTCCAAGGCAAAATCTATTTCAGTTACATGTCTTTGATATCTGAAATAAAAATCAATTTGTGTTACATCATTAAAATCAAATAGATTTTCGCCCATAAGGATACTTTCGCGGAACAATATAAGGTTATCTATTTCGGCAACAATGCTTTCATATTGTCTCTCCAAAATCTCCATAGTATTCAAATGATGTTGCACATCAATAGTAAGTAGGATATCTCCGCTTTGAACATAAGTGCCTTCTTCCAATTGCGATTCCAATACCCTTCCGGAAAATGTGCTGCGTATCGTGCTGACGCTCTCATTTGGGCGTACTTCTCCCGAAGCACGTACAAAAGTGTCTATTTCGCCGAAAAACGCCCATATAAACGCAATTGCGAGCAGAACGATTAGTATATATGCAAAAAAGGAAACAAATTTTTGCGGTTTTTCTGCAAGTATTTCACGGCTGTCAGATATTTCCGAAATATCTTTGAAAATTATTTTGTTCATACTATTTCAAAATCCTTTTTTATCAAAGGGTACTCAACTTATTTCCGGCAATTGTTCGCGCCAAAGCTCATAGTATCGCCCCTTTGCCTCCATAAGCTCAGTATGATTTCCGCTCTCTACAATCTGGCCATTGTCCATCAGACAAATCTTGTCACAACGCATAATCGTACTTAGCCTGTGTGCAATAATGAATGTCGTAATGCCGAAGGTTTGCTCATCTATCATGTTGCTTATTGCCTTTTCCGTTATGCTGTCAAGGTTGCTAGTTGCTTCATCCATGATTAGGATATCCGGGTTTTTGAGTAGCGCACGAGTTATCGCAAGGCGCTGCTTTTGTCCACCGGACAAATTTGTTCCGTTTTCTTCAAGCAAGGTTTCGTAACGCAGTGGCATTTGACTGATAAAATCGTGTGCCCGCGTCATAGACGCCACTCGTATGACCTCCTCCATGTCGGGATAATCCATGCCCAATATAAGATTTTCATATATAGTGCCGGAAAACAGAAACACATCCTGAGATATGTAGGCGATTTTTTCCCTCAAAGTCTCAACATTAAAGTCTTTTATGCTATAGTCCCCAACCGATATTTCGCCATTTTCCCATGGATAGAAATTCAAAAGCAATTTTACAAGCGAAGTTTTGCCTGAACCACTTTCCCCGACAAGTGCAATTTTTTCACCTGGCGCGACTTCTAAATTGAGATCCTGCAAGACTAATTGGCGTGTGCCGTAGCGAAAATCAACGTTTTTAAATGTTATTGTATTACGTAATGTTTCCGGAGATATTTTCTTATCTTCATTTTCAGATTTTTCAAGGCTCAAATCAAGAATTTCACCTAATCTGTTTGAAGCTACGATTGCTGTTTGCATGGTTGGTTGTAAATTGATTAAATTTTTGACCGGATTAAGGAAGTATACAAGCAGAGCGTTGAATGTCATAAGACCACCGAGGGTCATATTCCCTTCCATGACGCTGATTGCGCCTACCCAAAGGATTATCACACCACCGACGGTTGAAATTAAGCCGCTTAATGAGCCGGACAAATTTTCAAGCCATCCCATTTTAAACACAGCACGGAGTAGCCTCACGAATCTCTTCTCCGTTTCTTCATTAACCATGCGCTCCGAATTAAACGCCTTGACAGTTTCTATGCCATTTAGCGATTCAACCATATACGAGGTAAGCTGTGCATTTTCTTCCATGGTTTTTTCATTAATGTTGCGTAGCGGTTTGTTGAATGAAAACACTATTACTCCGTAGAGAGCAACAACAATAAAAGCCACAACAAACATACGAGGACTTTGTATGTACAGGATTACTCCACCTATAACGGCCATAACCGAATCTATCATTATAGTGAGCGATGCTCCGGTTATGGCTTCTCGTATTTTCGAAGCATCCATAAATCGCGATACTATTTCGCCTATTTTTCGTGTGCCAAAAAAGTTCATCGGCAATTCCAGAACGTGCTGATAGTAGCCGAGAATTAGATTTATATCCAGTTTTTGGCTCATATATATGAGCATGTGGCTTCGGAATGCACTCAACATAGTCTGAAATATGTACAACGCAATTACACCAATAGAGACGACTGTTAAGGTCTGCTCAAGCATATTTGGCAATATGTCATCCATCATGACTCTAAAATAAAACGCAGCGCCAATTCCGAGCGCAGTCAAAATCAGCGATGTGAAAAATATATTTACAAGCAGACGTCTTTGTGGGATAAGTAATTTAAAAAAGCGTACATAAATACTTTTTGTTTGATTACCTTTCTCAAACTGCTGTGTTTTTGCAAGCAACACCAAAACGCCGGTCCATTCTTCGAAAAATTTTTCCGGCGTAATTTTGCGCAGACCTTTGGCGGGATCAGCTATTACGACTTGCTTCTCTGTTATTTTATGTATAACGACGTAGTGTAGTAATGAACCATCAACGACTACATGTGCTATTGCAGGAAGCGGAAACGGCGAAAAAAAAGCTTCACGCGCTGCCGCAATAGATTCGCTACTTCC
>Ga0123355_10011057_pt1 | contig 13893 bp, 1 predicted proteins | sample TergutEmb28metaG_3_FD_89872 | JGI IMG/M metagenome (GOLD analysis project Ga0123355, IMG submission 89872) | Embiratermes neotenicus P1 segment gut microbial communities from Petit-Saut dam, French Guiana - Emb289 P1 | ecosystem: Host-associated > Arthropoda: Insects > Digestive system > Gut ... | reverse complement strand
TTATGTAGTTAAGCACGTCGAGGTTGTTTACTGCGATGATAATCGCGTCTCGTACATAGTGGTAGCCGCGTATGTGTGCCGGTACGCCGATGTCGTGCAGCGTTTTCGTGACACGCTGCTCGATGTCGAACATAATTTCTTGTTCGCTCCTCTGTGGTTTTGCAATACTTGGCGACGGCGCGGTTTTCTTTGCTAGTAGACGAATGTTGGAAAGCAGGGAATCTAAATCAAATGGCTTAACCATGTAATAATCCGCGCCAAGCTCTATTGCACGGTTTGTGATATGCTCGTGGCTAACGCCTGAAAGCATTATACATACAGGCTTGTTACCGCTCTCCCATAGCTTTTCCGACCTTATGCGCTCCAGTACGCCTATGCCGTCAAGTTTTGGCATGATGCCGTCCAAAATAATGACATCCGGCTTCAAGGCGGTTAAATTGTCTAGCGCCTGGACACCGTTGTACGAAACATTGATCACCTCGATATCATCTTGTTTCGCCAAGTAACTGCAAATAAGATCGCAATAGTCCTGGTTGTCGTCAGCAATCATCAATTTCAGTTTACTCATGTTACATCCTCCTTTGTTTTTTGGCAATACCGTCTATAAATGTCGCGTTATGTATAGTATATAGCATACATTTTAAAAGTCAACAATATATTATGTAAAATATTAATATATTTACATGACTGGAAATTACAATTTACGAAAACATATTGACAATTTTAGTTGTTTATATACAATTTTCGTGCATTTTGTATATTTTGTGTTTGTAAATAACAGGAAGCATGCAAAAACGCGAGAAAGCATATGGGGAGTTTTGCATGTACTTTTAACGATGTAAAATTTTATATCTTTCTCAAAAAAACACTTGACAAATATAGAATATTGGTATATACTGTTTAAGGTTGATTTTAGCGTACGTGTAGCTCAGCTGGATAGAGCGTCTGACTACGGATCAGAAGGTCAAGGGTTCAAATCCTTTCACGTACAGAGATAAGCGGCTACCCCAACAAATTAGGTTTTGTTGGGTTTTTTGTTTTCGCCATATATTTAAAACCTTTACAAAACTTTACATATTAATTTACCGAATTTCATTTGACAAATATAAAGTTTTATGGTATAGTTTTTCGCAGTACGGTTTTTCTTCTATATCTGTTTACCAGTTTTGATGCGCTTATTATATTTCCAGAGCGTTTTTTTATGGAGGCGGGAGTTTCCTAAGTTTGCCTGGCAAAGAGGGGTGTGTGGTTCTTGCTAATAAGTGAGATACATAGATTGAATATAGAAGAAAAAGCGCATAAATAATTTTAGAACATATTTTTGGAAGGAGCATTAAGTATGCGAAAAGCAAGCCTGGCAACGAAGCTAGTGTCGTTTATTCTCGCCCTGGTTATGGCATTTTCTGTATTCCCTGTTAATATGGCTATAGCCTTAACAGAGGAAGTGCCTGCCGAGCAAGAATGGCATGAGGATGTTGTCGAACACACGGACGTTGATACGGAGGATGACACTGATATAGAAGAGTCTCCGTATGATGCGGACGCAGAAACTGATGAGACCGAATCGAATGAGTATTCGGACGACTATTATTATGAAGATACTGGTAATGAGTATCTGGATAATGATTATGAAGATACCGATAACGAGTATCAAGATAGTGATTACGAAGATACCGATAATGAGTATCAAGATAATGATTACGAAGATACCGATAACGAGTATCAAGATAATGATTATGAAGATACCGACAATGAGTATCAAGATAATGATTATGAAGATACCGACAACGAGTATCAGGATAATGATTATGAAGATATCGACAGCGAGTATTCGGATATCGATAATGAGTATCTGGGTGATGATTGCGAAGGCGAAGATGACTGCGAATGTGAAATCGTATATGGTCTAGGTTTCGATTTATTAGATCTTAGGATGGGATTAACGAATTTTAGAGACCTCTTCATCGTAACATATAACTGGGCTCCTATCTCACAAGGCTTTACTGTGGTTGATAGGACCGCAACGGCCAATTTCCATAGCGTAACCCAAAACATAGCCCCGCTTACTTTGCCGGATATCAGCTTCTCGCTTACTCCGTTGTCGGGCGCTGGCGTATACGCACCCGGTACGTTCGAAATCCGTTTTCCGCGCCAAGTGTTCATTGATTTGGATGGAAATCGTTTTGGCGAAGTTGACCTTACGTTATTGACGTATCCAAACCCGCTTGTTGCCCCGCCATGGTGGCAACAAACCGTAGGTGATGAGATTATTATCAGAAACGCGGCGACATTCTCCTCTGTTGGCGGCGGCCCAGGTTTTGGTATATCTTTCCTTACAAACAATATAGGCCCGCTCCCAGCTAACTTTAACGGAAGCGTTCCGGTAAGTTTTTACTTCTATAACAATGGAGTATCGGAATACTTACATACGGAATACCTTTTCTTCGAAATAAATAAATACACAAACCTTCAACCGGAACAACTTGGTTTTAACGTAAACCATATCAGCACGCACCGTTTTGACTCTTCGGTCAGATGGGATAATGCTTGGGGTACAGAACCGGGCAATTCCGTAGACGACAGATACGTTTTCTACGTGGTTTACGCGCTTAGACCGGTAATTACGGAAATGGGTCTGCGTATACAAAATATAGAGTTTTCAACTGCGACTACTCATATGGGTGACATAGTTTCCTGGGGTAGGCGTGAGGCATTGAGTGGACCGATTGTTTTCCAACAAGGCACTCCTATAAGCTCTTACACACATGGTGACGCATCACCTGACCGTTATATTGTTGTGCGTTACACAAGAAACAACATGGCGCAAACAAACGTGCCGTTCGGAAACTTCCAGCTTGGCGGCGGAGCTTCCGCTGTTGCCGTGTTCTCTATCGCCGGATCAACGCCTACACGTTTTATAACACGTTCTGTGCCGACTGTAAGCTTTACCACGCCTGATACTTTAATCCGCCCTATCTATACACAGCTTACGTTTGAAAAAACAGTTACAAGCGGTGCGATAGTTGATCTTGACCTTCCGAACCAATCCGTTACATACCGCTTTCTCGTAAGCAGCGGTACGTCGCCTCTTCCGCTTACAGGTACAAACGGTATCCAAATCAACAATGCCACCAACCTGTTTAATTCGAATGTTTTTAATTTAGCCGGTGCAAGTTTTGCTGTCGGCGGTACGAATGCAGGCGGCACGGCAAACGTAACACATACTTTGATAGGTGGGCAACTTACCATAGTTGTACCTTCTTTAGATGGATATGTGTGGGTTGACGTTACCTTACCCGTACTTGCTACAGCTCCCACAGGGCAGCACACAACCACTGCGTCAGCAATAGTTGTACCGTCTCCGAACGCCACAACTAATACAACTGTTACGCGGAATGGCAGCGCAACCATCACAATCACCCAATCTCCGCCCATTATTCCGGATTATGATGAATTGAGCCTTGATAAAGTAATTACAAACCCATCTGCGTGGACGCCGGAAGACGGTGCCACGATTAACCTTGGTGCAGCGGTGGATTACCGCTTACGCGTTTCCTCAAACAGGTCAACGGCACCTCTTTCCAACGTTGTAATTACAAACCAAATAGACATCGCAAACTTCTATAATTTAACCCCGTCCGATATCCTTATTTCGGGCGACAGCGCAAGCAATGCAACGGTTACGGTTAATGCCAGCGGTTTTATTACCGTCACTTTCAGCCAGCTTTTCGGCACGGCGGACATTAATTTTACCCTGCAAACGCGTGACAACGCAGTTGGCGGCGAATCCGACAGCACAGCGGTTGTCGTGGCAGGTCCTGTGCCTACAAGAATCGAAAGAAGAGCGGAACTTTATATAGTCATACCAGACTATACTGAGTTTTGGTTTAATTTTGAGAGAACAAGCGACCACGGTATAGTCCTTCCCAGAGACATAGTATCCTACCAGGCATCCTTTGGTATAGGTGACTCTCCTCTGCCGCTTAGGGATATTGTTATTGAGATACCTGTCAATCTCAGCCTTTTCTACCTTCCAACTGAAGCAAACGTAGGCGGTAGCGGCGGTACTGGCAGAGAGGTCGAAATCCTTGCAGACGGTACCGTGAGGGTAACGTTTACGCAAATTACGGGTCGCACTACAGTTGAGCTTGACTTAATGGTTAGAAGCGACGCAACCGTAGGCGGCGGCCCTACCCGTGCCTTGACGGCAACCGGAGCCGCCGGCGAAGCTATTAGATTAGGTGTTGTAAACCGTTCATCAACAGCTTATCCTATCAACGTAACAAGGCTTGAGCTTCGCAAAACCGCCGACCCAATGGCCGTGCAGGTTGACCCGTCGTCGGCCGATATAGTTGTCAGGTTCAGCGTAACGGCTGACAATACTACGCCACAATCGAGATTAGTCCAAATATGGGACTTTATGAACCCGGATTACTTCGAAAGCCCGGCCTTTGATATTACATGGACACCTGTGTGGTTAGAAGGCGGCGTGGGTATAAATACCTATAATATCCCTGGCTACCTAACAGGCCTTGTACCTGGCGACAACGTATTTACCTTTACGCTACCGCCGTGGGCCAATGTAACGATAAACTACTCCATAAACGTAAACAGAGCAGTTGCTGACAGCTATGACCCGTTTGCGACCATCACTAATTTTGCCGCTCTCTATCATAACGAAGTAAGGCAAGATACCGACTATGTCGAAATTGTAGCTTTCTATTGGGAATGCGACTGCGGTGATTGTGAGTGGCCTCTACCTCCTGGCGGTCCGTGGAGACCAGGCGGTCCAGGCGGCTCATGGGGTGGCGGCGGCGGCGGACGCCCCGGCGAAGTAGACCCCAACATGAACGCTTTAACGGTTCGTGCGCCAGCTGAACGTGATGATGATAACAACCCAATACCGCTTAACCTTCTTCCAGTAAGGCTTCAGCGCGGTAACGTAGACCATTATGTAACCCATTCATCCATAATCCGCGCACTTGGCTTTGTAAACAATAGGCCAACGCCGAATATGGCGCCATTTACGGCGCAGTTAATCTATGATGTGCTTCTTTTTGAAGGCGTAAGGCTTGGTTCTGAAGACTACCGCATCATGAACATCAGAGACATCAGAGTATCCGGTGAACGTATGCAGGTGCTTCCGGTGTACCCGTACACGATATTCTCCCCGATTCCGGTGGCTGATATCCACCCTGATGCGCCGATCTTACCAAACGCAATGCCTCCTGTAAGAATTTACACAAGGCAAAGCGATACGCATTCATGGGTATACTTCGGCTCCTTCCTTAGAACCGGTGAAGCGGTTATGGACAACGAAGAGGCGACTGCGGGCGTCGGCAGATTCAGAGCCGCCACAGGCCCATATGCTGGAAGATGGGTGGCGCATAACCACAACTCTTCTTTAACAATGCCGCCAAACACCACGCAGGTTATGTTTGAGATTACGACAAACGCGTATATCCTAAATATGGAATTTATTTCCGAAGTGCGTATACTTGAAAACAGCCCGCTGCTTTCCGGCCCTTCCGGTATGTTGATGCAACACTTAACCGGGGAATTGGAACATGTCGGCACCCTTGTTACAAGAAGAGCCAACGAAGCCTCTCCTGGAACTGGTGAACTCGTGGGCGAAAGCGTACCGAGAAACAGGATACCAGCCACTGCGTTTACCCCAGTTATAAATGCGCGCTATGAAAGCATGTATGGTTTCCTTAACCTGTACGGAGACGCAAATGCATACCCGCCAGTTTGGGTTACCGTTGCGCGCGATATAGGCGATAGACGCACATACGCAGAACTTCCGCCGCAGTGGAGATACCGCGGCAACAGGTTTGAAATTGAGGTTGAACGCGGCGGCGACATACAAGCCGGCCCGGTCACGCTGAATGAAAATACAGAGATTTTCAGCAACGTCCATACCGCCAACGTGCGTGCATGGACACATAGCTTCGGCCAGTATGTAAACAATTCGGAAACATATGTTTATAGAGACCTCAATGAAACCGTTAGGGTTGAGCTTATCGCGATTAGTGATTTCTTCCTTAACGAGCAACAGCTTACGCCAGCTGACTATTTAATAGAATCCGTTACATTCGGTCATTTCAGCGCACGCAATATTTGGATTGACCCAGTAACCTTGGTTCCTCGCTTCCATGCCGCCAACGCAGAACTTTACCCACCCGTACGCCCCGGCGACCCAGATCCGAGACCTCCGGTACACATTCCCGTGAGTTTTTACGCTTGGGTAGAGAACGCCTGGGTGCACGTCGCCACGCGTGAGCGCACAGGCGGCAACTGGGTATGGCGTCTTGCCGACAACACAACACAAACAAGCAACACAATCATGATGCCTGTAGGCACAATGCAGGTTAGAGCGGTTGTTGTTGCGGATGTGTATGACATGGAGCTTGAGTTTACAACCAACAAGCGCCTGAGACCAAGTGCTCCTATTACGCTTGAGTTTAATACATCAACACACGCTGATGTGGCCATTGCCAGCACACTTGTAGTGCGTAATGAAGGCAATGCCATTATCAACGGCGCAAATAGCGCTCAGAGACCTGATGAACTTCACGCTAACCTTCGTGCTGTTGCCAGCGTAATTGAAGCGCGCATCCACAGCGCGTTCGGCACACACTTAACGTATGACGGTGTTGGCCGCACGGCAGTAGGCCCAGGCCCGTTCAGCTACATCGGGGACTTTGTGAATGCTGAGATATTTTCGATTCAACCGACTGCGCCCGTTATCAGCGCGGCAATCTTAAGCATTATAAACGGTAATGTGCCAACAACGTTTATAGAACATTTCCACCGCGGCTTTGCTCGTATGTGGAGTTTGTCTAACTTCAATACGCGCCAGTTTACGGTTGAAGTGATAACGGATATAACGACATTGGGCGGTACACGCTTGGCTTCCGGAGATTATGAAATCGCGCACGTAAACGACATCAGAATCTCTGCAGAATACTTACACCGCAACCCGGACACCGGTATCGGCCAAACGTTAAATGTTCCTGTCCAACACCTGCCGTTGGTGCGTGTATATGCCCGCGCAAGCGATACCTCCGCATGGGTCTATGTTGCCACGGTTGAAAGGCTTGGCGCAGTTACGGGAACAGGTAACGGTGGTTTAGGCAGTACGCTGCCTCATGCCTCTAGACATGTGAGGATAACACGTGAGGACGGAACCGTAACCAATAATATAAGCGGTGCACCTGAACAGGCAATAAGCGCGAACGCTACGATCATATTGCCGGCAGGTACAACGCAGGTACGCTTTACAGCAGACTCTGCCCTGCGCGACCCAGCACCAGGCATGCCTGCATTCGCAAGCGAAATTATGATCGACTTTAGAACGCATACCAGATTGCTTCCGAGCCAAAACGTGTATAACATTGCTAGAACAATTCAAAACGCCTATATGCACCAAAGCAACACGGTGCTTATCCGCAACCATGAAAACGCACTCGTTTCGAACATGGTGGATGCCGCAGGCAACCTAGTACCGATGAGGCCTGAAGGCATCGTGGGAGCTATCCCGGAACTTACGAATATTATCAACGCGCACCACCAAAGCCGTTATAACGTCTACATGCCGGCAAGCGTTACCCAAAATATACTTCCCACGCCAGGCGGATCCCCCGTTCAGGATAACTTTATCAACACGATAAACAATACGTCTACCGTATCTGGTACTGTAACCAACATAAACGGTATACCTATTATGGGTAGGGATAATACGGCTGCCGTATTCAACACGCATTTCGCTCATGCGCAAGCATGGAGGCACACAACGGGGTTAACCCATGCGCTTAACTCAAATCCGTTCTCTATGGATTTGATTGCGGATTCCGTCTTGATAAACGGCATAAGGCTTGATGAAGGCGACTACTTCATCGAAAGCATAAGAGACATTAGGTTTAGCGCTCAATCCATGGCGTTTACTACCGGTAACGGCAGCACGATGCCAGGTGCAACTGCCTTTACAGCGGCTCAAATGTTAAATATACCAGTGCGGATATATGCCCGCCCAACGGATTCCGCAGCATGGGAGTTTGTAGGTACATTTACGAGAAACACGGCTTCCGCAGCTCCGCAAACGGCAGCACTTGCTATTGCGCAACGTAGCGGCGTGTTTAGAGACGCGAGCGACGCCATAGTATTTACAGCAGGTACGGGTGCACCAACCCCAGCAACGACTATAGCTATGCCTGCCGGCACTACCCAGGTTATGTTAAGGGTTGAAGGCATAAGCGGTGCAGCTATTGCGGGTAATATGCAAATACAGTTTGAAGCTGGCGTAGTCCTTATGCCAAGCGACAGGGTGTTTGACCAGCTTAGGGATAACCCGGCTTCCATTGTTACACATGCCAACACATTAATCGTACGCAACCATAACGACACGATCGTTAGCGGTTTAACTGAACCGGTAAGCGGCACAGCGGCAGCAATTTCTGCCCGTCACCAAGCTGTTTTCAACGGTTATATGAGAAGTGCTCAAATAGACAGAACAGTTACGAGCAGATTACACACAAGCGTGTTTACCGCTATGGCGCAGAGAGATAACTACCGTGATGACTTGAACAGAGCGTTTACGAGAGAATTATCCTTTGCCGCGGCAAGCCGGGCTTTGGAAAATATTCAAGTCAGCGAAGCATCGTTTAGAGAGCTTGCAACAGAGCAATTGAACGGCGTTTTCTATATCTTGTTACCACATGGTATGACGGCTGACTTAAATACACTCCAAGTATTCCATCTTGATCCGACTATCGGTAACGCTACGGTGTTAGACGCGACATGGGAGACATTGCCGGCGGGTGCTGCGTATGCACACAGCAACCACCAGGATGCTGTTGCCGCCACAATTATTTCAACGGAGTTCATCCGTAACTGGCGCGGCACAAATACCACAATGCTTCGTATAGAAGTTGCCGCCAATGGCGACAACGTTGCGTTAAACGCGGCGGGCGTACCGTTCTCCGGGTTTATCGGGTCTATACGTATGGTTTATCCGTTTACGGCAGCAAGGGATATTTCCGAATTCCCGAACGTAAGCATGATGTATGTATCTAACTCCGGTGAATTGGCATCCTTACGCTACTCACAGCCAATACCGGTAACCGGATTACAGTCTAACGTATATAGACATAACCACTTCGCATACCGCGACAATGTAACGACATCGGAAACAACCATGCCAACAGGTGTTACTACATCACTGATGACGTATTTCCTTACAAGGATGGATGTTGCTGAGTTACCGCTCTTAACCGGCGTTACCAGAGGCGGCACAAGCGGAATAGGCGAACCTACAGACCTGTACGTAACAACCTCGCCGATAACATTATTGACCAGCTTTGTTGAACCGCCGCACGCGTTCCTTGCAGGCAGCTTTATGAGGGTGCGTAATATCCTTCAAACAACATTCCCAATAGAGTTGATTTACGTTCAAGGTCAAGGTGGTATCCCGACGTCGATACGTCACTATTATTCAACTGTTTGGGCAGGCGACCTGTATGTCTACCAAATTGACGTAACCGTACATGGCGGTACGACAGTATCTGACTTGGTTATCTTCAACAGAATAGAAGAAATAAATTATGACGCTACGAACCATTTTAGAGGCGTAATTGAGTCTATTGACCTTACACACCCAATAGCTATAGGGGCAGCACCTGTCGTATACTTCTCGACGGTACCGTATATCAACCCCCATGGCGATGACGCGATTTATGAAGCCCATAGAGATTTGACCAATGCATATTTCTGGTCAACCACTATGCCGACAGATAGAAGCCTCATCAGTGCGATAGCTATCGATATATCCACAGCATACGACGGTACACCTTTCCTCAGAGAAGAAGGTAGGGATATCCTCATTGAAGTGTGGATGCGCGCTCCAAGCAATATTAACCAATTAAGCGGCAGAACTGCATACAACTCGAGCCTTTCACTGGGTACAATCAGACGCCCGTTGGATTCGATTCAACCGCTTGCGCCAATGTTTGCCGTTACGCATCCGTCTACGCTTCGCGGAGGTTACCCATCGGCACCGGTTGCGATTACCGCAACTAAGACATTGTACTGCTATGATTGTGATGATTGTGATGACTGCACGGATGGATTACTTCCGATACAAGCCGGCCGCTACCAATTTGAACTTGAATTTTTAACCGGCCAAGCAGCTCATCTGTTAGCTCTTGACGCTAATGGCGTTGAGATAGACTTTAACTACCCTGTTATAGTTACGGCTGACGGCAACGGAAATATTGACTTCGGTACGCTTACGTTCCACAACTCCGGCACGTTTACATTCTTAGTGTCTGAGATACCAAGCATTGTGCTGGATACAACACGCCCACCGCACGTCAACCAAAACAGGGGCTACACATTCGATCCAAACCCGGTAACCGTTACAGTCGTTGTAACGCGTAACTACGATACAGCTATATTGGAAACAGCACTTACAACAAGCAAACCGGGCACGGTGGATACGGAGAATGAAATTAACTTCGTAAATACTTTTGAGTATATCCCGCCGGTAGACCTTCGTGTAGAAGTAAGGTTCCAAAATCAGCTTGTAGTCACCGCCGCGTTGCACATCATAGGCGGCGACACTATGCCTACAAACGATAACGGATACTTTGTTATCGAAGACGCGACGGCTGACATGCAGTTCAACATAACCAATCCTGGGTTTGATATACCTACACCGACGCATACTGTAACTGATGCGGATATTGCCAGGGGATATGTTATAATTAACCTTACAGATCCTATAGCGAACCTTGGTATCGTGGTTATACAGGTACCAACGGGCGGTTGGACCGGACGTCCACCAAGGACACCGATTCAGATGGCTCCTATAGTAGGTGAAGTAGGTTCATCTGTTGAAGTATACTACGGCTCCAGAGAGTGTCAAGAAGGCGGTACTGGCCCTGGTTTATGGCTACACACCTTCGCCGGTTGGTTTGCGGATCGCCCGACAAGGGGATCGTTCGTACCTCCGCTTGGTCAAATTTCGCTGTTTACGATTCTCGATATAACAGGTTTGCCGAATACATTGGGTCTTCAAGCAAGGTTTTCACCGGTACCTGCACCTCCAGGGCCGCCACCACCACCACCACCAAGTGGAAGAATAGAGGCTGCGGAATTTGGTATCAACATGGCAACGGCGGCGGTCACTCCATTATCGCTCCCGCTTGTTTCACCTAGAATTGCCGCTCCTACACATCCGGTTCATAATGCATGGTGGTGGAGCCCGGGACAGACAATACCTGTAGTAAACCAATTCGACAGATATCAGTTTGTACAAACACGCGATCTTTTGCTGGCTCCACATCAGCATGATAATTACAGACTTGAACTTGTTCAAACAGGAAATTGGATAAGGTTTGATGATGGTTCTGAGGATGGCGTAACGACAAACTTCCATTATGTATGGTGGTCTGCTTCTTCGGGCAACCACTATGATATACCGATTATTATCGATACATCTGGATTGGCTTACGGCGTTCACTATGCCCAAATACGTGGTTATGTGTATACACCGGCTAACGGATCAAGATCACCGTTTGCCAGACATTTCGTTGACATTAGAATTGAAGTGTATGAGGTAGCCGTTACATTCTCGGATACGTTTGTTTCATACTCAGACCCGTTTGCTGATCCTTTGACGGCGTTTGACGACGTTACAATACTTGTAATGAACAATGAAGTACCGGACGTAGCTCTCGTTCCGACATGGACACGCGCAGGCTACACGCTTGTATGGTCAGCGGCACTGCATCCTATCACCGCTCCGGTAACCTTCTATGCTGAATGGGTAGAGAATGATCCTGTGACCGCAACATTCGTGATTGATGACGAGGTTGTTTATGAGCTTGTGATATTACAAGGCCAAACACCAACACCTCCAGAGCATCTTCTCAATTATGAGTGGTCGCCAGAAATCGGCCCGATTGAAGTGGATACTGTTTTCAGCTTCACGAATCCACGCGACGGCGACGTGATTGCTGTATTCGTTGACACTTATCGCAATATTCGTGCATTTGACACTATTAATGCAGGTGCGATTCCAACCGTTCCGAATTGGAGCAATGCGCGCCCAGGATACACGCTATCCTGGAATCCAGTAATCGGTGTGATAAATTACAACACAGTGTTTACTACTGTTTGGACGCCTGTGGAAGGTGAAGCTGGCGTTACCGCAGAAGGAACTACTGCGGTCGTTGCTACAGCCGCACGCACCAGATTTATAATCGGATTTGAAGACGGTACATTTAGGCCTGAACAGACCATCACGAGAGCGGAAGCATCAATGATGATATTTAGGCTGATTGACGGCGAAAGCGGTAACGGCTCTATGACGGAAACGTTCAGCGACGTACAGTCGGACGCATGGTATGCGCAAGCTGTTAACTACCTTGCATCGTTGGGTCTCTTCCGTGATATTGCAGACGAGGAATTCAACCCTAATGAAGCGATAACAAGGGTAGAGCTTGCGGTAATATTAACGAGACTTCTTGAGCTTAACGGCGTGATCGGCAATCCGTTTACCGATATAACAGACCATTGGGCAGAGGCATATATCCTCTCCGCATTTGAAAATGGCTTGATATTAGGATTTGAGGACGAAACGTTCCGTCCGGACGAAACCGTGACCAGAGCGCAAGCGGTCGCAATGCTTAACAGAGCGTTTGACAGGGTGCCGGATCCGTCTGAAATCAATGAAATCTTAAACGGTAGGGTTCTGTTTAGCGATGTAACAGACGAACATTGGGCCTTCTACTACATTATGGAAGCCTCGATCGAAAATTAATAACATGCATTAAAAGGTAAAATACCCACAGAGTTTGGAATATTCGGCTCTGTGGGTGTTTTTATATTAAACAAAATAAAGCGTAAGAACTTCTTCTTGACAAAATTGGATAGCTTTGTTAGACTTTAAATATGATATAACATAAGGATAAAATGGGGTGCTAATATGCGGCAGGAATGGAATGGGTTTAAACATGGCAATTGGGAACGCGAGATAAATGTGCGCGATTTTATACAGCAGAATTACATGCCATACGAAGGTGACGGCGGATTTTTAGAAGGAAAAACGGAACGGACGGATAGGCTGTGGTGCGAAATCATTGGCCTTTTTATAGATGAGAACGAAAAAGGCATACTTGATGTTGAGACGAAAAAGCCGGCTACGATTACGGCGTACGGCCCTGGGTATGTAAATAAAGAGCTTGAGAAGATTGTAGGTATCCAAACGGATAAACCGCTTAAACGAGCGATCATGCCGTACGGTGGCTTACGCGTGGTTAAGTCCGCACTTAATTCTTATGGGTATGAACTTGACAAGGGTACGGAGCATATTTTTGACGAATACCGAAAAACCCATAATGAAGGTGTTTTTGACGCATACACAGAGGAAATGATGCGTGCGCGTAGTAGCGGTATTATTACCGGTTTACCCGACGCATACGGCCGCGGGCGTATTATCGGCGATTACCGCCGCGTGGCTCTTTACGGTACGCAAATATTAACCGAACATAAACGAAGGGAAAAATTGGAGCTGGACCATGCCACGATGGACGAAAGCACGATCAGGCTTCGTGAAAATATAAGCGACCAAATACGCGCTCTGGGTGATTTGTCGCAAATGGCGGCTAGTTATGGGTTTGATATATCAAGACCAGCCCAAAACGCTAAAGAAGCCGTGCAATGGACGTATTTCGCATTCCTTGCGGCAATCAAGCAGGGTGACGGTGCGGCGATGAGCCTTGGGCGCGTGTCGACGTTTTTAGATATATATTTCGAACGTGACTTTAAAAACGGTATCTTAACCGAAGTATTAGCGCAGGAAATTATAGACCATTTTGTGATGAAGCTGCG
>Ga0123355_10011056_pt1 | contig 13893 bp, 7 predicted proteins | sample TergutEmb28metaG_3_FD_89872 | JGI IMG/M metagenome (GOLD analysis project Ga0123355, IMG submission 89872) | Embiratermes neotenicus P1 segment gut microbial communities from Petit-Saut dam, French Guiana - Emb289 P1 | ecosystem: Host-associated > Arthropoda: Insects > Digestive system > Gut ... | reverse complement strand
TCTGCTGCGCGTCCACGGACGCAAAAAAAAAGGCGTTCCCGCCTTTCATCTTGCGCTCGCTGCGCTGATTAGCTGCTTCGCGCCAATAATATTGACGGCGCGCTTCAGATTGTACGCCAAAAATGCCAGCGAAAGCTCTCCCCTGACTTTGCGTTTGCCTTTCGTGAGCAGATACCCTGCGTCCATCGCCCTCTTGACCGTGCCGAATGGGTGTTCAGCAATACATTTTCTCTGCTTCAGAATTGCCTTGTCCGATGAAATCGTAATCTGCTTAACCCGAAGGTTTGTGTCGTCATACTCCTTGCTGAACTCAGATTTTTTCATCATTATCTCGAACGCTTTGTACTTCTCCTTCGTGCATTTGCACAGGCATTTCGAACAAGCCCTGCCGTTACGAAACAGAGCCGCCCGCGCCCGTTTTTTGTATGAGCCGGGATAGAGTATCTGCCCCATCGGACACACGGCTACGTTTCGTTTCGCTATATACACGCACCGCCCGTTTGTGTGCGACTCAATCGGAACGATTTCTGCTTCCTCTGTTTCCACGCATACCTGTATATCGCCCCCATCTATATGCGCTACGTGCGGCGTAATACCATTTTCGATACAGTTCACTATATCGCTCGCGCTGTCGCCTGCGTCTGACACGGCGCTCAGTTCCTCTGCTTCAAGCATTTCTTTCGCGCTTATCGCCATCGGGCTTAACAAATTTTTATCTTGCGCTTGGTTCGTAACTTCAAATTCCACTATCAGTTTGTTCAGGCTGTCCACCGCCGTCTGCACGTTATACCCCACTACCGTATCTCCGTGGTATTTCATCAGGCGGCTCTCAGGGTCGGTCAACGATTTCTGTGTTGCCTCCGATTCCTCCATATCTTTGCGGTAGCCCTCGTACTCAGACTTGCGCTGCGAAAGCCCTGATATGATAACGGCAAGTTCTTCAGCCGTGGGCTTCATATCTGCGCCATCGTCTTGAATGTCTTGTTCATTAAGCTGCTCTAAATATTCTGCTATCTTCGCTTCGATGCGGGCGAGCCTGTCCGTTAGCTTGCCTTCTGTGAAGTTGCGGTCTTTTGAGTTTACCGCTTTGAACTTGCTCCCGTCAATGGCAACCAACTCTTTTCCGTACAAGTTCAGCTTCATGCACAGTTTCACGAAATCCCTGAACACGTTTTTCAACGCCTCCGCATTTTCATGACGGAAACGGGAGATGGTTTTGTGGTCGGGCGACAACTTTTTCAGCAGCCACATCACTTCAATATTGCGCTTGCTTTCTGTTTCTAACCGCCGCGACGAACGAACCCGGTTCATGTAGCCATATACATACAGCTTCAGCAAATCCTGCGGCGAGTACGGCGGGCGTCCGGTGTCTTTGGGCTGTGCTTTCGTGAAGCCAAGCACGTCAACGTCTAAACTATCCACATACGCATCTATCACTCGAACTGTATTATCCTCCGAAACATATTCCTCTATGCTTTCTGGAAACAGTATCATTTGCTCCCGATTTTCCCCTTTTATATATCCCATTTCTTTTTTTACCCGCCATTCTTTCTGATGTCTATATTATACCATTTTTACCGTCCTTTTTCAACCCCTTTTGACACATTCTCGCCCCAAGCCCCCGGCGAAAAATCCTCGCAGATTTTTTTGCCCTAAGCCGTTCGCGTTGCTCCGTCTGCTTTGCTCGCTGATGCTCGTATGGGATAAAAAAACAACTGTCGCAACCACCGCAAAAAAATATGCAGAAATTTTCAGCCAGAATGAAAGTACAAATTATTTTTCTTTTCTTAAATAGGCGGATGAGCGGAGGAAAAATTTTAAATAAAAATATTTCCTCTAAAATAAATCCTCCTAATATAAATACGGTCAAAAAAGTTTGCGAGTAGCTATCGCAGCTGACCGTGACTGCTCTCTAAAATATTTTTCGCGGCGGTTGGTTTTTTCCCGCGTGAGCTTCAGCGCGCAAATCAGACAGGGCAATGCGAACGGCTTAGGGTAAAAAAATATGCGAGGATTTTTCGCCGGGGGGACTTATCGGGACATTCCTATTGCGGGCCAGCAAAAAAAAGAGAGGCAAAAACTCGCGCCCCATGCTGTCTTTAATTTTTCTTCAAATAATTTTCAAGGTTAAACAGCGGGATATTGAGCAGCCCGTTGTCAAGCCGCAGGCTCCGTAAGTTTGCACCTAAATATAGAGAGATTCGTCAAAAATGGAGTATTATTTAGCGCACAGCGCAAATTAAAAACCCTGCCCCCCTGCGTGCTCTTGAATTTGCCTGCGATAATCTTGCGGAGCGAACGCTCGCCGACTCCCATCTGCGCTCCAATCCAGTCCGTTGCCGTTGGGCAAGTCAACAAAATCTCTCTTTCACCGAATCGCCAGCAAGGGAATGACACCATTTTACCACCCTTTTTACTCCCCAGCAAAATATATTATCACACCTTGAACAAAACATGCCATATTTCACAGCCGCGTAATATCTCGTTCGCCCCAACTTTTGGACGGCGTGAACACCAAATGAACACGAATCCCCCATTTTATGGCAGATTACGTCCCGGCAATCCCCCGCGCGAAACGGCGGCTTCTTTGGGGCGGCGCGTGTGAAATCAGCGGAGGGGGGAATTGAACTCCGGTCATTTTTGAAGCGGCGGCTAACCCCGGCTTAGGGGTTAACAGCAACTGTTGCTGTTTTATACAGACAGTTGCTGTTACTGTTGCTGTCTAATTCTACCCATTCTGCCGCATGTTTTTCAAAAAGACAGCAAGGACAGCAAGGACAGCAACAATTTCTCAGTTCGTGTAAACGCTCCACAGTATATACTATCGCGCGCGCGCGCAACTTAAAAACAGTTGCTGTTGTTGCTGTCCTTGCTGTTTCCCGCATAAAATGGGCGAAAAAAGACAGCAACTGTTATAAAACTATTGCTGTAACAGTTGCTGTTAATTTAACCTTAATTTTTAATATTCATCGTATCATCATAGCCGTAAACCTTGGAGTAATCCCGTTTTGTTTCCAAAGTAAGGGTAAAATCACGGTAATATCTGTTGCCGTGTTTGTCTTGATATGACGCGGCTTTCCCCATGCTCTCCAGCATTTTCAGAACGGCGGGTTTGGTTTCTGATACGCCGCGATTATTGTCTTTGCACCACGCGGCATAAACATCATAAAATTTCTTACGGGTGCATTTGTCGTAAATCTTACCATCGAGGCGGGGGGTAGTACATTCATCAAAGAATAACAAGAAGCTACTGTTCTGCTTTTTATAATATTCCCGTGAATCCCTGACCGACTGCGGGATAACATAATTATATCCGTTGTCTATAACCTTTTGCAGTTCCTTGATTGCAAGGGATATAATATACTCAATCTCGGTCAGCAGTTTCTCCGGCAATTCCCTGTCCAGAAACTCCGGCTTCTTGGGGTTGCATTCTACCATCATCATACGGTCGTAAACATGGTCGCCCTTGTCGCCGCCGAACTTGGGCAGCTCATTCATACAGAACCAGACAACACCGTCAAATCTGTATGTAAAAGCATTTTCGCGCTTGTATTCCGCTGTTATATCGTCGCCGCCCGTAATCATCTTAAAGGCGTGAAGCTCCTTTACTGTCATAAACGACATATCAGGGCTTCCGACAAGCCGCTTACCGTATATAACAGACGTGCCGAACCGGGCTTCAAGGGTTTCAAGGTTAATGCCGCTGTTGTTTTCCTCGCCGACTAAATGCGCCGCCAATCCGCGAATGACGCTCTTGCCCGTGTCACCCTCACCGAACATAAACAACCCTTTTTTCGGGCGGTAGCCTTTAATATTGCTTATCGCCATGCCCAGCACCTGCAAGATAAGGCTTGCTTTGCCTTTATCCCCGGTTGTCAAGTGGGCCATGTACTTATCGAAATGCCCGGTGTCCGGCCTCGGCGCGTCCGGCACAAAATTATGCGGGATTCGCTTGGTGCAAATATAATCGGGGCTGTGGGGCTTTAACTCCATCGTGTCAAGGTGCAGAACACCATTTTTAAAATTGATTATATTCTCGTTGTTGTCTATTTGGCTGCGCCTCAAAAATTTATCGTCAAGCGATATTAAATTGAACGCCTCGTTTATATGCTCCATTTTCTGCATTTCAAGCGGGATAAAGTTTTTTATAAACGATTTAAACTCAAGGTCTGCAATCAAACTATAATATCCATTTTTATACAAATAATGCTGGACATTTTCTTTAGCGTGGTCGCGAACAAATATATAACGCTCGCGCTCTTTTATAAATTCAGCAAGCAGCGCACAATTAATTTTATCATCATAAATATAATTGTCAATCTTAAAATCCGCGCTCCCCGTCTGTTCTTCTACTCTCTCCTGCCTTTTCGCTTGCTTGAACGCTTCCCGCTGCGCCTGTCGGTCTTGTTTCATAATATCATATATAAAATATTCCCGAGCCGCCTTTATATCCCAGTTCCGCGTGTTCATAAGATAGTTCAAAATATTGCCGCCGGAATTATTTGACGCGCTATGACATTTATATATATTCCGTTCGGTATCGACATAAAAATCATCTTTATGCCCACACACCGGGCAGGGATTAAATAAAACGTCTTTGCCTTTTCGTTCGCCCTCCGCGCCTGTGGTCTGCCTGATATATCCCGCCAAATCAAAACTTTGTATCGCCTGTGTCAGGTCAAACGCTCCCGCCGTCACCGATGAGCGCGCGGGGGCTTCTTTGGGCGGCCCGGTCGCCGGGTCTGGTTCAGGTTCAGCCGGGAGTATTATTTTTGTCGTGCGGTCGTAAACCTCGGTTGCTAGCCCCTTATCCGTTCCATAATAAAGGCGGTCTAAATTATGACAGGCTTCATCAGCTTGCGGGAAAAGGGATATAAGATATTTATTTAATCTTATCGCTTCATCGGGGTTTGTAACCGCTTCATCTAAAACGCACACTATCCGAAACTTGGGGGCAGAGGTAGTATGACTATAAGAATAATACATGAAGCTGTATTTTATCCCGTAGGCCTCCAGCGTCTGGATAGCCGCCTCGACGGTCGTGACGGGAATATCATCGCGCTTGTTGTCAATATCTAAAACTGCAAGGCTTTGACTGACAAAATCTTTTGCCGTCGTGCCTTTTAATGCCGCCGCCGTGAAGCTATAGCCTTGTGTAACTGCCCGGCTCAAACTCTCGGCAGACATACTTAAAAGCCGTTTATCGCATTTCATGCGATTGACTATGCCGCCGATTGCTTTATCCGCTTCGGCTTTATTCTGATACGGCACTTCATCGACATTGCAGTAAATTTTTTTCGTGTTAATCATATCAATCCTTTCGTTTCAAACATAATTTTTTATCGGCTAATTATGCGTAAAAACTCTATATTACAGAATTTACTTATGCGTATTATTTAATAACCTCTGCATTATTAATCGCCTCTTGGAGTGTGCGCTGTGCGCTAATCGCCTTGTCAAGCGCAATATTAAGCAATATGTGATAGTGCGAATATCGCAAGGATAATTCGTGCATATTCTCTTTGACGTATTCATATGAATATTTAAAATAATCGCAAATGCAACATAATAAAGTGCGCAACTGGTTCAGATCAATTTCGCTGCGCTCCAATAAATCCAGCGTGTTATTGCTCATGTAATACTTTTCCATAAAAATCGCTCCTTTGTTTTTTTACATAATTTGGGCATTGACAAACGAAACGCATTCTGCTATACTAAGTATAGCAGAGTAGTGCTCACGCTCCTGTGAGCATAGAGATAACGCTCCTATGACGTTCCTTGATTGAACATCGTAGGACATAAATATTGACGGTGCGTTCCGTTTGTGGTTCAGGATAAAGCCGTGTCGCCAAACAGTAGCTTTATCCTTTCTTCTTTGCTTTGGGATATTTTTCATCAATCCATTTTCTGATAACTGCTGCTCTGCTAAGATTTTCGACTTCGCAAATAAAGTCAAGTTTTTCGAGTTCATCATTAGAGAACAGTAAGCGAACTTGATTTATTTTAGCGTCTGATTTTGGTTTCTTGCTTATTATATCCCCTCCTTTTCTCGATACATAAAAGAATATCTCTATCATACCACGAATTTAATATCTTGTCAAGGGGGCGAACAAAAAAACTTTTTTAATTTTTATGCCGCCCTGTAGTCGTAAAAATATCATTTTATCTTATTCTTACGAACATTTCTGATAGTACCCTCGGCGACTTTGTAAAGCCGAGCCAACTGGAGATGGGGCAGGTCGCTGTTTAATATAACTGCTTTCTGCTCATCGGTCAGGCTTTGGGGACGGCCGCCCGGCTTCCGCATGGGTGTATTTTCCTCTGTAATATCCTGTATCGGCTCTAAGGAATAAAATGGTTTGCCGCCCTTGGTATGGTCTATCGCTGTGTAAACTGGTTGGGTTAAAACAGCGTATGCGGCCTCGTGTATTCGCCTCAAGGTGGAACTGCGATTGTTCTGTATCAGATACATCAACCTTAAGAAATCTTGGCTCGTTTTCTTGTTTATTGTCATAAGTAAAAATTCCTTATATTCTTTATTTTACGCATATTATACTACAAACAAAACGCTTTGTCAAGGGGTTTATTCAATCAATAAAGTTTCGGGTATATCCATAACCAATCGCAAATTTAGTAGATTTTTGTAAAACATAAATTTTCATCTTAGTTAGCCGCGTAAAAAGCCTAAATATAGCTTTTTACGCATGGTGATTGTATTTATTTAGGTCGGCTTATTTTTGTCTTAAAAATTGCTTCCGCCGCCCTGAGTATGCGAGAGGGTAGAATTGCGGGTGTTTTGTATCTCATATCAACTTCAAGAAATCTTGGTTATTCTTTGTGTATATCCATATAAAAACTCCTTATTTAGACTTTTTACGATATTACAGCAAATAAATTTATCTGTCAAGGGCTTGTTAGTTGCGTTTCAGCCGCACAGCTCTAGGAATTCCGGAGACACACAAACTATCCCCTTTTTTTCTGTATCTGCAAAATGATAATAAGAACAAATGCACTAACTTCTATTTGCACCAAAAAACACATTGTTAGATTTGTGCAAACAATGTGTTTTTATTCTATCTGTTAATCAGACTGACATCGTAGTATCTTTCCATTCCGACTTCAATCAACACAGCCATTGATTTCATTTAACAAGCGATTGGTTTGAAACCCTCGACTTTCAGTCGAGAAATGCTTTCAGCACTTGCGGACACTTGAGTGTCATCTGATTCTACGTGGCTGAACCTGTGTAAATATTTTGGTGAGAAAAATTCGCACCCTTGCATTTAAGCGAATGAGAACCCTTTTCTGGCAGACAGCCGGGCTTCAGCCTAAGCGCAGACTTCCAGTCGTTCCGTCATTCCCTGCACTTTCAGTGCAGGGCGGTTGCATCGTATATACGTGATGTCTGTGCCCCATACTTGATTGTTTCTGACAATGTCAACTCCTCGAAGCAGATACGGGTATATCAGGCTCTTCACAGCCCGTTTTGTTGACAGGTTCGGACTTGGATATATCGCATACAGCCCCATTTCACGCATATATGAGCGCACTGTCGGGTCGCTCTGATGGCGAAGCCCTCTCTGCGTAATATTGTACCGATTGTACGTCCCCCGAATGACGGATCTGCTGTGTATATCTCATCTATTCGGTTCAGCAGCTTTTGTTTTGAATCGCTTACCGGAACTGTTTTGTAGTACAAGCTCGTTCGGTTCAGGCCCAACAGCTCGCATTGTTCGCGTATGCTCATTTTTTCACTGTCCAGCTCCAACATTTTTATGCGGGTGTTTCTTTCATACGTCGAGTCCAGATTTTTTTCAGCCAGTTGACTTGTTGTCAACTCGCCGATTTGTGCGTAGCTCTTGGATTTTTTCTTCTTGTTCTTTTGTCTGAATTTCTTTATACATTATAATAGAAGCACCCGCTGGGATCGTGAGATGAGAATTGAGCGGAGCTATTCCGATAAAACGAAAAACGGCAGGCTTAGCCCCACCGTTTTCATGATCGCAGATTTCTCAGAATTTCGCAAGTTTGCGTGCGTCGTCATTGACCAAACAATTCGGTTAGTTGCCGCTTGGTTCGGACAGTGCGGGAAATTGGAAAGTCCGAACTTGACTAGCCGGCCTATTTTGCGTTGCAGGTATCCAAACTCTGACGTTCCCTGTGAACCCCAACACATCTATCTCGGCTCTTGCTTGTTGCAGTATCGGTAAGTTTCCATTTATGCTTGATTTTCTCCCGCGAGAGACTGTAACGAATGCCCTTGCGGGGGTTCTGATTGTACCGTCGTTATTCAAGCGCTCTTCTACCGCGGTTAGATTCACCCCTGAGCCCACCCGCAACAACTGCTGGCTTCGAATGTTGAAGCTCCTTTGTCCGCTCGCAGCAGTATAAGTCACGGTACCGTCGTCGTCGTTCACCGCCATTGATGGAGCGGCGCGTAAAATATATCGCCTCGTCACAAACGTGCGTTGCCTCGCCGGCGGGATTGCTTCCGGCAGGCTCATTACACAGATGCCGCGCTCATCAAAGAATCGCCCGAACCCGTTATCGTCTACAAAATTAGCAGGCCTCGGAGCTCTGTTGGGGTTGGGCTGCACCATCGCCGCAACGCCGATTTCTATTCCATCCCTGACCACTTCAGGAACTTGACCACTCGGCGGCCTTGTTGTGAGCACCCATTGACCGTTGGTAAGCCCCATCCAATCGGCAAGGAGTGAATAATTTACACGCACCCGCGGAACGGGTGCGCGCCCGTTAATGCTGGGGAAAGTGATGGTTGCGTCTTCATCTGCTCCGTGAAACCTGCCGACGACTTGCAGGGACATTGGACGATTGAGAAGCGTCGGGAATCGCGTTGTGAAGGTAGTTCCGTCTGCCCTTACGTTGGTAAAGGTTCTGTTGGGAGCCACCCTGAATGTTGCGGGGGTGAAATTGTCGGGGAACGTAATTGTTTCGCGGCTGAGATTGATATAGAAATTATCCGTCGAGGCGTGAACAGCTATATCGGTCATCGATGCATAGGCGGCGCTGACGATGAGGTCGGGGTGTGAAAAGTCTATGCAGTCGCAATCGCCGTTCGTCGGCGGTACGACTGCAAGGGCATTTATATCCACCCACATGGCGGGACGAACGCCGGCATACCCTGACACTTGATTTATTACGCCGCTAAGGTCGATGTGCCCATCATGCCCGACCATCGCCATAAGAGAAGCTACCCTTGCTCCCCCCATCGGGATTGGTTGATTTCCGGGCGAGCGCAGCCACCAAGACGAAACCGTCGCCCACCACGAGCGGTCGACATTGAATTTATCATCTATAGCAGTAGTAGTTAGAGTGGGGCGATTTTGCAGCTGCCCGCTGTCGCCGAAATAATAGACTGTCTCTTCAATGCTCAACAGGAAAATTTTATCGGTTGTGGTGTTGCCGCCTGGCGTTCCGAACCATGGATTATTATTAGTGAACACTTGAGTTTCGAATATGCTTTCCCGCTCTTCGTCGCTGAAAATGTCTTGATAAAACACATCGTTCAGCCAAGAACGAATATCGCTTGTTTCCCAAGTAACAGCAGTACCGGCGGTTGCGGAAGTGACACAAAAAGGCCTGTTTAACATAATACCTCCTAATGAGTCGCTTATGAGCAGCGCTCTATTGTCTTGCACATCCAATACCTGCCAATTCCATATTCTCCACCCCAATGTGTCGAAGCCAAAAGGAACTATATCTCCGACACGAATAGAAGGGGGTGTGAGCACAGGCGCATCTGTTGTGGCTGAAACGCCTCCACTCGGAAGCAACATAGCACAAAATACTGCTATGAGTATCGCGCTTAAAATTCTTTTCATAATTATTAACTCCTCCTGAAAATAAAAGTTAGTTCGCAGCAGAGCTGCGGGGAATCGACCTCTAAAAATTTATTAAAATGCTGAAATGAATACTAAAAATATAGAGTGCTGCAAGGGCGATTGTATCGCCCTTGCAAATTATTATTTCTATCATCCCCAAGGATCAACATCAAATGTTTCAATTTCGAAGCGATTCCTGATGTGCGATGAAAGGTTGCCAACCGGATAATTCGCCGGGATGTTGATAACAGGCTCTATACTATCGTCGTGGCTTAACTGCGGAATACCGTTGAAAGCTGTAGTTGAAGACAATCTTTCAGTCTGATTCGGATGCAGCCACACGTCCCATATATTTACGCAGTTCCTAAACATATTACTTCCCAGCGGTATATTCCTTGGCAGAAGAATTGTTTCAATAGATTCGCCGTTATGGAAAATATACGAACCGAACGTACTTTGGAAGCGTCGCAAATCTATGCCGTAGAAATCCCAATCCAATGCATCTCTTGGGTTTCCATTAACAGTCAAAGTGCGCAGGGCCTCACAGTTTTCAAACATACGGTTAGCTAAGGGTATGTTATGCGGAATATTAACTGCCTCAATGGATATGCAGCCTGCGAACATATGAGAACCGAATGTGCCTCTAAAATTACGCAAATCAATGATATCCAGTGCTTCATTTTGGAGTAAGTTAAACGCAGCCTGCCCTACAGCTAAAGTGGTCAAATTGATATTTCCGTTGAACATATTTGTGCCTAATGTTAAAAGCCTGTCAGGAAGAATCACAGAGCGGATATTTTCTGTGTTTCTGAATGCATGATTTCCAAATACGCCGTTGAAGCCACCCAAATCAAGTGTATGCAAATTTGGCAGGTAATTCGTTATAGCAAGGCCTATTGCTCCGCTGGTGTTTGATGCGATTGTTCCGTTGCCCGTAATGCGCAACGTACCTATTTGTTCAATGGATCTGCCGGGATGCTGTGCAGCAACTGCATTTAGGATTCGCACGGGCGTAAGCCAACTCGTGCTTGTGCCATAATAATTGATTGTCAATGTCAAATTGGAAGTCACATTTGACGAACCTAAAGCTACGCCCCATCTGTAGTTTCTTTCCATGGATCTGAATCTTCCGCCGTTGACTGTCCTGCCATTCCAATTGAATTGGTCATAGATAGGGTGAACTCTAATTCTAAATTCGATGCCAAGAGCAGAACTCAATTGAAAACTATTGGCGCCGTTCGAATTAATGATGCCTTGGTCTTTCCAAGAATTACCTACCCTGGCTTGCACCATGTATAAGCCGGTGTCCGGATTACTTCTTCTGTCTATGCGTACCTGACCGCCGGCAGTAACTGTAAACGTAGGAGGACTGTATTCGACAAAACCTGGTCCAGCTATGCGAGCATTGGCGGGCGTCCTGCCAGCGAATCTTTGCATCGTGGATGAGCCTGTACGGCCAAGTGCAACCCCGTTGGGGTCAAGAACCATCGTTTGATTGAACGCACCGATAACCCATCTCAAGTTAGTGCAGTTGTCGAACATGCCTCTTGAAAGAAGCCTGTTCCTTGGCAATTTGACCGTTATTATTGACGTGCATCCTGCAAAAAGCTCATCGCCAAACACCCTAGTATAATTGGTCAAATCTATGGTGTTTACGAATTGCGGCCTCAGATTCCCGCGCGAGTCTCGGATACTGCTCGAACCTACTCTTAAAGCTGAGAGAGAAGTACACCCAGCAAACATTCTATTTGACGTTTGCCTGTTGGGGAGCATCACCGCCACAATGGACGTGCATCCTTCAAAAAGACGGGCGCCGAAATTTACGTCATTGATTCTTCCGGTATAGCCATTAAGGTTGATTACATTTTCATCAGCGAGTCCAAATCTGGTCGACATTGGCCTTGCGGGAGTTGTGGCGGTAGAAGACACTCTCAAGGTTCTTAAATTAGTCATGCCCGCAAACATTCTTTCTGGCAGGAATGTCCTGTTCGGAATGAGCACTCTTCTGATGTTAGTCGCACCTTCGAACATCCCTATGCCAAACCCGTGTGTTCGCGCCGTAGCGTTGTTTGCGTGGGAATTGTTGAAAGCACTTAAATCAATGTCTGCGACATTCGGGAGCGCTGCCGTGATTGCCCTGCCAAAACCGCTATTGTTCGCGACGATTCCCGTCCCCGTGAGTTTAATCGTGGTTATTGTTTGTCGGCGACTCCCAAAATTGATATTAAGCCAATTTTCAAGGTTTCCAATATTCCTATTGATATTGTCTACGGTGATGTAAATCTGCCAATCTAACGCCGACATAGGCGCAATACCGAATTCAGCTTGGATCAATTCAGACGGGGTCGCATAAGCGTATCTCAAAAACGGAAGCAGCTCTTCGTCCGGAGGTTCTGGCGCATCGTATATTTCATCATACTCATCCTCATAAAACGCAAGCTCCCAGTACATTATATCATCAATTAGCTCAAACTGCTCAAAATCAACCTCATAGACCCAATATGTCGCGAACACATCATCATAAGTCACCAAGCCGCCCATGTTATCATCCCCAATAGCCGAAATCGGAATTGTTGTTATGCTCATAAAGACCGATAGCATCAAGCATGTTATTTTAAACTTAAATTTTTTGTTGTTCATCATAAAACATTACTCCTTAAAATTTAGCCTTTCTTATTTTTTTACAAAATGTTCATAATTGTGTGGCAGTGCAGCACATGATATTTCAGCAGGGGTTTAAATGCCATGTGCGCGTTGAAAGAACACCAGACCTCACGCGCATTTTCGATTGAACCATTGGAATCATCTCACTATTCACGATGATACCTGCGACCTGCCAAGTAATCACAGCGTATTCGCATTACGCCCCCCTCCTCACTTTGTCTCCAATATATCATCCATTTATTGCCTTAACTTTTTCACTTCCTCTTGGCGACGCACTTCGTCCTTGAGTATTTTCTATCTTCTATCAATTTATTTAAATCCCCCTTATATATTTAACACTTTTTCGCTGCCTTTTTGTATCACCTTTTTCGAAAAAAAACTTAATTCCACTTTTTTCACAAAATATATTTAGATTAAATTATTTTTTTGTGCAAAATAACAAAATTAACTTTTGTTTGACTCTTCAAAATGGCACTTTAATTTCCTCAAAATTTTTGCGTGACGTCGACGCACCGTTATATAGCTCACTTGGCGCATGACTGCTATCTCTTCGAGTGAGAAGCCTTGCCCGTATCGCAGTTCTACCAAATCTTTTTCTTTATCGGACAACGCAGAAAATATTTCTTCCGTATCGCCGCCGTAATCAATCTCAACAAATAAATTAAAATTGCTCTCGGCATTTTTTTTCGCAATGTTGTCCAAACTTTCCTCATTTGTCTGAACAGTCCTGAGTATTGACATATTTCGCTTATAAAAAATATGTGCGCTCTTGTAGAGCCATGCGGTGGGCTTTGGGTGAGTCAACAATTTTTCTTTGTTCTCCACGGCGTACAAATATGTTTCCTGAATTATATCGTCGGCTATATGTTTATCTTCACCCGCAAGCCTGAACACGAATTTTTGCAGATTCTTTTGATTATCTCTGCACAGCTTGTCGAAGGCAACGTCGTTATTCGATTTTTCCTTTCGCATGTTTTTACCTCTAATTTTTGAGTGGTTATTTTTTTCTCTCAAATATTTTATCAAATAATTGTTAAGAAAAACCGCACAGTAACCGTAAAATTATATGATGTTGGACTGGAAGCCCGTAAAAGTATGATATTTTCTGCCAATGCAAAATGAAGTATTTCAGGGTGGATGCTATTGCGGCGAGCAATGCACAAAGGGCCCTTCTTTGTGCTTCTCGTTGGGGTGAGCCCCAGCCTGTGTCAAAAGCCACAGACTGGCGTCCCCCAAGCCCCCCGTCAAAAATATCGCTCCGCTCATTTTTGGGTTAAGCCGACTTCGTCGTCTGCTGCGCGTCCACGGACGCAAAAAAAAAGGCGTTCCCGCCTTTCATCTTGCGCTCGCTGCGCTGATTAGCTGCTTCGCGCCAATAATATTGACG
>Ga0123355_10011055_pt1 | contig 13893 bp, 7 predicted proteins | sample TergutEmb28metaG_3_FD_89872 | JGI IMG/M metagenome (GOLD analysis project Ga0123355, IMG submission 89872) | Embiratermes neotenicus P1 segment gut microbial communities from Petit-Saut dam, French Guiana - Emb289 P1 | ecosystem: Host-associated > Arthropoda: Insects > Digestive system > Gut ... | reverse complement strand
GGTTTAATACATCGTATGCTTTGGATAGATCAAAAAATATACCCATTGCTTTATATCCTTCGTCCAGTGCTTGCCTGATGTTTACCGTAAATGACTGAATTGCTGTAATGGTCGACTTTTGTTTGTTATGTTTATTTATTTCGTAAATAAGCCCATTACTTGCACATAATTTACACTCCTGACGAACCAACTGGAAGCAAACGTTTCCTATGATTTATAAGTACTTTGCTGTTCTTGTTCATGGGTTTAAAGACTAACTACCGGACTGGATCAACTAACTAATGATTTTGTACATACAACACTTGACAGGTTCATTATATCAGTGTTAAGGAAGAACTTAATTTTAAGCCATATTCATATCACTTCTGAGGTCATAACTTTTCAAAGAACAATGTTATTAATTTCATCAGCTATTGAGACAAGGTGCAAGGTTGTAAAACTGCCATGGAATGACCTTCTTGGGTATTTACTTACTCCATGATGGAACACATTCCTCCTCGAAAAGCTAATTGCCGCATTTTATGGAACCCAAAGGTTCAGTACCACAGTTACAAGTGCCCACCACCTGCCCCTATCCTGAGCCAGATCAATCCAGTCCACTCCTCCCCACTCCCCCCCAATACCACGACCTAACGATCCATCTTAATATCCTCCCATCTACGCCTGGATATTCCTAGTCGTATCTTTCCCTCAGGTTTCCCCACCAAAACCCTACATACACCTCTCCTCCCCCATACGTGCTACATGCCCCGCCCCGCCCATCTCATTCTTCTTTTTTTAATCACCCGAACAATATTGGGTGAGGAGTAGTGATCATTCAGCTTATTATGCAGTTTTCTCCACTCCCTTGTCACCTTGTCCCTCTTTGGTCCGAATATTCTCCTCAGCACCCTATTCTCAAACACACTCAGCCTACGTTTCTCCCTCGACGTGTCTTCACATATACTGTACTACAACATCCCCGTACCTTCCACCGACAATTTTCAGGACCACTACGAAATAATTAACAAAAGCAATATTCACAACCGGAATATTTTTAATTATGGTTATACATGACCGACTTACACTACTCTCCTACTATATTAATTTCACTCACCGTCGATCATACCATGACTCTAAATTCCTAAGAGCTCTTTTGTAAAGACTGCAGACCTTTTGGGTATGTGAAAACAAATACAACGGTGTCCCCACGGACATTTTCTTACTGGTGGATCTAATCCATGCACGGATCCCACGTAAGTGTACGATGTGCCGTTCAGTCAAGCATAGTTCACAAAAGCACAGATTCTCAACCCAAAACACGACAGAACAATCGGCTCGTGAACTTTCTCGCAGAAGATGGCAGCCGTGTTTGAAGGGGCAAAGATTAAAACTAGATTAGTGGATTCAGGATAGGGAATTTGTGGAATGAATGTGACCCTTCATCGTGCTGTAGTGTTGTGCCCAAGTCTTGAGGGGGGGAAAAAACCCGTACTTCCGTTTTCAGGCTATCCCTTAAAGATACGTCACATTGCAGAAGCACGTTCTTGGGCCAACCTCGAAGACGTAAAAATGTAGCTCCCCGAAACCTCCGCAAAAATTGTCAAACAGCATAGCCTCATATCCCAGAAATCTGTAATCGTCAGTGCTATAAAACCTCCAATCACACACACCCAAAAAATTCCATTTTACAATTATGTAGAAAAATCCAATTTCAAAAAGTCTAATACAAATTTGAGTAACATTGCAGGATACAATGAAACAAAATACAAAGACATTTGCAGATCTAGGCCAAGCTACTTTAATTTTTGTGTCCCCAACAACAGAATTTGCCTACTGCCAACTGAAGCCAATGAGTTACACATTTTTTTTTATAATTACTTACAGGAACATAAAGCTATAATGAAAAACATGGAGAAAGGATTCTTGTGAATCACCTATTTAAACAGTCCTACCACAAGCATAATCAAGGAAGCACCACATTACATAATTGCTTATGATAATGACACTTCTATTAAAAGAAGCCAATTTTCTTCTTTAATGTTATTGGTTTTATTAAAACAATCCACTTCAAAAACCCAACAGAATGTCCAAAATTTTGTGTACCTGATATATGGCATAAAGCAAAATCCTAGAACTAAAGGATTAGGAAGTACAGAAGAAAAGAATGAAAACTGAGAATTTACAGGTGTTCTTAAATTATGTCTCCTATTACAGAACACGATCTTAAACCAACCGCTTAAGATGCTGCAGTTTACTGCAATCTGCACCCCTGAAGATAAGCACAATTTTCCTTCAAACTGCCAGGAAATAAATGGCCAGTGACACAGCGTCATATCCCAGAAGAATGGAGTCCTGTAGTATAAAAGCTTGGCTATTACACAAAGACAGGATTTGGCTTTTATATAAATGACTAGAAACTGCCCAGTCATATGATGGGGTTAAGATAATATTCATGTAGTAATCCCTGGCACCTTTCATCAGCCATGTTTTGATTCATGATAACTGATTCTGAGTGACTGTGTCATGATTATGATGAAGAGGATGCAGTGCTCCACATGGTCAACACATGTATTGGGTGGGACACCTTACGTCCACAAAGTGAAGCTAGCTTGCTGAGATTAGCACCACTGCCTCATTACTTCAGCACAATGTGTATGTCACAAAGCTGCCTCTTGAGGTGTTTCATTTGCTTTCTGTGATTGGTACCATTACCTCACTTCTTGATCACACATGCTAGGAAGCTGCCTCTTTACATGTTTCATTTGCTTGTCGTACTTGGCGCCATTGTCTCACCTCTTCAGCATGATGTGCACGTCGTAACGCTGCCTCATGAGGTGTTTCATTTGCTTGCCGTGATTGGTACCATTTCCTCATTTTTTCAGCATGCTGTGCACGTCGTGATGCTGCCTTTTGAGGTGTTTCATTTGCTTGTCGTAATTGACGCCATAGCCTTACTTCTTCAGCATGCTGTGCACGACGTAAAGCTGCCTCATGTGGTGTTTCATTTGCTTGCCGTGACTGATACCATTTCCTCATTTTTTCAGCATGCTGTGCACGCCGTGAAGCTGCCTCTTGAGGTGTTTCATTTGCTTGTCGTGATTGGCGCCACTGCCTCACCTCTTGAGCATGCTGTGCACGTCGTAAAGCTGCCTCTTGAGGTGTTTCATTTGCTTGCCGTGATTGGCGCCATCGTCTCTTCCGTTCAGAATTTCGGGCACGTCTCAAGAAATCTTGATTTTGAGATTCATTAAGCTGAGACAGTGATGTGTCATTACTTTTCAGTTGATGACCTTTCTGGGGATTAAATTGACTCAGGTTGAGCTTTCCTCCATCACTACTAGCAGGATTCACTGTTACATTAAGCCCTTGTTTAACACTGGGATTATGTTCCTGAAAATTACAACACAGAAAGGAGCAATTTACCCCATAAGACTTAAGTAAAACAACTCAGGAGTCTGACCACTGAAAATCCCACTAGCTGCAATGTTAATCCAAGTATGGGGAACATTCACCGGATCTTTGGCCACTAAATCTGACATCAGTAAAGTGAAACAGTGTTGCTTGGGGCAATTTTACATGAGTACTGTCTGTATCATTATTTATGAAAAACCTTCGAAAACTTGTAAGACAATTACAGCAGAGACAATTTGTAGAAATTGTACACTTTTTAGGAAATTAAAAACAATGAACTCTGTTTATTAAAATAAACACCAATTGTCCACTATACAGCAAAATGAATTTAGGTTTACCTAAAATTGAAGATTTTTTATATAAGACCTGGAATGGTGTTTATTGTCAAAAAAAAAAAAACACCAAATGTCAATGGCTGTTAAAATGTGAACCTAAAGTTTCATATTTAAGATCTCAATTACGACCGCTTTTCAAAAAAGATTACAAATTATCACTATTTCAATATTTCAATAAAGCTTAATTTCTAACACAAATTTGTAAAATACAAGTTGGAAACACTCAAAGAAAGATTAAATTAGGGATTAACAATACACGTACATTTACACCTTACATATACCGATAATAATACTCTTATAACTTAACCACTACCTCAATCACAGGTGTGACTTCACTCACAAACCATTTTACAGAGGATGGGGCAGAAATACATGATGGTTTTCAAAATAAAATAACTAAAGAATGAAAGGTTCCAGTTTATTAATAGATATATAGATATATTCACAACTCAAAGGAGAATTAATTGCAGTCATCAGCGCTTGAAAAATGACATTATTCAGGTGATCTCAATCACCGCCTTGCACTCTTGCATTTGATCTGGCAGACAGGACATTACACATTGCAACAAGTCATTAGAGATGGCTTAAACACACTGCTGGCAAGACATGTCTCAAAAAAAGGAGAACAAAAAAGTAACTTCATGGATTACTTGACACAACAAAATTCAAATGGAACTAGAAGTAATTAATAATAATAATAATAATAATAATAATAAATAAAATATTTGCAAGTCTCCATTTTCCTTTCCTGCATCATATTCCCATAATTAATATAGGTAACCAAGTACAGACTATACTTCCAATTTCACTTGGTAATTGTGGTAGTGCAGTAGATTACAGATTATAGTTCCCAACTTAAGATCCACAGTGCCCACTACTGGTCCCTGTCATGAGCAAAATGAATTAAATCCACACTGTCCTACCTACCTACGTTTTTTTTAAAACCCACCAGTATTATTCTCCCACCCATATGCACTCCTACCATGTTTACTATTGTCTTCAGGCTGCATACGCAAAGACTTCTATGCATTTTACAAATCTCAGGCACACATGAACTGTCCATACCATCTTCCTTGTTCTGTATCATTCTAGCTCTACCTGCCCAGAAGCATTAAGGTATTAAGCTCCTTATTATACAGTTTCTTCCAGCCTATTGTCAGTTCCTCACTCTTAGGCACATATATTCTCAGACTCCTGTTTTTGGACACTTTCAATCCATGTACTTACTTCCCTTAATGAGAGAAATTTCACACCCTCGCACCTAACTAACTAACTAACTAACTAACTCCATGGAGAAGAGTCCTTCTAGAGAAGTTAATACGTTCTCAGCTAGTCAAGAAATTCTCACATTTTGTGGTGCCCAAAGGTTCATCACCACATTCACAACAGCCCCCCATCTTTCCCTATTCTGAGCCAGATCAATCCAGTCCATGTCTCCCCCCCCCCCCATCGCACTTCTGACAGATCCATTGTAATATTATCCTCCCATCTATGTCTGGATCTTCCAAATGGTCTCTTTCCCTCAGGTTTCCCCACCAAAACCCTGTATGCATCTCTACTTTCCCCCCATATGCACTACACACCCTGCCTACCTCATTCTTCGCAATTTGATCACCTGAATAATATTTGGTGAGGAGTACAGATCTTCATTACTTTAGTTTTCTCCACTCCCCTGTTACCTTGCCCCTCTTAGGCCCAAATATTCTCCTTAGCACCGTATACTCCACACCCTCAGCCTACATTCCTAGCTCAAAGTGAGTGAACAAGTTTCACACCCATACACAACAACAGGAAAAATTATAGTGCTGTACATCTTAAGCTTTATGTTTTTGGAAAGCAGACTGGAAGACAAAAGATTCTGCACCAAAAGATTGCAAGTATTCCCTGACTTCAGTCTGCTCTTAATTTCTTGCTGAATTAAATTTTGATTTGTTAAGAATGTTCCCAAACATTTGAACACTTCCACCCTTTCAAAGGAAGTATTTTCAGTCTTTATATTGTGACTTTGTCCTGCATTCTGATCTCAAAACTTGACCATGTACTTAGTATTATCAGCAGTTACTTCTAGCCCAGTCTACTTAATAGCAACTACTTAAGCTTCTGTGTTTTTCTTTATTGTATGTATACTTCTGCCCAGTATGTTAACATTACCAGCATTAACTATAAGCTGATATGCATCGTTTAATTTCAAGCTCTCGTGGTTTGCCTGAACCCTTAAAACACAACAGGTAAACAACACACCTTATATCTGAGATCAGTATGGTGTAAATATTTGGATTACAGGCTTTTGGTAAGTGATGCTATGCAATGTGGAAACCAGTGTTTCAAACGAACTTCCAGCCTCTGTCTTGTACACAAAAGAAACTACATCTTTTAATGTAAAGATGGCTGCAGCAACATGCTCTGAAACATTGGTAACTTCCTACCAGACCACACAGCATCCTATCCCATAGGTAATAATTTAGGTAAAATGACAGTTTTGTACTAGCACAGCACATGATATATGCATAGCAATGTGCACACACAACTCACCTCGTGTTCAGACTTTATTATTGGACTTGTTATTAGCAAAGGATCTTTTTCCTGTTGTATATCTGCAATGTACTCAACTTTTATATCATTTAACTGATATCCATTATGAGATGGCACGTATGTGTCACTATGTGAACCAGGTGCAACTTTCAGGAAATCCACGCAGTTCTGTAAAAACACCAAGTCCTCATCAATCATGACTGTGCTCCATCATTACATGAAATATGATACTTTCATTGTGTTGTTCTGAACCAAATGAAGCTTGGAACAGCTCTCATTTTAGTACATTTTCTTCTTTATAACTAACAAAATGATTACTAACTACTAATTCCATGCAACAGTCTCCTTAACAAGCTAATAATAACTTAAGAAGGGTTCTTGCCATGAAAAACACAAACAGATATGATATGTCCACAGATGTGAATGATATGGCAAATGTTGAGATGGCACAGTAGGTGCTCAGGATGCAACTAGGGCACTGTAGTAAATGATTACAAAATAGTCCAAAATGAGTCAAAAAAGTGATACAGGACAAGGGTAAAGGAAAGGAAACTTCAAAACCCCTATTGCATCATGCCACAAGGATGTGGAAGGACACACTGCAATAGGCGTAACACACATATATGCACATACATGCCCCACCTCATGTTCAGATTTTATTGATGGAAATGAATGCAAGGCACAGTCATTCTCTTCCTCCTCCTCATCCACACATGAGACATTTTCAACTTTTATGCCAATAACCTCAGATGTTAGATGTGTCTCTTTACATGAACCAGTTTTGACATTAAGTACATCCATGACATTCTGTAAAAGAAATATACCGTAAACAGTCACGACTATGCCATCTCGTTGTGTAAAATGTGTTAAAGTTTCATTACAACTGTTGGCGCTACACCAAACTGGTACCAGAGTTTTTCTTTACAGCAATAAAAATCATTACTCACTACCGGACTACTAATTCCATGGTGCCGAGTTTCCCTGGAGAATAAAGTAATCACTCAGTTGTCTAGAAATTCCCTGCCTTTTAAGGAAACTGAAGGTTAAATAGGCTTTCATGGCAGGTCTTGCTGCAGTGATAATTTTCTGGGTTACTACCTTGTGTTGGACAATTGGTTAGTTCCGAGGTTTCGGAGGAACGTGCTGCCTCCCTAATTCAGGCTGAATGAATTTGGTTCAGGTGGCTGCTGTAGTGACTGGCAGGAGGAAATTTGCCAATTATATATAAAGTTGAAATGGCCTTAGCCAGTCAGAGCTACGTTGGTTGTTTACCTTCTCTCTCAATTCCCACTACCTCGGTACATCTATCGCCTATAAACTTTCCGAACTTCTACCTACACATCATAGTACACAGACATAATTTAATTCCAAATCAGAGTTCGTTCGTTCTGCCAACGGCTATATTGATTCGACATGAGTTATTACATGACCACCTGTTCATAACCGTGACAGTACCGCGAGCATTCTCATAAGTATTCATATTTTCAACGATTCGTAAAAGATCACTAAGACACACACATATACCTCAAAAATTATTCCAAAAGAAGGCTTCGGTCAGACCCAAATTTTCTATACAAATAGGTAGTTTTTGCATACTTTCCAAGCACTGAGTAAAAACCTTAACGCAGAAGACACTTAGCACTAGCATCCCCACAATTCCGCAAAATTCGAATCATAACACACACCATTCAATCGACAGAAAGCACACACCTGACAATCGTACTAACCGGGACAGGGTGACACAAGTTCGTCGTCACAGATTAATACATCGCTCTGCATCAGTGCTTAGCACCAACCCCCCTCGACCCTGAAGGTTTCTAAGGACTAATACATTCAACAAAGTTTTACGATAAGTATGCATACCCCATCTGTCGGTATTCAGGAGTATTCCAATCAAATTACATGATCTGTGATTCCAACCAAAAATATGGGAAAAGCGTGTTGTATAATACAGTGTTTCTCACAGGGATCAAGCATCAATTATACCGGACCGCGAGAGGTTCACCTGGAATTTGTCATTTTAGTTTTCTAAGCAATTTTCATGAATAAACGTTTTATAGACCCAGATGATGGCCTAAGAAAACTACAATATGCTACAAGATTTCATTTGTCCAGTGACTGATAAATAATTTAGATGTAATTTTACATTTGTCAACATGCCACACTGTATACATAAGTGTACTAATACTCTTTATGATTATGCCATAATTAATTACTCATACTTATGTTAGTTTAATGTATGAACTTAAAAAAATGGAAAGGTATTTACGAGTAAATTTGTTGGGACCGGGCCCCGCGTCTTATGAAAAAAGAATTTACCGGGCCGCGGTCTCACAAAGGTTGAGAAACGCTGGTATAATAGGAAATACGCTTCTGATGGAGGTGTTTTTGTGGACCTAAGAAAGAAGTCCTAGGCGCATGTGTTCCCCTCTTCCGAATCACATTCACGCAATGTACAGCGCGTTCGTGGTGGTTTCATTCTATTGAATAAATTATGGCAATGAATCGGTCTTGTGTGTGTGATGCCGTGCGGGACCAACTGTTATAATGAGCTGTAATTGTTAGTCATAAGCTTCGTAATATTCTGTTGGGGCGTACAGGGTTGCCGACAGCGGGTTCGGTCCCGGTGAAAAAAAATTTTCTAGCCACCCAGAAGGAGCGGACCTGTTACAAATATTTGTGTAATGTCAAAGACTCAGTTGTAGAGTGGCTTGGGGTTCGTCTGTAAGGGTTAATTTGTACAATCGACAAATAATGATACTACCCGAGAAAGACAAATGTATTTGTACCGGCTTCCCCTGCCATTTCGTCGGCACTGGGTGTAGCTCTGACTATACTTTGACATGTGAGGTGGCAGGATTGTATTGTATTAAGTTTCTCATTGACAGGTTTACAGTACAGATCATAGGCCTATATTCATGTTTTAAAAAAAGCAGCATTCCACATGGATTGTAGAAGTTGAGTTCAGTGCATTTTGTGAAAAGTATCACTGATGTACATAAATCTTTGAAGCTGATGATTTTTTAATACGATGAATATATCTGTCATTTAAACACATAAATGAATAAGTATATGCATCTGATACACATTGTCTGATAGGAGTTGCTAATGAATTTGTTTTCCCAAAAATCAGAGCACTGAGTAAATTTATACTTGGTGACAGACCCATCAAAATACCTAGTAATTATTGTACGTTACTCAGAGTAATATACTCTACTATGTATTTAACCATCCCTTGCCCATGAGCATGGACATATATGAAAAGGTGGGACCCTGTGTACAGGCATTTTTGTTCATTACTCAGACTAGTCGTTGATTCATCTCAAACTTAAGGCTGTAGAAACCTGCAGAATATGGTGACAATAACATGTATGATATTGTTGCTCCAAAATATACAAGTGGTTACCACTGGTGAATTATAATGTAGCATACTACAATACAAATTGAACCAACACACTGACATTACACAATAAAGGTACTAATTAATTGGTGAAACTTGTACTAGATAAAACCCCTGTCTACAGCAGTAATATAACTCAGTTTGTAATTGCCACCATATTCTGTGGGTTAGTTCTCAAATGCACATCACTTAAGATTATCCCAAATATATATTCCTGAAATACCTCTTTTTGATACCAACATGATGGAGGTAGGTGGTGGGCTTTACAACCTGGTCATTTTACTCCCTGGAGAAGGAGTCCATGCTACTGTTGGATGGCAGAATGGGTAGGGTACAAAGCATAATAAAACAAAATACCAGTGGGGGATAGGAAGGTAGGAATTTTAGAAAATAAGTGGAGACAGGAGGCTGGTGGATGAATAAGAGAACAAAGTAAAGAGATTTAAAGCTGAAACTTGGGCCATTAAGAGCAGATGTGAAGGGGGAATGTAATAAAATATGGATATGCTCCACATTTCATTGTATTTTGCCTTCATGTTTGTCACTGTGTCTCTCTTTGCTGTACAGTTGATTGTGCTCAGAAATGCCAGTTTCAGTCTACTTTTTCCATACCCGCCATTGGCCCAGCTTGGGTTGTGTCCCGTTTCACCCAGTCTTTATGCCCACTGACCTCCTTAGGCACTTGGCTTATTTGTGCACTCTGATGGAGGCAATCATTACACCCCTACCCAAGTACATGGCATCACATCTGAGAAGACAGCGGGCATTACACAGGACCTTATAGCTCATATCTTTGTCTGTGTTCCCATCCAGTTACATATCCATTCTATCCAGCTAATTGTTATTAAAGATAATCTTTAAAAGTGACAGGCACTTTGGGCTGGTTGACATGCCACAGGGGGGTAAATGGAAGACTTAACACACCACACCCACCATACATACATTTCTTTTACAACTTTATGTATAGTGATAGGTATAAGAAAGCAACTTTATTCCAAAATATGAATAATTTTTAAAACAACATTGTTTCATAAAACAAAATATAGTGAAAACTGAACCTGGTTCAGACAGTGAGACCCAAACAATATTGTCTCCCAGTGACGATCCATTTGTTAATATAGAATGCCACTTGAATTTGCCATTAATAGCATCTTTACCATGCTCCTGTCTTCCAGTCTCACAAAGTGTTCAACAAATCCAAAACTTCTGCAGTTAATTTCCTAGACAGGGTCCATTTCTTTGTGCAATCTCTAACCTTGATGTCGGTCCTGAATCCCCATTATTATCTTCAATGGGTCCAGAAATTCTCCTCAGAATTTTCCTCTCTCATATAGTTAACATGTTCACTTATTTTATACCAAGAGGGTGGTGCACTGTTGCAAGTATGGTAACAGAGCATTGAATTTCATAAAGATGTACAGTTGCTTGACAGCTGAGTGGCAGATTGTTTGTTGGTGTCAAAAGAGAAGATGTATGTAGTGGATGAAGGGTGGGGGAGCAGGTGGCCATTTGGACCTGACACAATAGATCTTCATTCTTTCCCACACATGATTCCAGTTCACAATTTCAAATTATACACGTTTTCTCTACATGAGATATAACTGGGTATGTACATAATTCTGCTTGGCTATTAATATAACAATATATGTCACTATTTTTATGCCTCTACCCCAAAAGAAGAGCCATTTTATGCCATTTCATTACTTGGATTATTCATTGCTTGGGCTGAAGATGTTGTAAAATTTTGTTTGGATGCCATGTGATAAAAGTTTATACACCAAACACCTCAGCATACAGAACCTGAAACTGAAAACACTCCAATGGTAGTAGCATGTACTGCGATTTTCATGTCTTTATTGTGAAGTTGCTTTCTTTATCTCTTTCTCTGTCTCTCATTCTGTGCTTGTGCGTGACAGCTGTTATATTCTTGACTAAAAAGAGAAATCTAAGATGTATTACAGCTTCAAAATTTTTCTTGTAGTATTCCATTTTGGTAGCAGTATTAATTCTGTTCTTCACACTGCTAAAGTCTGTTTTTGATATAGGTGAACAGAAACATTTCACACACAAACCCGACACAAGATTGAACTTGGAACTATTTGACTGAGAGTGCAGGATGTTACCCCAAGACCACCAAGTCCCCAGATGAACATTGTTCATGTTCACTGCTGAGAAGGAGTAAGAGACAGAAAGAGATAAACATACCTGCATGCATGCATACGTACATACATACATCAAAAATCAATTTAAATGACCTGAGGATTAAGATGGTAGGACTTAAAATGTTGTTCAGATTGTAAGAATGAACCAAAAATAGCACAGAATTTATATTAACCAATACAGAACTGCAAAGCAATTATGTTTCCAGATTGAACCTCTCAAGACATTTTCCCACTTCATAAGCCCAGTTTGTTTAATTTTTCAAACAATGTATAAGATAATTTCACTGTGTCTTAAGAAGTCAAGTGAGAGTCCAAACTGACATACTGAGTACATGGGATAGCAATTTATTATGACATGTAGGCCTGATGACCTGGATATGTTAGACATGGTGAGGGGGTAGGTATGCGCAATGGCATTACCTTTACCCTTAGCAACAGAAATCATCTAATAGATAAAGGAGATAGAATTGTGGGTAGTAATAAGGAATCACATTTATAACACATTTATTGGAAAGATTAGCATAATATTATTAAGTTCACACTGTCTACTGGCAAATATTACAGGGAAATGTGACCGTGATGCAGTTTGTCCTGCGTATATGACCTACATGAAGGATATGACTCAGGGACAGAAATATTACACACTGAAACATAAGATGAATTTAAGAAAGGACTAAAGAGGAAGAGAATGCTACCATCCATTCAGTTCACAATGAAGTTTTAACTTTCCATTCACTGTTTTAAAATAAAATGTGAAAAATGCATATCTACAGTATGTTGTGCCTGCAGTGTTCTATTAAGTTCACATTCAGTTTCTGACAGTACTTTTTTTATCACGACTGCATATTTTGTTGTAGTTTATGAAGCAGAATTTCCAGTCGTCCTTTCATAACAGGCTGGCCCTTTTTTGTTTTCATGGATAACTTTTTGAACACTTCTGCTTTTTTAGCATGGTATCTGGCAAGAGCTTGTGATTTTTCTTCTCTCCTCTTTTGAGCTTCTTTAAGCTTTGCTTCCTTTTCTTCTTGTTTATGCTTATACTCCTCCACTGCTTTCTTGTATGCTGTTGGCCTTGGAGCTCTACAAAACCAAATGTAAACACAAAGTTCTGAGACATACTTATAATTTAGTTATTAAAGTTTCTGATAACAATGGTATTACACTCAGTACTGTTGGGTTTTTGGACTTTTGTCAACATCTAGTATTCCGAACACAGCACTTTTAAAAATTGGTCTGTTCCTATGCAGTAATTGAAGATTACTTTTTTCAATGGATCAAACTAAGTAGATTCCTTCTCACTCTTCCACCTGTGGATGGAAACAGATCCAATACCAGGCAGTAGACGAAAGTCGGGAAACCCAACACAGCCATTCCCCAACTTACAACCAACCAAAGTTATGATCAAAATTCCCATTAGAAAATTTCAATTCAAACTACTACAAAAAATGTCATTAAAACTGCATTTCATACTACTTGTTGGTATTACATTTTGTGCTAAGGCAAGTGCAGGAGATATCTGTACTCTTGCAGCTTATGGAATGACGTACTGCAGGAATGTGGCGTGATTTCGATATGACGTGTGTGGCAAAAGGCTGGAGTAAGTAGGTCGTGTGAAAGGAGGAGGCCATATTCCAGTTGTCGTCTCATGGTTTACAGGCTTGAGTGGAGTGAAGAAAACAGTCATGCTCATATATGCAGTGCATATTTATTGTCCATTATTGCTATTAGTGATTATCACACACCACAATTCTATATTTCATTGAAGAAACTCTGTTCTTGTTATTTTTAGCTGATTGACTACTTGTCTAAATTCTCCTTGACCCGCTGGAAGGTGTACATCCCACTTCATTTTATATTTTCAGACGTACAATCAATTGTACTTACAACTAGGTGTTCAGAATGTAACCTGTTTGTCAGTCAGGGAGTACCTGTGATTAAGAACTTATTTAAGTGGATAAAGAGACCAACTAGATGTCACTTTTGGTATTATGTTTATTTTTCATTTATAGGTTGCTCAACATGTTTCGGGCCACCTTGTGCCCATCTTCAGGAGCTGACGACTTGTAGTTAT
>Ga0123355_10011054_pt1 | contig 13893 bp, 7 predicted proteins | sample TergutEmb28metaG_3_FD_89872 | JGI IMG/M metagenome (GOLD analysis project Ga0123355, IMG submission 89872) | Embiratermes neotenicus P1 segment gut microbial communities from Petit-Saut dam, French Guiana - Emb289 P1 | ecosystem: Host-associated > Arthropoda: Insects > Digestive system > Gut ... | reverse complement strand
TAACCACGTGACACTCCTCTATCCGCAAAAGTTGGCACTAACTTCGCCTACCGGCGGCGGCCGCTCTGTCGGTATGGTTCGCTCGCGGACTAAAGCCACGGAGTTTAGTTTAGTTTAGTTTAGAGGAAATCAAAACACACATTTTATGTTCAATAACTTTTTTTTTGAAAATCGTACCGTTTGAGATAATGTGGAAAAACATTGTAGAGCCGGACAGTCCACAGATGACAATATGGCGCCTGCGCAGTGCAAGCTGGATAACTAAGGCTAAAAACACACTGAATATAATTTCTGCTTGTCCACTGCAGCAATGGTTATAAGAACGAGCCTCCATATTACGTTATACGTGCACTGCCTGTCTTATTACCATACATCGCACACAGCTACACTTACTGCCTTTACTTGCATATGTTTTTAAGTGTATATATAATGCATTTTACTATACAATATAAAACAAAACAAAAAAAAAACGCACCCTTTCTAAATCAATATTTCAATTTTTAATTTTCTGATGTCTTCTACATGTTTCGAAACCGACGGTTCATCTTCAGGAAGAAGGTTGCATATACAGGTATGGTATAGTGTGTTTTACATGCCTTAGTGTAAGCAGTCCTGTAGTTAGAAGTGCGTGTTTGTAACACTATAGAGAAGTCATAACAAATTAAAAATTAAAATAATTTAGAAAAGGTGCATTTTGTTGGTATATATTGTATAATTATGGGGGAACCCGGTGGTGCAGTTGGTTGAGGCACTGCGCTACAAGCCAGAAGGTCGAGGGTTCGATTCCCGATGGTGTCATTGGAATTTTTCATTGACATAATCCTTCCAGCCGCACTATGGCCCTAGGGTCAACTCAGCCGTTAACATAAATGTGTACCAGGAATATTTTCTGGGGGTAAAGGCGGCCAGTGCGGAAGGCTGATAACCTTACCAAGTTCACGTGTAGACTGTCCTGAAATGTGGAAGCCTCATCTTCCTGGAACCCTCAGGACCTGTCCAGGCCTGTAATGGGATTGCTTTACCTTTTACATTGCATAATTATATTACAACGCATGGAGCAAAAAACATAAAATACATTTTATCTTAGCTCACACATTTTATACTGTTTCATGTATGAATTCCTTGTAAAGTTTGAGACCCCTTACTACATTCTGCAGTTGTATCAACACTTCTTATTTCCTTCTATACAGCTCGACGATGGCTGTTGGTATAGCCGAAACATGTAGTTGTTGATAATTTTTACAATTTCTGTTGCGCTGACGGATTATATGTTGGTTTTATTGTACATTTTGTCCCATTTAAAAATAGCCTGCCATCCATCCCTACTGCTAAAAGCTCCACAAACCAGGGACAATGTTCAGCATGAATCGCGCCCACTAACATCTACGGATTCAGTTCATAACACATAGAAAACAAATTGGGTTCCCACTACCATAACAAGCTCGTTAATCTATAATACAGTATCCAACATATGCAAGCCGTTGCAATATGTAATTTAGAATTAAAACATAAAAAATTATGTATTACAGCAGTGCACATTTGTTAGATATTATACTATAGCCATTCAACTAATGCATGGCAACGAATGCCATACAAAAAGCTAGATACTGCTGCATACAGAATTGTTATTCCGAAACTCTTACGCAATACATCAGTACAGCCCACGAGCAAAATTCAGATTTTCTGAATGCTTAAGCTGCTAATATAGGTCTATAGTCAATACCCTTCTTTGAATATTTAATTACAGTATTCGTGGAATACGTTAATGAGATAGTGGCAAATATCGAAATTCGCGAAGACTATGTAACGCTGCGTTCTGAAACACCTCGTACGTTCAGGTTTGACCATGTAACTTTATCCTGAACAACAGTACCTCCACCTTCACGTAACCATCACGTTACTTCACTATCGAAGACACTCCTAACAATCACTACCAAAATCTCGTATGCAAGCCGTTAAATATGGCAACATGTTCTGTGTCCCCTGGAAAGTAGAGTGATTCAGGAGCAACATTTGGCTATCACAGACAGTGAACGGCACGTATGATTTTAGCGGACTGTGTCGTTTCACACCTTTCACTTGCATAGCTAATACCTATCGCTTTTCTTTTTGGAAGTACAGGTTCGTAGAAAATGCATAGTGGCCCAAAAAGCAGTCAACCGATTAATAAACTTCATAATAAAATGCGCTGTAAGTTTTGTTTTCCTTGCCGAATTTACAATAACTGTTCGAAATGAGACCCTAAATTTTTACAGCACGACTGAAAACGCTGACGACATTCTACAAATTCGCTGCCACAACCCTGTTAATGGCATTCACGTTCATACGAGAGAATGTTTCCGGTTAACTGACTTGTGGGCTAGTCTGTACACATAAAACACCGAACTTTTTACATGCTTTCCCGTACAACAGTGAAGAGCGGACTCAAACGGACCGTGACATGGTAAGCGTGCAATAGTAGCTGAATAGCTGCGTCAAGGTCACGAATATATAAAAGGGGAATCTAGTGACAAAATGGTCAGTTACTGGGAGCTGAATGAGGAAGATGCAAAACCACAGGGGAAAGAAGGAATTAGCGAAGTGAGGGCCGGTTCACACTGTACTTACTGGTCATAAGAACAAGGAAATGGACACATTCTGTGTCAAGACGGAGACATCAAAACTTAACAATATTTAAGATAACCACCATGTTACCAACTACCAGTGGAACTACTGTCGACATGAACCAACGGTTATTAACATTTACTCGAGGCTAATTCGATAGATACCAACACATATCGATAAATGCTTTAAGTTAAATCGATATGTACCAATAGCTATCGATATGAATTTCTGTCTAAATCGATTGGTAAGTCCACTTAAACACCAGCTGCTTGATCTTTGAGTGGCACTCAAGTGTCGAGCCAAATGACACAACTTTGCATCTCGAAAACATACATTACCATGATAATGATTCCACAAACGGACATCCAGATACTGACTTGATTCCACTATATGATAACCACGCACCTTGACACATTAAAGGACCTTACGGCGTAAACTAGCCTCAAACAACTTAACTCTGAGATAGCACAATCTCCACCTTCACAGCCTGACACTTTGTGCAGCTCTGGCATCACATATACACAACCAACACAAAATTAACAGTGATATAACCTTGTCTGTTATGCGAATGGAGATCGATAAACGAATTTCCCCAACTACGCTGACACACGAACGCACGTACACACTACTAACTGAACACTCGTGGACATACTTCCTGGAGTGTCTGCATATCTTCACAAGACACGTATAAATCAAATCCGAATAGCACAACTCGTCAATGACGGTATATATACACTGCAGTTCTTTCGTTCGTTTTGTTTTGAGAAACTTAATTATACCATCAATACAAGAATTCTGTACATTCTTTGGATATCGATGAAAACGCTTCCCTTTACTTGTTCCATCAACACGCTACTGCAAGAGGTCACTAACACTGGTCACACACTGACACCCTCACGTGTCGCTTGGGGCCAGGAACAACCCGACTCGGATCGCTCGCTCTGCTGTGTTCTATTCCGCAAGGTTGCCGCGCTGTCTCACTCCTATCACGACGTTTCAGCCCATGCCTTCGTTCTTCCACGTCACTGGTGCTCCGCCATGGTTCTACCCACATACAGGATCTAGGATCAACATGCTACCGAATATGTTAACGCAGCGGCCAGTTGTCGGCCATCAGCGTATGATCCCAAAAGACGCACAAACTTCAATCCAACACTAATGACAGGTAAAACGTGTTACTGGAAAAATCACGGTTATGACCAGCCACCACTTAATGACTGCCAACACATAAGAACACTTGTTCCTGTTAAGCTCCACAGCATCAAACGGTATACGCGGGAGTGGAGCCCCGAGGTGTATGGGAGTAGTCCAGCACACACACATACACGCGCGCGCGCGCGCACACACACACACACACACACACACACGCACAGTTCATACAATTTGATAGGTTCCAGCGTTTCGGAGGATCCTACAGCCTCCAACATCAGGGCAGAAGTGTGACATGTTATAACGCGTAGTTTAGTATCAGACCATACGGTGTAGAATCCCAGAAAACAGTCATCTTCAACATACAGTACAGTTGTTGTAATGCATGTAGCTGGTGAAATGTTCACACGGAAACCATTTACACGACGGTAGAGTAACGTTTCTTCTTGTTCCTCCAGAACGTACAGTCCGTACAATGAAAAGTGACCTCAATATACTCCCCGTAAAATGTTTACAGTCAGCTACTTTAATAATATAAAAGTTCGCTGTATGATAATGTTAATAATAATAATAATAATAATAATAATAATATTGACATGTACCACTCACTCATCATCTTCTCACCTGACATTCCATGCTCGCTCTCATCCCATTCACCGTCACTTTTGCTGCGAGTGTACTGCCACTCGTTCAACTGTCATTTATACCTGCAGTTGCCTCTTTTAATTACGCTCCCATTTACAACACCGACTATTTTTTTCTCCATGGCGCAACAGTCCTTCCTCATTTTCAAGGCTTCACGATCACGCTCAGACACACCACTGTCAGAAGGGCCCCTCTGGACGAATGATCAGCTCGTCGCAGAGGCCTCTAACCTATGAACACAACACTCACAACAGACAGACATCCATGCCGCCGGCGGGATTGGAACTCGAAGTGTTCCAGCACGTGAGCGGCCGCAGGGGCTCGCCTTAGACCGCACGGCCACTTGGATCGGCTACACGGTGGCCATCTCGTCTAAACCTTCACAAACACCGACTGACTTTTCTTCTCCAGTTTCTCGATTCTCTGCTCGGTAAGAAACTCACTCGCCTTTTCAGCCCATTTTGTACTTTCAACACCTGCATCCTACAGCTCTAATATTCAGACTATCACGGCCGTTGCTCATAGCACTACGTGTATATTCGGCTTTGGGTTTTCGCCGCGTAGAAGAACGATTACTTCCCGGCGTTTCGGCAAACGTTGCAGTTGCTGTCTTAAGGATGAATTATTAACCGTGTTGGACCGTCACCTGTGCACACAGCTGACACATCTATGTAAAGACCACCCCGATAACACACAGATTAATTCACCCTTACGATGAAAACTGCAGCATTTATGCAAACGTCAATCCCTCGCGCGTCCCAAAACGACAGACGATCCAGTGTGTCGGGTGTTGTAATGTTTAGGTACTTTTTTTTTTGCCCCTTGCGTCTCTTTTTAAAAAAAATGAACGCATTCAGAAAAATTTTCCGCGTTTGCCCTTTTTAAGCCGAAGAAGGCTTCGGTGGCATAACAGACGTGATATAATACTCCGCTAGCTGACACAGTGTCACTGTCAACTGCCGCTGACAGTACCTCTTAGGACAGGTTCTGCACAGTGGACCTTATCTGACTGACGGACGTAAAGCAGCAAACACCCTGCCTTTGCCGCGCCACGCACGCACGCACACACACCCACACACAGTCGGTCCACTCCGCCAGCTCAGCAAGGCTGTGACCGGACAGAATGTTTCGCCAACAACATACATTTCGATTATTTAATCGTTGGCGTGGACCTTCCCGCAAACCAAATGAGCGGTGAGGGGGAAGATGGCGTACAAACTGTACTTCTACGTGTCCCCCCCCCCCCAAACCCTTTTTTAACCACACTATGCATAACTCTGCCGTGCAGTTTATTTAGTGGTACACTAAGCAATGTTATTTCATACCCTCGCCAGTATGGTCACAGAGAATTATCCACACTACACACTCCCGTAAGAAGTTAGCACCGAAGCGAACAAACACGCCCTCTAGCAGACAAATCGCAGTGGATTAAAACAAGGTACCAAGGCAACCAAACTAACCGTGTCACATAAAATATACGTACTGCATATTGTGTGGGCGGGGGAAGCGTAGTCGGTATAGCGACTCGCTACGGGCGGGACGGACCGGGGATCAAATCCAGGTGGCGGCGATATTTTCTCCACCCGTCCCGGGGCCCACCAAGCCTCCATATACAACAGGTACCTGTTCTTTACCGGGGTTAAAAAGGCCAGGGCGTGGCGTTGACCACCCACCCACATCGAGCGCGGAAGTTAAAGAAAGCGTACAGCTAAACATCTACTCCTCCTCTGGGCCCTTCTGGCCTGCTCCAGGGCGAATTTCACCTTCACCTCTACCTTTACCTTACTGTATATTGTATAAATTGTGCCAACCTCGGAACACGGTAACAGAATTAACAGCCGTAACAAACGTGAACGAATCAGCAGTTGTGTTATATTTAATGCCTACACAGTTGATTAAAAAAAAAAGGCCCTTGCCCCACGAACCACGACACTTCGGATACCCAGCCCGTATGGATCCCCCATCCCCCCCTCTCTCTTTCCACAAGTAACAAAATACATAAACCATCAGCACAACATTAGCGCACGCATATGCGTCTACTGACTACAACAATTTCCACGTTCCTGACATTTTTAACATTACCAATTCCGTGCACTGCGATTGAATATTCATTCAAAAAACCACATGCATTCCTACACTGCAGCAGCAGTAAAAGACTACCTTCTACACACAGCACGACACATAATAAGCGACAAGATCCACAATGGATTAGGAACAAGTTTCTAAACAATGACGAAAACGAAATTACGATTCCTCAAAACATACACAATTTTAACCACATTTTACGAGGTCTCACTTTATTTTTTTAATGCGCTACAGACAGCGCTAGAATAAAACACGTACCACGTAACGTATTATACTTACACCAAACATATAGGCCAGAATTTTGATGTATGACAGCTGACACTTCTGAATTCATCTGCAGAAATAACTACTATATAATATATAATACTACTGTAATGCATTACGTTTTAGTGGGGTTTAAATATTTGTGTGTAGACTTCCCGAAGATGACGGACTTCCGCCAAAACAAGTAGGTGTAAACGAAGAACTTTACTGCTATGTATACTAGTTAAAGTTACGTTTGTTCTGTAAATAAAAAAACACATGCCCAGCGTGTTTCCACCATCAAGTGGTTCGTCCCTGACGATAACCACTTAGTGGCTGAGAAATGTAGGGAACGTAATAATGGTTTTACTGAACAGATGGCCACATGTTGTGTCTGATAATCCAGTGATTCTTTATCCACTCATACACAACCACAGAGATTCTGTCACATCAACTCCTTTCCACTGTTTCGAGTATGTTTCCATTCTTCTATATATTCTATTTCTTCATTTTTTCCATATTTTTATCTCATACATCTTTCCCTGTTGACAGCTGAGCATTAAGCTATACTGCATCCATAGCTTCGGTCTTAGCCTTGCCTTTCTTTTATCACCTACCTATTTCTCTCACTCAGCTCTTCTACCCTGAAGATGGAGGCAACAGAATTCTCAGGAATGTTTGTCATCTCTGGTTTCATATCTCTCGAAATGAATTCGCCACAGAGAAAATCATTCCGAAATGGAAATCGATATAAGCAAGAAGTTCATATCGTAGAAACATGTTTGCTTACAAACTTCGGTGAAGTTCAATTCAGTCAGCTGAATAAGGCATCAGCTACGTGCAGAATAATCCCACATCAAAGATACAATCAGTCATGCAAGTTTCCAGTTTTCGAAAGCTATACACTTCAAGCCAGGCAAATTATTGGCATTGTAAGCCAAATAGAACGAGTAAATGTGCATTAAACATGAGATAAGTCAGAAATTATGACTCGATTTGCCCCTATAGCTACATGATTTAAACGGAAAATAAAATTTCCACAAGCTCTGTCAGTCAGTTGCTACGATGCGCATTCTGAGGGTGAATTACAAGATCTGAACACGGGAGAGAGGGAAGTAAGTCACAGTATTGTTGTCCATCTATGCTGACGAGTAGACAGCAGGTTCCTCTAAATCGTCAGCACAATTCTACCCGTCTATACGGCATCACGACCCACATGACAGTAATCATCACAGTCACTTCACTCCTCCAAACAAGCATATAGGTGTAGCATCAAATCATATTTGTATTCCAGAAATGCACTGTTCGAATGTCAACGCGGACACTGATACGTTGACATTTTTCTTGAGTTTCCCCAGCCCCTCCTGGAAAATTCCGAGTTTTGTCTCGATAAGATCACGACCGCTTCCGTTTTAATCTTCAACTCCTCACTCATCCATCCCTCCATCCACCCGATACTTTGCGATGTGAGGCAAAGTAGTCTGGTACATGTTTACCGACGTTTCGAGGGAAATACCTGCCTCCATCGTCAAGGTAGTCGGAATTGATACCATCAAGCACATTGAGATACTGACAGCCACGAACAAAAACAGCCCCTCCCACAGTCTACATATCGCAGACTTTTACTGCACACCAAGAACTACATTAGAAATACAAATTACACTGTACATTCAAACTCCACATTCCTCGGTCTATATTACTCGTATTTCACTCTGCAATTAAACACATCAGCTTCCGAAAACCCTCGCATTCCGACCATGAGGGTCACACGGCGCTGCTTGAGAAGAGTACTTTCTTCTGGGATATGACACCGTGACACTTTTGCAGCAACATGCTGCCTCAGTCTCCTGCCGCGTAACCTGCTCAATGGGTACCAAGTCTTCTACCCTGATGATGGAGGAAGTGAGTTCCTTCGAAACGCCAGTAAATATGTACCATATTACACGGTGTCACATAAGAAAACTGGTACCATATTACACGGTGTCACATAAGAAAACTGCAATTTTCCACGCCCCTCCGTGTACACTCCACTATCCGTCAGATCAGAAAATAAAACTACCTCCACCAAACTATTTTCAGACCACGGCAATAAACTGGCCGGGCGCAGAACGTTAAGCATACTCCACAGGTACGTAAAGGTAAAAAGTAGAGTTTATCTTGTCCACGCCATAAGCTAATGCAAGGGAAGAAGAAGTATAACTCCACTCAGTCTTAACCTGGGCACTAGATGGTGATGAGTTAACTTCACGTCCCGGCCCCATAACCCCCGGGGACAAAACCCCAGTACCCATTGAACAGGCAGCTGGGTGAGTCTCGGAGCCCATCTCGACGCTTCGCAGAAGAGCACAGCCTCTTACCCCTTTCCGAATTCAAACCCCGGACCGTCCAGCCCGCCGCCTCTGCTCCTAGTCGTTAGATAAGTACAGTACGTAACAGCCAGGCCAACTGGCACAATTTAACCTACGTACGCACAACTCACAAAGTTCCCACACTTTCAGAGTTACAGTTTTCGGAACAACGATAAAAACACTGAGTTCGGGAAAGGCACCGACAGACCACACAAATGCTATATTGCCATATAATTAGCAATAATATTCAGTCAAACACAACAATCATATGGTATGTTATTTATTAACTAATAAACTTGCGCGACATATTTCGAGTCACGTGGAATCATCATCAGGCCCTCTCTAAAAAAAAGTTCCATTACACAGAGCTATTAAAACACGTTATGGGATCCCATAGCTCTGTGTAATGGATCTATGTTTTTTTTAGAGAGGGCCTGATGATGATTCCACGTGAATCGAAACATCTCGCCCAAGTTTATTAGTTAATAAATAGCATACCGTATGATTGTTATGTTTGACTGAATATTATTGCTAATTATATACGTATCAAACACTTCGGGATGGAAAACATTAAGCTATATTGGCAGACCATACGCAGAGAACAAATGCACTGCGCGGTTTCGTACGCTATAAATGTAATGCGCAACGCTGAGTTTTGAACCCCGGAATCAGCGATGAAAATCCAGCAATTAAGCGTGACCTTCAGAGAAGTGAACACAATGCCCTAGCAGGTTCAACACACCACCACCCACCATTATCATCAACAACAAATAATCACCCCAACTTTCTGCACACAACGCAAATGGCTGCTTCACCTTTTAAAACCTACTGGTTACGTGATGCACCAACAGTTTAACATTCAACATCTGTACGCTCTGTCCAAGATGTATTTATGTGTTTTATATTTATCTGAGAACAAACAGAGACTTGTGAAACTACAGCATAAACTGATTGGTTTTTATAACCGAGGTGAGAAGTGTTTACAGCGCGGTACGGATTGGGCCTTTAACTAAAGCAGTCTGCACTTCGTCTGTAAGGGGTTAAAGAATACTCGTATGTTCTGAAACTCACAACAGGTCCCATATGTCATAATATTACACTCTTCTTCAATGTGACGCTGCGTAGCGCGGTACACACGTTTCTGGGAAATCTGCTTCGTGCATGTTTGTGGTACAAAGCTGGTACCTTAGTACCAGTCTACAAAACGCCAAATCCTATAAAAATGAAGTCAGTAGCCATTTACTGTCACCAGAACAACTGTCACGTTCTCGGTGGACTCCTAAAGATAAGCAACTACCTACCTAAATGAATGTAATATTTTCCGTTCCGTACATTGTGGCTAATCATCCAAATACACCAAATGATGCATACAACTTACGTAAAATCATAAATCACCCACACATACGAACTCTCCTACATATTTCAGCGATAAAACGCCATCATCATCCCTTCAGGAGAATTAATACAAAGGAATATATTCCTTTGTATTAATGTCTCTCTGAGGATGATTTTTAACGCCGAAACATGTGCAAGAGTTCGTGTAATGGATGATTTATGAGTTGCTATACATTATATGCATAGTTGGTGTAGGTGGATGATAACCTAAATGAATGACTGGCATGACACAAAATGACTAAGGACCAACTCATTCTGTGACGTAATCAAAAAACTGACTCAGCACATAACCAGTAGGTCCGCACGAATGATTTGCCGACTAACTAGCGTACTACAAAAATGAGTTGTTGATCAATCGAAACCAAACAAGACCGACCGATCAAATTTTCCTTTAAAAGCCTTTCGGTCTTTGTAACCCCACCCTCTTTGTTGGGAATGTGTAAATACAACACTTTACTGTTTAAAAAGAAACTTACTCTGTAATCACACAAGTTTAGGGTAAGAGGGGGGAAGGCTCCCAACACCAAGACTGCGGGTCTGGCAATCTGATGCTGGTCAAGGCTATCACACGCCTCGTAGAAAAGATTATGGAGCAGCTATGAAATGAAAAGTAGCATTACAGAACCGAAGAAACCTAACGATTATCCTCAAACCGCAATATTTCGAATCTTCACAGTGTCATTTTTGTTACTCTAAAAATGAAAAGCTGCACAATTTTGAAAACAGTCACTACCACAGAAACCACCCAAGTCCGTTACGACTACACGTACGCCTACAATAATCGACTACATTACTGTTTCCACACAGATGTTCGCACAACAGCAACGTTGTTACTGTTAAAAATTTGGTGTTTTTGGGTAGCCCACATTAGAATTCAGGTACTGCGAATGACTAACGGTTATTATATGGGAAATTTAAGGTTCTCACAGCGGCGATTCAGGTCTTCGGGGATGCGACGCTCTGTCGCAGGGTTAGTGGTTTTCGACGTTTCGAAGGGCCGTAGTGCCTTCACCTTCAAGGGTCTTCGGGTTCAAGAAGACGTGTAACCACTAACCGAGCGACACGCCGACACCCCCCCACAAGACCTGAATCATCGGGTATTACCATATTACATCGATTTTTAAAATAACACTGACAGCCACATGGGGATGACTAATGGATGAGTAAAAGTGACGAAAAACTGCAGGAACTAAGGTGACAGCATTATCATTTGTCAAAATGCCAATAAAAGTGATCCACAATCATAACTACACAGCAAACTTGTTTCTCGGATTATGTGGTATACCTACTCATAAGTTACTATGGATGCCAAATCTGGCTGGACTTGAGCACTGCTTCCAATGCGAGACACAAGGCAGTACCTACACAACAACCGATGTGAATAAAGTGCCTCTCTTTTGTTTTCTGATATTCGAAACCCCTTCCAAAGGTTATTGCTGTACCATGCTAAGGAATGGCATAGGGGTGGAATGATTACATAAAGAGTGAGGGCTGGTAGAGAAGAATGAAAAACAATAAACAAACTCTATGAAACGAATACGGCGGAAACATCCAGGACCCCTGAACGCACGCCACGTTTCAAGAGAGGATAAAAAGACAAGGCAAGTTGACGTAAAGAAAATCACAAAGGGAATGGCATGTAAGAACATTTCTTTACGTTGCTGGCAATGTCATAACGCATGCGCACGTGTCCAGCTCCCATTAAGATATAGCGAGATTCCTGTTCAGCCCCTGCTCATCAAGTTCCCCACAGGGGTTGGTTGGGATTACGATGACACAGACCTAAAATTAAGGACAAGGATCTAGAAAATACCGCCGGAACAACATTACGTACTAACAAGCAGCCGGGGTCATAGACTCCCGCCACAGGAAAAGAGGAATTGTATTACACAGGGCTAGGTTCCATCGCAATTCCAGGTCCATCAAAGAACTCGTCCGATACACATTTTGCTGGCCTGACCGAGCTAGCAAGATGAAATAAATCACGTAGAAAGCTACCATTAATTGTGGCTTAGAATAATTTAAATACAGTACATCGAAGACGATAGTGCAGCGGTGATGTCTGAGACATCCACTTCGAGACACCACTGTGGCAAAATAGTTTTTGTTAGAGACTGTCTCTTCCTTCAGTTCCTCCTTAGTGAATTTTCCCGAGTAGTGCGTTGAACTGGACATCATCGTCCCCCCAAACACACTTTCGAGTTAACATCCCTAATTTCAACTGACGTTAAATAATACATACCCATGTCAGAACCGTTACGAAATCCACCGTTCCACCAGTCATTAAATCGGAACACAGTGAGTTATGAAAATAATTATATATATATATATATACACATATATATTTATTTATTTTGATGCCGAGAGAAACTCTCCTACAAATCTCGTTATTTTTAAGACGAAACATTCCCGTTGCTGTCAACAAATCACACCTATATCAAGTCAGTCACTCCCAACACCAATTTTAATTATCAATTTATTCACGGCCACATGTTTCGGCTCTAAATGCGAGCCATTATCAGGTCTTTTGTAAACGTACACGCAGGGAATCCTAATATGAAGATTTCCCCTTTCACTTTTAAAAATACATCATAAATGTACACAAAAGTATTATATATATATATATATATATATAAAACATACGAAGGATTGTCAGCCGTGACAGGCCTGACTGTACATAAATATATAATCTATATATGATGGTTAAAAGACTAAATTGTGTCATAACACAGCTGACGATCCTTCATATTTCACATACGTGGTCTGTTCAAAAAGTATAGGACCTTAATTTTTCCCGCATAAACAAATCAAGCACGGGAAGTGTCCATCATTGTAGATGTGGAGGGGACATTTATGCGCATGCGTGAATTATTTCCCGCCTATAGAAAGCGTCAGTAGCCGGCAGTCGGTCGATGACTGTGTACGTGTTGTGAACGCTCGTCGGATTGTCAGTTATTGCAAAATGACGCAACGACTCGAGCAGCGGTATTGCATCAAATTTTGCCAAAAGCTTGGCGATACCCAAGTGGAAACTATTCGAAAGATTCAACAGGCCTTCGAGGACGATGCCATGAGTATCACACGAATAAAAGAGTGGTACAACCGCTTCAAAGATGGGAGCACATCAGTGGACAGCGAACCACGTCACGGTAGGCCCACAACTAGCCAAAATGACAATGTCATTAACCAAGTGCGGACTTTGGTCACGCAGGACCGTCTTATCACTGTCCGAGAACTGGCAGACGAGATAGGGGTAAGCACTGGATCGGTACATACCATTTTGACTGCGGATTTGGGCTTCAGGAGAGTGTCCGCGAAATTCGTGCCGAAGCTGCTAACGATGGAGCAGAAGCAGCTTCGCCTGGAAATCGCACAAGACATGCTGGACTGCGTAGAAAGTGTTTCCCATTTCCTGAACACCGTG
>Ga0123355_10011053_pt1 | contig 13894 bp, 10 predicted proteins | sample TergutEmb28metaG_3_FD_89872 | JGI IMG/M metagenome (GOLD analysis project Ga0123355, IMG submission 89872) | Embiratermes neotenicus P1 segment gut microbial communities from Petit-Saut dam, French Guiana - Emb289 P1 | ecosystem: Host-associated > Arthropoda: Insects > Digestive system > Gut ... | reverse complement strand
GGCAATTCAACAGAATAGTCGCAAGCTCCTGATGACGGATATATTAATGTCCGAAACATGTTGAGCACATAAGAAGTGAAATAAAATAGCAAGTGACATCAAGTTGGTCTTTTATTCTTCAACGAAGTAGTTGTGTTGCCGGCTTTTTATTCTTTTATTGAATGTAAGCGATTTAAATATTTTAGTTAAAAATGATAGAAAATGTACTGATTACACCGATTATCAATTACACTGTGAAGTACTTGTGTGTTACTTTAAGGCGACATACAACACTTGTTTAAACATCCACAGATGTGTTTCTGCACATCAGAAACTAAAATTGTTCTCTTTGTCGTAATGGTATTTCCTTTTCCTTAACGCACGTTGAAAGAAGTTCAGAATTGATAACGTTTGGAGTTGTATTTGCGGTCTAAGAAGTTCAGAATTGATAACGTTCGGGGTTGTATTTGCGGTCTTGGAGGCATTCGACCGCATCTACTATAGTACTAGTTCGGGTGACGTATTTAGAACTCAAAGTGGCAGTTGAGTTGAAGAGATCCGTGGAGTGTTGTGCACTTGTGTTGTTGCGTTATCACGAATGAATTATGGCGATGAATTCTGATATTCGTTTCAAGTGGCACATCCCCGTTCCGTTGCGTTGTGCAATATAAATGAAAGTTAAAGTCAACCCAAAGTTGTATTCGGTAAGAATAAGGCTACATGTTTCGGTTGAAAATCTCAAACCCGGAATGTAAGTGAAAAACCCCCCATATTTTGTTTTCTTGTCAGTAGGTGGGGTGATGGCTAATTAATTTTAGCAGAAACGTGTAGTCATGTTTGACATTCAGAGGACCGTGCATCGTGATATATTCTTATAATATAGCCAAATAGATGCACTAATTTCTGAAATTTATTTTTGGAATATAACTCTACATGTTTCGGGCAGGCTTTTTGTCCATCATCAGGAGTCTAACACCGTACACACAGCAATAGGTATCTGTCATACAAGTTATGCTGGCTGCTTGCTAGCAATCAGTCATCATAACCTGTATGTATTGTTGTGTGTACAGTGCTAGACTCCTGATGATGGACAGAGAAACTGTCCGAAACATGCAGAGTTTTATTCCAATAATAAATTTAAAAAATTAGTGCATCTCGTTGATTTTATTATAAGAATGTGGCCATATTGTTACTGCATGTAATTGTATGTTGACTTAATGTGACTTTATATTTGTATTATTCGTACGGATTATTCTGTCGTGTAGTGCACACAACTTCAGCAATACGCCTGGTTAAGATCCTGTATGGTTGAAGATGACGATACAGTTACAGATGTTGGATGCTCGAAAAGCTAGCAGCCTTATTGCAGTGTCATTTGTATACGTTTTCAATTTTAAATCTTATGTTTACTACTACATATTTAACACAATATTTTAATGTAATTTGTTGATGTACATATAATTTATTGTATATACCAGTATAAACGGGGTTGTATAAAGAAGGTGAGATGTACCTACATTAGGATAATTCTTTTATAATAATAATTGTTCTTCCTGAGGATGGTTATTAGCAGACGAAGTATGTAGGAGATTAAGCAGCGAGTTAATGTAATACCAGTATACTTTTTTACATGAAGAATTAGTTGGTATTAAGTACATGCAATACGATTATTGCACGGACTGTGCACAACATTAAATTTTATTATTGTGCCAATTACGTGTCATTTTCTCCTCTCGCTCTCTCTCTCTCTCTCTCTCACACACACACACACACATACACACACATCTTTGCTTCCAACACTGTCCCTCATTACATCATAGCATCCTTGGCATCCGACGGCGGTGCGCGTTCAAAGAGGTACCGTCGATCTCGACATGACGTCACTTGTGCAGTTCATTTCTGTGAATCGTTGTCCATAGCCGTCTGAATTCATCTTTACACTGGAGGTCAGAACTTTTTAAATATATAACTGTACAAAAAAAGTATCAGTGAAAGAAAAAGTATCGGCTGTTCGTAGCAAGAGCCATCGGCCACAGCCTGTTCTTACACCGGAACATCTCGGATATCGAGGTTTTAGGGATTCGCAGCGGTTCAGTGGAAATCTCCGTTGTTCTGCGATATGTTGCCGCGTTACTGAATGATTGGTGCCCTAAGTTTCGGGACCACCAGGCTGTCTTGGAACTTTGCGTACCAGTCACCCAGACTCGCGGCGCCATATTCCCGAAGAACGGAGACCATGAACGGAGTTATTGTTCTTAAAATATTATTATTACTTCGTCAGTAGCACGAATAATTTGACACAGGAGCTTGTGACGTTTTTCCGGACGTAGCATCAGCAGTGCACCATTTATTTCGTTTGCTTGTTCGCAGTGTTCACGACAGTGTATTTGACCTTCAGCTTATTTTGTCTCATCAAACTATGCGTGGTTTCAGCTGAGTAGCCATGTAAACTGTAAGAACATACGGCACAAATTCTGTCTACGGCGAGCGGAAGGCGTTATGAGAATAAATCATATTCTTTTATAGTCTAATAAGTTAATTCTGAGTGTTTGTGAAGGTTAGTTCCGGATAGTCATTCTTTGAAGAATACGCTGAGGAAGAAAAGAGTGGGGTGCTCATTGTACTAGTAGGGCGACACGAGGGATTGTTTTGAATGAAAGAATAACTGGCACAGGAGTGTGTCCGTTTTGTTCACCGAATAGAAGTGTGTGGGAATATTTGTATGTGGGGAGACCCGAAACGCAACGGTATTAGCAACTGGACCTCCACGAAACAGTGTGTTCATTCAGCCGGCAATAGTTCCTTAGTTGCTCAAGAAACTCCCGGCATTCATGGAAGCCGACGGTTGAATTCGCGCCACTGTTCCTTCTTCTGAGCGAGATGGATGCATCCTCTCACCCCATTTGTTGATAAACATTTTAACTTTACCCCAGTACCTGTCCGATACTTTCGGGTGCACCGGACAGATTAATAATTTGGTGCCCCTTACCGGTATTATTTAAACATTTTTGGCCTAGGACGGGCTGGCGAAACTTTTTGCGAGCTCATACCCAAATTACGAATAATCTTCGGAGAACTTCTTGCGTGTATGGAAAACCAAGTTTACTAGCCCGTATGTCTGACTATTCCAGTGACGTCTCAACGCCCTTATAGGTTGACGCCCCGGGCAGGTGACCGGCTGACCCACCCCTTAGTGCGATTCTGTATTATGCTGTCATATACGCCTGTGTCTTCCGAATCGTCCCTATCCTTCAGCTTTTTCCACCACAGCCTGTGTACTTTTGTTCTCTCCCAGGCGTTACTACATGTCCCTTCTGTCTCCCTTCCTCAATCAGGTCATCGTAAGCGTGTTTTGCGACAAGTACAAATCATGAGGGTACTCATTATTGAATTTTCTCCTGCATTTTGTTACAGCCTCCCTCGTAGCCTCAAATATTGTTACTAGCGCCCTGTTCTCGAAATCCCCAGCCTGTGTTCTTCCCGCACTGTGACAGGCCAAGTCTCACACTCACACAAAACGACGCGCATGATTACAGTTTTCTATCTTTTTGGATAGGAGCCTGGAAGACGAAACAGTCGCAGCCGAATAGTAGGATTGGAACTCTGGCAACAGCGACACATGCAAAATTCTTCAATCGATGTATTCTTTCTATTGTTTAGCTGCTACGTGTTTCGGCGTAATCGCCAACTACAGGGAGCGTACACCAGAATCATTAAAACGTTCGGCAATAAACAGTAAATAAAGCTTCCTGAAGACGGCGATTACGCCGAAACATGAAGCAGCTAAGTAATGGAACACATAGATTGTAGAATTGTGCTTTTCTCGGTGTGCCAGAGTTTTAATATATCATAATGCGAGGAATGAGCAACGTAAAAACGTACAGTAGGAATTGTACCTCCCCGCCCACCAGCTTATTCACAAACGTACTTTTGATTTGTTAGCGTCCTTGCCTTATTTTCTAAGCATTTATTAGCTATCTGTCCGTGTGTTCTAATTTTGTCCTATATGCTGTTGGTGAGACATGAACTTTTAATTAGTTTTGTCAAGCATTTACACAATTCTACGCTGCTTTTAAAAGCGGCTAATAGAGTTTCTGTGCTTTTCGCCATTGTATTCACCTGACTTGCTGCCCCACTGTATTCCAGTTTTTTCCCCCCTGCAGTATGTGAGGAATTCAGAATATGTGATCAGTATGGTATGTAACGTCGAAACCCACACTGAACCTACAAGAGAAAGTTTGTGGAAGTGATCTATGTAAAGCGGAGGCGTTACATAAGGAAATCTGGATTGCTGGCCGTTACATAAAGTAAAAGGTAAAGCTGTCCCTTTACAGGCCTGTGCAGACCTTGAGTGCTGCAAGGGATGAGGCTGGCAGAATTACTGGACAGTCGGCACACGAAGGTGACAAGTTTGTCAGCCCTACGCACCGGCCGCTTTTACCCCGAAGATATACCACTTTGTACTCGTGTCTCTTCCGGCTTGTAGGGCAGTGCCTCAACCAGCTGCGCCACAGCTTACTCCTTACACAAATTAAATTAAATGTTACTTATGCCTAAAATATGTTTCGTCGCTGTGACGTGTGTTTGCGTATGCCTGTAAAACATGCGGCCTGCCCGCTCATGTTTTGATATTTTTAAATGTTTACTGTGGTGAGAAATATAGCACGTTGTCGAGTGTCGATGTAGAAATAACAGTACGGCGCTGCAGGCGAGTTAGCTCTGATACGAACGATAAAGGTGAATATTTAATTGGTTGTTACGTAATGTACATACAATTATCACAACTGGAGCTTTTCTGTTAGTTGTCGTAATTTATCGCTTATCATTTCAAATCTCTTGATGGCTGTGAATATATTCAGTTCTGAAATTATTAAGTGATTTTTAGAAAGTGTTTAACCCTTATCCTGCTAACGTGGAGAATACGGTGAGCTCCTAATAATGCCAGCAGAAGGCAGATGGGATTTGACTCGGCGTTTAAAGGGGTAAAAACGTATGTTATTCGCTCAGTCAATCAAGTAAGTCGATTAGACATTTAGTCAGTAAGTCAATAAGTGGGTATTTAACTTCTCAAGAATTCTAGCATATTATTTTCATTGCATGATATCATGGGTTTTGAACGAAGAAGCAGTAGATCGCACGCTCTGGAGAACCCGCTGTGGAAAAGGCAATTTCCCTGTAGTAACACAGGATACGTGATGATGATGATGATGATGGTGATGATACCGGAGAAGTACTGCAGAGTTAAGTACAAGAAGTGTTGTACGTTCTTGCATTTCTTTACATTGAAAAAGTTACAAGTGATTCAGGAGGAGGGAGTGTCTCATTGTATGTTACGGCCCAAGATGTCATTTTGGATTTCGGATTGGGCCTGTAACCTGCTTTGAATTTGACAGACCTAGTTTGGATGTTGTACGATAGGATTTCACAGCATTTCCTGCTTTATTCTTGCAGACTTGAGGCAAACTGGAGCACGGCGTGTCAGAATACTGGATGTAGGGCCTACAGCGTAGATTGCATGTAGGGACTTTGGTCCAGCAGTTGCTTTATACTTTGCGTTGTCTTGGGTATGAGGGAAGAAAATTATTTCTGAATATCTGAGTAAGTCGCTTCCTGTCAGCGTGCTTTGAGCGACACAGAGGGAGAGCAAGTGCAGCTTTCCTACGTGTACAGCTGTAACTGAAATCTAAAACAGAATGAAGGCGTATGCATTGCCAAATCAGCTTCACCATGCGCAACGTTGCTAGTAAAGGGCAGTGATGCAATGCGAAATTAAACTAGAGGGACTGAGTGTGTCTTCCTTTATTTACTGGCAATTTATTAGTTATGTATTCAGGAATTGTGGAATGGTTACAGACGATGAATTGGGAAGGGTGTGGCAACAAACATACATTGTCTAACATAAGGACACTCCCCGGCTTAGCTGATTGGAGTTACTGGATATCATACTTGCGACGTTTTAAAATTTGTAAAAATAAAATTTAAAGTGTGAAAGTTCTGAAACGCGGTCCGACTTTTTCCTTGCGGTAATGAAAACGCACGGAAACGAAGATGGTGGAAGAATACTGCTGGGCGATAACACCGGCGGCGGGGCGGACTTGTTGCGGCCGATCAGGTTCCGGTGTGTTGGAGTTTGGATTTCAGCCGGACTGCGTTGTGTGTGAATATGTATGTTTTGGACGTATGTATGTTCAATTCGGACTTGGCGCGACCTAAGAATTGCGCCTGACTTTCTGAATTGTAACTGTTGCGAAAGTCAGGGATTGTCTGTACTTCCTTTCCTCGTATGCCTGCTGTGGATGCTGAAGTAACGCACAGCATATGTCAGGAGTCCTCAAACGTAGAACCTTCCAACTCGGAACGCGGTCTTTAGCCTACACCGCAACGTTCGGTGAGCTACTGGGAGAGCGAGACCTGCCTGTTTCTTATTACTGACTTACAGGGACGGTACCAGGTTTTGTGGGGCCTGAAGCTTATGTCATTTTTGAGGTCCTCTTTAACAAAAGAAATACAAAATCACGAATACAAAATTATGTACGAAAGTGAATATTTATTTAGATAAGAAAAGGCTCAAAACAAATTATAAATTTAAAAAAGCTGACATTAACCACTAATATCACAAAATGCAAAAAAAATATATATATATATATTTTTGTTCATTAATTGCCCGATACACCTGTATAACACTCAACCGCTTGTGGTCAAATCTTTACTTTCGAAAATTTTGCAAAAACATATGACCTTGTGAACACATTGCCCGGGCCCCTCACGGGGCCTTGGAAGGGGTCTGGGCAGGTGAGGAGCCCTGAAGCTTAAGCTTCATTAGCTTGAAGGTAAGTCGGCTCTTGCTGACGTAGCGATGTAGCTGGGGGGTAGTTAAACGTCTTTAGCTCCTCTTATACGTTTGCACCTGACACCGTAGGAACCGGAATGACTGTGTTGTTGAATCCACTGGTCTACGGGCTGGACAACCGAGGAAAGGGGTTTCGATTCTCGGTTGGAACAAGGGAGGTTATCGTCTAATATAAACAGCCAACTAGATGCAACAGTAATAATTTTATTAATAATTTCAATCAGCTCAACATGTTTCGGCCGATAATTTCGACCATCCTCAGGAGCACTACACTGTGCCAGCAGGCAGCATTGCCGGTGCATTATACCACAAGCTATAAACACAGTCTAGTGCTCCTGAGGATGGTCGAAATTATCGCCCGAAACATGTTGAGCTGATAGAAATTATTAATAAAATTATTACTGTTGCATCTAGTTGGCTGTTTATATTATTGTATCAATGATGCACGGTCACACAAATGTCAGACGTTATCGTCTGTAAATATGCATGTCGCCTCTGGAACCCACCGATTCTCCGGAGTTTCATTTCCCGTTGTAAAGCGTCGAGGCATGAAACTCGCCATTCCCAATATTTCTGGTGCCGATATTAAGAATGTGTGGACCTTTACCTCCACTTGCAGGTATGCCTTCAGGGCGAAGTGCAAAGGCAACAGGGACAACTTCACCTTTGCATTACCCTCACAAAAGCCAACCATTAAAATAACAGACTGTCGCTGCTACATGCCAGCTGATTGCAGCAAGTGTCAGAAGTGTGAAATTCGATCGCTTGCATTGCTAAGGATCTGAGCATTTTGTACCGTAACCTTAAGGTCAACTCCTGTAGTTTTATTTTCCTTTTCTTTTACGCCCTCACACAAATGCACATACACACAAATACACACACACTCTGAATTTGTAGGAAGCAGCTAAGGCATATCAGTAGTACTGACAATTAATTTATTCTATTCTTCTAGTGCAAATACTGCGAGGGCTGCAATTAAATAACATTATTTTGTTATTGTGTCTATTTCTTTGTCTTTGGCGAACGTGTTTTGTGTGTGTTTGGAAGGGAGTTTCTGTTGGTGTGACTGCATCTGCACCTCACATCCCTCGCTGCTTGGAAGGGGGGTGGGGGTGGGGGTGGGGTGGGGTGAAGGTCTGTATTTATTTGCAAATGAGGAAACCGTTTTGTAGTTGTTATTGCTTGGGATGCTAAATCTTCATGGGTCAGTGAATGTGGTGGGGAGGGATGTCTGTGTCTTGGAAGAAACCGTTACTCTTAGATAAAAACACACAGAGTTAGTTTTTATAGTTGACGGGAAGCCCTCAATTTCGAGCCGCCCCTTTCCAAGACGTGAGCAAGTGCGAAGGAAGGAAGGAAAGGAGGAATTGTTCTGCCTTTAGTATTGAAATGGCAAGTCATCCCTAAACAACAGACTGAAGAATTTTTACTTTAATTGAGCTTCTTTCTGTTCTGTGTTTAAATAAAGCGAGTCCCAAAGTTATTGGTTGGGTTTTGGACTAAGTAGACTAGAGAGGAAGAGGAGAGCGACGAAGAAGCGGAGGATGCAGTTGGATAAGGCAAGAAGAGAATAATTTGCTATGAACGGCTTGCGTTTCTTGGCGTATGTTATTCCGAAGGTTCCTCTCTGCTGTGCTTGAAATCGCACGTTATCAGCAATATACCATGGATGGTGCTTGCAGAACGAAGGGAGGTTTGCAGTTGCTAACAATAAGAAGACCTTCTCGTCCGAGGATTACTGTACAGCCTGCTAGCGGCCCGAATCAACACTCTGGCGACGCTCGCGGACGAAATGGAATGAATTTCCACAGGAATGCGTCCCTCTTCCTCTTGTTTCACTCCACTTCTAATAACCAGACTCTCTTATTCTTGGCGACAAGGAAGAAGGGATTTCTAGCCGTTTATTGCAATGAGTCTCATTTGGAAGCAAATTTCGAATTTCTGAGCTTATTTCTTCGTGACTAAGGAATGAGCATAGTGGAGACTCAACCTTGAGTATAATAAAAGGGACCACAACTTAATCCGTATATACTGTGCTTATATAAATGCTGTTTTGCCCTCGAATCGAATCTGAAGGGAATTTCATAGCTTCCTCCAATGCACCTATATAATGTAGATGGCAGAAGGTGTTTTATTCGCAAGAATCGAAATTTCGACTAAGGATACGAATAGATGTGATGGAAAATCTTGCATATACTGTTGAACACCAGCATAGCATTCGGTGGACGAGTGATGAACCCGACGGAGAGATCGGTGCGTGATAAAACTTATCACTCACGAGATACAGATGTCCATGTCCCTGCCGGGATTCGATTCCACAATCCCAGGAAGCGAGCGGCCGCAGACCGAGGCCTTAGTCCGCGCGGCTACCAGGATCGGCCAGAAGTGTTACAGTGTGCTAAAATACCGTGTTTTTCTGAAAAGTATTTATGACATTTATATCTAGGGAGAAAAACAGAGCGAACGCATCAGAGGTGTTGCGTTCTGCGGCCATTTTTAATTCAGCGTTTCAATTGCTTTCTTCCGCGTGTTGTGTAAGACCAGTTAATTTTGCTGCTGCACTGGCCTGTACAGCCCTGGGTCTCTTCGTAGGGATTAGCCATAAGGCATGACTTACACTGCCTACAGAATCTTAAAAAGAAGTGGTATGGGGGCATTTAAATGACTGCGTACATGTGTAAACGCAGCACCGGATGAAGCCAGGATTTGCCTGCAATCATGCGATATTCTGCTCTCACGTTCAGTAGGCTATGTGGCTGTGAAGTGAAAACGGTCAAAACGTCTTGCAGTCACACGCTCTTTTAGGGGTCATTATTGATTCTGGAGAAGATAACCGAATTTTGCGGTGTGCCTTGGTGGGTGGCAAGGACCTTATCTGTACATCTGTCTCCCACTTTCGTTTTAATTTTAATTTGTGCCAACTTTCCCTTTTGGTCTTCCCCTCAGTGCGTGCGATGAAAGGAAGTCAAGAATTGTAATGCAAGTTCCGTACCCACTTCTTTTCGAAGCCGAATCTGGTTAAATGAGTGAGATTCGGAGAGAAATATTAAGTTCGCTTTTTAAAGAAAAGCCTTAGATACACTTGCGTTTTGTATAGACACAAAAGGGAAAGTTTTTCTGTAATTTTTCATCAAGCATGGAAATTGTATTAATATTCAGGAACCATACATATGCATTACAGTTTTTTTTCCCGTAAGCTGTTAGGGAGCACCGCAACCAATATCCGGGGGGCGGGCGGGGTGTTTTAATATAATATGAATATCAATGTTTTTTTTTAAATGCCACCTGATTTATTCGCCACATTGTCCCATGGCCTCAGAAACAATTAAGAGCTGCGCTTTGATTTTTTAAAAACTATTTGCAGAATTTACCTTGTGAATGCTGGCTACACACGTGGAACACAACGATCAGACGACTGATCTGTCTCTGAAGATGTTAGTAAGTGGTTGCCTCTGTTGGGAACTGTCCGTTGTGTGAGGCATAGTTTATGTTTCAGAAGTTGGATGCACTGCAGGTGGCCGGTTGTGATGATCCCGGCGGTTTTCTTACTAAGATTTGTTTTTAATGTTAGTGATAACTGCTGCTATCGAAGCCGGGGCTTATATGACGCTGACTACTACGTACAGTATCACTTCGAAAAAAATGTTACCCTAGAATGGCGTGTTTTTTTGGTAGTTTGGCTGTTAGCGCCTTTCTCTTAGCGAAATTGCGGGTGCTGAACGACATGTGGCAACACTACAAGGGTTATTGGCATGTTGCAGCTTCTAGTAATTTATGCTTCCTGTTATTCCTTGTCGTATCCTCCTCCTCTCCTCCTACTCCTCCTCGTACATTGATCCTATTATACTATAGCAGGTAACGACACACGTTTCTGTGTCATTTGACCTATCGTATGCAGTAGGGTCACTCGGACAGGTACCTCTTTTATTCAAGGCCTGTACTACAGAATAACGCAACAACAGTGCTTGTGTAGGCCTGTTCATGCCCCTAGCGAAATACGAATCAACAGTCATTAATACAGAGCATTACAAAATGGCGTAATAGGGTAACATTCAGTGAACTTTTTGCAAAATTATTCTTGGTGTCAGTGACAGTGAATTACCTTTATGTGTGGCATTCCGTTGTGATGTACCGCTAAAGAGAGGAACAGGGCCATTCAATCACTACTTTACTTCGCGGCGATTTTTCCAAAGTTTTTTCGTAAGCCATGTACATGACCCAGTGTAAACTTCTTTGGTCTTCCCCATCGTAGGCTTCCAAAGTTGTGAGTACCTTCATGGTAGCTTTTAAGCTAAGATGTGTTTTGGAACCACGTGGTGTTCTTTGTTGTGCATGTTACTGATAGATCAGGTTGAGACTAATACCAAAGTACATAGTAAGTAATTTTGTACTTTCAGGGCTTGTGTATGTCTTCATGATGTGGAGACACATTATAGGCCTAACGTGATAGAGTGAAACCTGCCTGTACAAAACCGCAAGGGACCTAAATTTATTTTTCTTTGCAGGCAAATTCCGTTTCATGCAGGTACTTTCAGTTCGGATTCTCGGGATTCCAGATCCTCTGGAATGTAAAAGTTTCCCGCTGTATACAGGTTTCCTTTATGCCTAGGTTCCGTTTAAAATAAGTTTTACTGTTTTTACATTTGTGCGTATATTCTACAATTCACACAGAAACTTGCTCAACACAGCTTCTGTGAAACCCATTTGTTATTTCTAGGGGACTGTGAGACAGTTGTTGAATCCTTCACATGTCTCAAAGACATGAGTCCTTCTAAAGTGCAGGCTAATATCCTAGTGAGTGGGGCTTCACCTGTTCCAACGGTTTCTAATGAATTCAAGCTTAACTCCGTTTCGTCTGCAACTTGGGCGAATCGATTGTTTGAGTCGTTAGCGTCGATGAAACTTAAGGTAGCATATAAAAGTAGTTTCTGTATCTTATGTTTATTGGACCGTGTATCATTGTGATAGTTGAAGAATAAAAAACCAACTTGATGTCACTTGCTATTTTATTTCACTTGTTATCTGCTCAACATGTTTCGGACATTAATATATCCATCATCAGGAGCTTGCGACTATTCTGTTGAATTACAACATTGGTCGTATTGTTCATGGTTCGATGTGTGTTGGAGTTTCGGTGTGGCTGGGTTGGAGTTGTATCCGTGTTGCAGGCTTCAGCCTGCAACACGGATACACAAATATCATACATTTATTTGACATATTACCGGAAATGGATGGATGTGTCCGGTTAATCATATATTAAAATAAAAAAATATGGTAGTACTTCTCTATCCAGTGATCCCCTGTTTCCGAAAGAGCATAATATTTTGGGAGGTTCCCAAGTTTTGCCCGTTTGCGTTCTTGTAAGAGTGCTGTGTGGATGGAATTGGGTATGGAGCATTGATGGGATGATACTGACAGGGGAAGACCGAAGTACTCGAAGAGAAAATTGTTCCAGTGCCACTTAGTCCGCCACAAATCTTACATTGACTTCCCTGAGATCGAACCCGGTATCGTCAGTGAGAGGTCGGCGACTAAGCCTCTAAGCCATGGCACGACCATAAAGATATTAACTAGAATTACGCTCAAACTGAGTTTGTACCGCGCAGTAAACATGCCCCGTCTGGACTGTGAAAAAACCCAATTAATGTTGTGTAGGGAAAGTAACCACTGGACTTTACAGGGTTAAACTACCACCTGATTCCAGATAATTTCTAGAAAGGTTTCCGTTATTCTGGGATATGACACGGCGTCAATTTGTAATCGAATCCCAACGTTTCGGGACTACGTAGTGTCCTCTTCTTCAAGGAGGACGTAGGGAGGACTAGGTTATATCGAAAAGTTGGGTTCCGATTATCCATTGGCGTAGCGCCATATCCCAGAATAATGGAATCGTCAGCTACACCACTTTGGAAACTTCAGAACTCGCAACTGTGAATAATCGACAGACACAGTAAATCGCGCGCCTGTTTTAAATACTTTGAACTTGCCACACAGAGTGTAAAAGCGTCATTGTTTTAATGTGCCCATTTCCTTATTCCCGTTTACAGGAAACAAATCCATGTTTTAACCTGGGATTTGCACAAGGCTTCGTCAGTCTGCGGTAGCCGGACATAAATTCGGTTTTGAATATTCGCAGGCTGAAACATGAGGGCGAAATATAAGAGGCTGTGTCTCCGAACTGCAGTAAATCAGAAGACAAACACAAGGGCAACCCATGCCCGTAGTTTTAGATAGGAAGGGTCGACATGTCAGAACTTCCCAATGCATTTCCCACGGCGTTATTCCACGTACTGTAAGAATGAGCGCGGAAATTTCAGATTAACAGCATTTGAGAAATATTTATACTTAAGTGCCGTTATGTGAATTTTTGCATATTCGTGAGAAAATTTATGACGATTCAGTTGACTTAATAAAACAGTGCACTGTGCATGTTTCTATGGGAATTTATCGCTGTATTTGTGTACACAAAACCGTTCATTATCACTTCTGTATAATAACTATAGCTGATGAGATCTGCACTTCTCTGGGATTTTACGCAGCGTGTATTTGTAGTTTGTCACCGACGTTTCGGCACAGTCTGCCTGTTCCATCTTCAAGGGCCGAGCAGTCCAAGAAGATTGTCTTATATTTTATTTTTGTTTAGCTTGATTTGTGTAACTAAATTATTCTTTTGTTGTTGTATTTCTGTGATTTGATGTTCTATGATAATTTACTTGTACCGTGCGTTGTGTAATGTCGTGCTTTTGACAGTCCACTTGGCTTTTTGCACCTTTTGTATCAGGGTTCATTGAGTTTTATTATTTAGTTTTACTTTCCGATTTTAATAATAATAATAATAATAATAATATTTATTTACTGCAATTGGGTTGTCACCCGGTGGCAGTGGTTATTTTACATGTAAACAAAACATGAAATCGGTTTCTACTGAATTTAAGTCGGGAGGGCTACATGAGAAGCATGTAGTGGCAACTTGGAATCTTGGGAACCATCTCAGCATTTGCTTTTAGACACAGGGAAACCAAGAAAAACCTGTGTCGAAGTGGCCGGTCGCAGGACCTTCCGAAT
>Ga0123355_10011052_pt1 | contig 13895 bp, 9 predicted proteins | sample TergutEmb28metaG_3_FD_89872 | JGI IMG/M metagenome (GOLD analysis project Ga0123355, IMG submission 89872) | Embiratermes neotenicus P1 segment gut microbial communities from Petit-Saut dam, French Guiana - Emb289 P1 | ecosystem: Host-associated > Arthropoda: Insects > Digestive system > Gut ... | reverse complement strand
TTTCCCACGGAGTGGTTTCTTCAATTTTGGGAACAAGTCAAAGGCTGGTGGGCTCATGTCAGGGCTGTACGGCGGGTGGGGAAGCACTTGCCATCCATACTTTTCCAAAATTTCCGATACTGCACCTGAGGCATGTGGCCGCGCGTTAATGTATGATCGCTGGTCACTGCGTGAGATCTGACTCCAGTCAGTTTCTTCTCCCATTTCAAGACTCCGTTTTGCATAACAGGGACCCCGTAGCCTGCCAATACACACACACTGTTCTTTACTGAAGTCTGGCTCAGAACTGTCGTGAAAATCAGAATGATTGCGTCATCCTACTGGCCGCACAAGCACAATGTGCAGAACTTTTGAAATGACCTACATAGTCTCCGAAATATCGGAGTTTTTGTCACGTATCGACACGGTCGGTCTTCCGAGAAGACGTCTTGTATTTGGTTACTGTGAGAACTTCATATTTTGTACATCAGTAATTCACACACAGCGGCATTTTTAAATATCCTGTCTGTAGCCGTTGACATCTTTGGTTCTGCTCGGCTTAAAGATGGTTTGGTAATATGAGTCGTTTTAATGTGATTTTATCAAGACGTGGTGTGATTGTATTGTGGATTTTAAGTGGATATTCTCAAGAGCAGTGCGAAGTGTGCTTGATAGTTCAAAGAGTCCTGCTTTAAGAGGACTCGACGAAGCAGACGGGTATAACGGTAAATCTCCGGTATTCGGGAAGTGCCCAGTTTAGCTATTCTGACTGAGATTTTCACGCTTCTGTTGAGCTATTGCAAGTAAATGCCGGTATAATGGGCGCTATATTGTCTGAAATGTTGACAGCGTCACAAAATAAGGTGCCAAAAAGAATTCAGATCTTTAAAAATGCGAATATTCCGCTGTTTCAAACTTGGTTCGACGTGGATTTTACATAAATATAGGCTGAATTAGCATTTATTTTAGACATTCAGTTGCCAGTATATGCCTTCGAAAATCACTGGTCAATAATTCACGCGCTTCCTGGAACTTACTCTGTCATGAAGTAACGAATTTGGAATTTTTTGCTTACAGGGACCGGAAATGATCCGGGTGTCCAAATTCTACAAGGATTCAAAAGATGGGAAGTTTATCACTTCCCTGGATAAGGACACAAAGACCCTCTATGACACATTCAGGAAGGGTGCAAAAGAGTCCAGTAAGTGAATGATTCAAGACTGTTGTTTAGCCCCACGTCGGTAATTCAGGTTACAGAACTGAGTGTCGACAACACTTTACTGTTTTAACTACACGTGTTAATTAAGATCAAGTTCATACATACGTAGTATTTATTTATTCTCTAGTCTGTCTTACGACAGGTCCGTAGCCTCTTCCAAACCGAGTTCACCACCGAGTGCTATCTAGTGATTTCTCTACAATTTCCAGTATCCTTTATATTCCTAAAATCATCCAGTAGCTTCTTACGTCGTCTTCCTCGTCTTCCCGTCACTTCACTATTGCATTTATTTAACTACGCACTGAATTTACAAATTCTCTGCATAGAGTTCCAGATAAATATTCTATGTCACAGTTGTGTATTTCATGCACTATGTCTTGTTAGAGACATGATACTTAATTTTAACTTATAGAATGCACCCTCCTGCTCCTGTTCTTTCTTTAGATAAACTCATTTGTCTTGGGATTTGGTTCTGCTTTTAGTTTTCTGAATTGCAACTTTAACCCATCATTCTGTGTGTTTTCATGGTGTTAAACTAACGGTAAAGTGTAATTGTATTCTCACTAATATAACTTAAGAATCCTAGGATAGACAGAATATTTCTTTAGGTGAATAATCGTGTTTATTTCATTTAGTCTCATCTTAACTGTCATTTTGCCCTCTGGAGGTTTAAGAGAATATGTTTTCTGGTCACTGACTCCATGAATCATGCAATTTCATATCTTTTACCTTACCATTATAATAAAACAAAAGGTTAATTATGACATTTTTATGGACCAAGAAAAATGTTATGTTTGTCAAATGGAGGTTAGAGTTTAGAGCTGTTGGTCACGGAGTTATGTAAATAATTATGATGATGTGTATTTTGTGATATTGTGTCTGAAAAATTATTTCTTTTCAGGGCAAAAATGAATATTAGTAATTGTTTGATTAGGAGTGTTTTGGGTTTTGTGTGTGTGTGTGCATGCATGCACACACATTTCTGTCATTGAATTGCCAAATCTATTCTCTCACAAAAGTAACTGACATTGAAATAGGGTAAAAGCCGCTAACTCAAATTGTGTTCTGTTTCAGATAATGGTCCGTGCCTTGGTTGGAGAGAGTCTCCAAACAAGCCTTACCAGTGGTTGCATTACAATGAAACACTACTACGAGCCAAAAATTTTGGCTCAGGGCTTGTGGCTCTAGGTTTGAGCACCTCTCCCAAAACATTTATTGGTATATACAGTCAGAACTGCCCTGAGTGGGTCCTCACTGAACAGGGTGCATACTGCTACTCCATGGTTATTGTGCCCTTGTATGACACATTAGGTCCTGATGCGTGTGCATACATTATCAAGCAAGGTATGGGGAATGAGCCAAGCTATTTGTGACAATGGCATTTCAGGATCACATATAGTCAATGTACCACACACACTGTCGTGTCCGTTTGGATACATAAGAAGGCATTGATGTGGATAAAGACTTTTTGCTTTCAGATTTTTAATGACAGTTTTTTAATGACCATAAAACTTACAGTTGATGGAGTTTCTTTGTTTTTTGTCTACAGCGCCACAAGTTCTGCATATTTTTTAGCCTTTCAAATTTCATATAGTAACTTGGTTAAAGGATTCAGTAAGTGAAGTTTTGTATTAAGTTTCTGCTGGGCAGGTGAAAAGTCTAAAATATAACAGGACTTTTGAGATGGGTGGTTGGGAGGGGGAGGAGCTATAAGCTTTCAACTTCGTGTATGGGACATGACTTTACCTCTCCTGATTGAAGTTGTTTCATGTTTTCCTACACTTCCTCAGAAAAAGTATGATTCTTTCAATTTATTGTTGCTAAAGAACCTCAGCAACTAATTCCACATCAGTAAATAAACAATAGATCAGACTGTTGGCCCTTGAAAATTAAAAATCAGTGTTGATGTGTTTGATCCAAATGTTTGTGTACATATAACCATGTACAATATAAAGAGTGGCACATTAGTGAATTTTATTCAAGAAAATTTTAGCACCAAATTATATATAGTATTTACATTTTTGTATTTACAGTTGCCATTATTTATTTTTAAATCTGCATTTTAAAATTTGATGTATTATTTTTTTTATTCTTTTGTATTAATGCCTCATTGAGCATGGGGATTTATCACTGAAACATGTAGGAGAATTCATGTATATGGATGATTTATGATTTGATATAAATTGTGTGCATTTGCTGGTGCATGTGAGTGATTATAGTCACAATTTATGGAATTAATAGTATTAAATACCGGTACCCATTCATTTTTAAAGTACTAATTCAGATGTCTTTTCCAAATTTCTGTAACTCGGTTACCCATGGGCAGATTTTGTCACCATCACATATCCACTCCATCATAGTCATTATCTTCCTTATGAAATTTCAAATTGACAAAAATTACCAAAACTGTCTTATCACACAGTTTCTTCTGGCAACCATAGCAACAGCAAATAGAGACAGTATTTTACAACCAGAAAATCAATTGAGTGTTCAATTCAAAATTGGTTTCTACCAAACATCTGAAATATTAAAATATGGTGAATGTCCTAAAATCAAGCAATTTTAGGGAAATTGTGCATGTGTAAGGGATTAAGACTGGCAATTACTGAGTGCCATTAGATCAGCAACATTTTGAAGTATAATTAATTTAACATTATTGTGTTTCCACAGCGGAGATCAATGTTGTAATCTGTGAGGATGATACAAAGTGTAACTTACTATTGGACAAAGCTCCTCGGTGCCTGCGCAAGCTCATAATCATCAAGGAAACCCGACCAGCCACCAACCAGAGGGCCAAAAACAGAGGGGTGGAAATTTTGCGCTTTGAGGATGTGGAGAAACTTGGAGCAGCCAAGGACAACCCAGAAGTGGTATGTTGTGACCTATATTAGTAAAACAAAGGTACGGTACCACATCTGTAGTCTTCCATGTTACAGTTCCTAGAATGTGTCACTTCACATATATGCTGAAGGACTGAAGTTTTTGGCAATTGCAAGTCAAGGCAAGGAGGTATACCATAACTCTTTCATTCACATCACCATTATCAGCAACTTACCCACTGTCACTGTCACCATCATCAGCACAATCACCATTGACATCATCACCATTATCAGAATTGTCTCCATTTGTCACCATTATCACATCTTCTCCACTCACTATCACCATCATCAGCAGCATCTGCATTGTCACCATTATCAGCAGTTTCTCCATTGCCACTACCACCATCATCACACAGTATATTTTATGCTCATCCACATTTCCCTGATGTGGACATTGCAAGAAACAGATTTTTTTCTGTTGTTTTCATGTTTTCCTACCTCATGTATGTTCACATTTTGTAAGTTTTCGCTGATTCTGTCAGGTGCTCCTGGCTCCTCTATTACCTTCTAGTATCTTATCTACTTACAAAGCAGTATTAAAGAACCTAAGAATTACCAGACCTTTTACAGCTAATTTTGTAACAGAATACTTGTATATAATTTTGTCATTTCTTGTTTGGGGAAATTGTTTAATGTTGCAGTAGGTAGACAGTATATTACATTCTTTTTAATGGGTCAGTTTTTTTTGGAGAGTGCTGCTTCAATTTGTCTGTTAGAATATACAAAACAAGGATTGTTACTTGAATGTTTAAATCCTCAGCAAGTGTGTAATAACCTACAAGCTAGATTTATGGAGGTAGTGATCATGGTATATGTGTGGTACAAAAAGAAGGCAGCAGGCATGCATTTCTTCCATGTTTTTTATATTGTCTTTTTGAAGCCTGCTGCTGCAGATAATATGAGTCTTTGTGCCTTTCTATTAACATTTATTCCAGTAACTTGGTATATCTGCTATCTGGAAATAAGATTCATGACAAGCATAATACCCAAAATGATGACAGATTAGTTTCAAAAGTGGAAAGGCCAGCAAAGAATGAAAATAAAATTTGTATACAGTGTATAATACTTTAGAATGCTGATAATTTTAGAATTTATAAGAGATCATTGGAGTTTCAAAGAAATGGAAAAGGACCACTGAGATGTTTAAAGTAGAGCTGTGTAGGTCACATGAGAGAGAGAGAGTGATGCTTTATGGTGCTTTTTATGTCGGCAGCCTCCCAAGACGACAGATCTGTGCACAGTCTGCTACACATCAGGTACAACAGGTAATCCTAAGGGTGTGATGCTGAGTCATGAGAATGTGGTGGCAGCAGTGTGTGCCGTAATCCTGCAACTTGGAGACCAGAGGCCCCGGTCTGATGACATCATGATGTCATTTCTGCCACTGGCACACATGCTGGAACGGTGTTGTGAGGTGTGTGAATAATGCCAGTATAACAACCATAGATCTCTGATGTAGCAGGATAGTTTTGTGGGTGTTGAAGAAATATGTAATATAAGTTTGGGTAAAAGATGATGTAAGAAAACAATTGTTATTTTAATTTTGCTCTACATGATGTAGCTCTTCTGTTGTAGTAAAATATTCACAATGTAATATACCAGTGTCAAAAATTGAGTTAATCATACCATGCAGTAGTGATTTAACTGTAATTTGAAAAGGGTTAATCAAAAGCAATAAAGAATATGTATGTCTCAGGTACATTACTAAGGACAGACCAGCCTAATAGGTTCTTTTTATTTTAGAATCCACGCGTGTTTACAGTGTTTTACTCTGGGTACCTTGCAGCATGGTGGTTAATCTTAATGTGTCTTATTTTGGATTCATTTTTTTAAGTTTATATAATATTGAATTTCAGAAAGTTTAAGGATTTGTTATGAAGGCAAATTGTAATGAAACTAGCAAAAATATATATGCCTCTCCAAGTTTCCTTCATTTATCAATCAGTGGAACTTGATTCTTGCATTTTTGGACACATTACTACTTGAAGTGCAGAATAAAATGTGATTTATTGCCCTAGAAACTCCTTATGTTCCACTTTGTACAGACTAGATGTTCTGTAGAGCATGGATGTATCAGAGATTGTTGCGCTTCTTAGATATGCTCATCTTTGGTGTGTAAATTGCAGAATGGCATGTACCTACTGGGAGGGGCAGTGGGGTTCTTCTCTGGTGATATCAAGAGGTTATCTGAAGACATGAAGGCACTCCGCCCCACAGTCATGCCTGCAGTTCCACGCCTGTTGAATAGAATTTATGACAGAGTAATGACAGAGATCAGTGGATCGTTCATCAAAAGGGTGCTGTTCAACATGGCCATGAGTGCAAAGGAGAGTGAAATCAGGAGGTGAGGACTCTTTCCATTTACATAAGATTCAGGCTTTTATGGCAGTTGATTGCTAATGTGGATCCTGCTCTAGGTGACATCACTGTGGGCCTTAAATTTTTCCATGTATGCCAGAGTGAAGGTATAGCTGCACACTTTCTTAATCTAGGCAGTAGGTGGAGGTCAGTGGTTAGCTTCACGTTCCAGTTGCTCTACAATAGGAGAGAGCCCCTGGTACCCATTGAATGGGAATGTCGGTGGGCTCCTGAGTTGGTCTGGATGCTTCAGGGAAGAGATAAGTCCCTCATCCATTCCAGAAATGAACTAGCATTCATTGTTCAAGGACATGACCTAATAGGTATGCTGACTGTGCTGTTCCAGCTTGGATGTGGACTGTATTGTTGACATTTCAGAGATTATTACTTTCTTCCCTCAAACTGTAATGCATGCTTATGATGTCTGGTGATACAGTACAGGTCCACAGGCAGTGAAAACTGGCCATTTTGGTTCATCAAGTAATAGCCTATGGGAAATGAGAAAATGAGATCTTTAAAGGATTGTTCTAGTTCTGGGATGGAGGGAGATACTGAAGAGGATGTATGTAACAATGAGACACCTTCATGGAAGATACAGGCCAGGGGGATAATGTATAATTTTAGAAAATGTGCTGTTGTTTTATTTAAACTGACCCTTTTAATTCCAAATATAAAGGTAGACGCTGTGTGTAAAGAACAGGTTGGATGTATATGAAGATTGACTCATTGTAAGGTGGCTCGTCTGATAGTCCATAGCAGTTGAAACCATTCCCAGAGCAAAGAACAGAGTTTTTAATTGTCACATGTATTGAGAAGTGTATTTATTTATTTATTTATTTACATCCATATAGATACATGGTAACATTAGACTTGTCAATATGCAGAAAGTCATGGTCACAGTAAAGTAATTTTATAATTAATATAATAGTAATGCACTAATACAAGGTAGTAGAATACAGTATTTTAATATAAGGTACTACAGATATAGCTGTTACAAATTGCCATCAGATACAAACATTTTACCAGAATTACGTAAGATCAGTCAACCACACAGATGTGATTAATTATCCAATAAACTAGTCTAATGACATAATAACAACTTTTACAGTAAAATAGAAGTCCTATTTACATCTTGTTTTAGCATGTTATTTGTTTGTTTATTTGTTTTGTTACAGGGGCATAATACGAAATAATAGTTTCTGGGACAAACTAGTATTCAGAAAAGTGCAAGAGGGGATGGGTGGCCGATTACGTCTCATGGTGGTTGGCTCAGCACCCCTAGCAAGCAACGTTCTCACATTTATTCGTTGTTCTCTTGGTGCTCTGGTAATTATGGAATCATAAATATATTTAAACTATTCATGATTTTATTCAGCAGAAGCAGGTACAATTTCTTAAAACAGTCCACAACAGCTTCCTGCCATATCCTCTCAAATTCATACTGAACTCTTCTGTCATTTGATGCTATATGACAGATACAATTAAGACAGTGGTATTATGTAAACAATCTAAGAAACTCACTACTATTGAGGGGGCATAGAAAATAATATGGCGTGCAGAAGAGAGAGATGAAGCAGAAGAAGAGGGCATCAGACATTCACCTCTGGACCCAGACAGCCAACCTTATTCCTTATTCCCCTGTGGGATGAATCAAACTATCACACACTGCCAAGTTAAATGGTAACAGGAAATGTAATGAGAATAATCAACTTACAGTTGTGTAAAATTTCGTTTATATTCCTTATTAATTTACAAATGCAAGAACTTTCTTAACATACTGCTGTATTGTATTTCCTATCAGTTGTACTTGTTGTTGGGTAGCACAGATGGGCATGCAGGTAGTAAAATTTATTTGTGTTATTTCTTCCCCAGCCTAATTACGATCTTAAATTGCACTCTAGGTACCTGCTGAAACACTAAAGCAGGATTTCTGCCAGTATGTGCTCAAAATTCCTTGTAAATATAGCTGCATCATAAAGGATAATCAAGTCTGCATTGACACTTGCACACAATTATATCATGCCTTCTTTCCACCTCTCCTTCTTTGTGAACTACTGTGTCATGGTGTTATAATACACCTGTTATGATTCTGAGTGAACAGGCTTGCTATTTGAAACCTGTGTGTACTTTTGGACACAAGCCTTGACATCTGTCTTCCTGTCTGTTCCTCATCCAACTGTGGATGTCTGTAGCACAGTGATAACTGATTTTAAATGACACTCCATATGGATGTTGCCACTGGAGATTTCTCATCCTGATATACCTTAACAGCTGTCTGTGAACCAAAGTACCAATACAACAGTCATGAGAAAGCATGAAGGGTAAACAGCAGTAGCACTGTGTGAGATTCAAGGTTCTCACACAGCAGTGACAGTGAGGATTACTCTTTCCAGGGATGTGACACCACGTAGTCTTGTAGGTTTTCTGAGGATTGACCTACCATCTTGATGAAGACAGCAAGTTCATCTAAAATATCACGTATCCACCAGAATACCTCACGTTACACCACAGAAGACAATAATTTTAACAGTAGCACCATTCAGTACAGGAGTTTGGAATTTGCTATGACTGTACTCAAACCTCTTAAATGTATAGAATGTCTCTTAATTATACATACATATTGTAGGCCTGCATATGAATGACAGAGCTGATACTTAATATTTCAGTAATTCAGTAGTCTGTAGACTGTACAGAATATTCTATGAAATAGTGGTCCATTATGCTTGCAGGGCAGACTGTGCTAAGTGAAATTAGTAGTTATTTAAGTAAGATGCTTAATAACAACATGATACCTGCAAGAATTAGTTTTATGTGATTGTGATAGCAGATGAGTCAGTGTAAACTGATGTGAATGAAGTATATTAATATCTTGTAACACTTGCTCTTAACACCACACTACTGATTGAGAGTCTTCAAAATGTGTTCTGTTTGCAGGTAGTGGAAGGCTATGGTCAGACAGAATGTGTTGCTCCTATATCACTCACAGTTCAGGGTGACCATGTTCCAGACCATGTGGGCCCACCTGTAGCTTGCTGTTGTGTTAAACTGGTAGATGTACCAGAAATGGAGTATTATGCTGCTAATGGGCAGGGAGAAGTGTGCGTGAAGGGTACGAATGTGTTCCAGGGCTATTACAAAGAAGATGAGAAGACTAATGAGACAATAGACTCAGATGGTTGGCACCACACAGGAGATGTTGGAATGTGGCTGCCTGTGAGTACTGTAATCAATTCTAAGTCATTTACCTTGTGTAGGCATAAAAAGGTGTACAGTACCACATAGAAACATTGTATCTTGCATGTCTGTAGATACATGTCAGTGGCATACCAAGGGGTGGGGTTTGGGGTGTTCAAACCCCCTCCCCCAAATTCCGAAGGCCCTCCAAAATCATGCCAAACTCAACCCGATAGTGAAAACTGTTAAAAATTGCTGAATTTAGGTTGCCAACACCCCAAGATGTTCGGAAAAAAGGCAGTAAAATTCTAAAACTACCTAGGTTTGCAATTGTTTTACATTAGCAGTGACACATAAATTGGTTGTCATCACAAATAGTCTTAAAGTACCAAAAATGAAGAAAATTTTACTATATGAAATGAAATTTCTTGTACCAAATTACAGCTGCCTCCAGAACCCCTTACTAGGGGGCTACTGTCCCCAGATCCCCATTCTCTCTGTCTTCTGTCCTCAACTGAATTTGTTGAAACCCCCCCCCAAACAAAATTCCTAGGTATGCTACTGATACATTTGTTGTGTAAATGGTACTCTTCATCCATGAAATCATGATCCAGTGGCCAGGAATTCTGACTAAAGGTTGTTATCATTTCCTTCAGAATTTTTAAAGATTCCTCTATGAACTCCCATTATGAAAGTTTCAAAATCCACCACTATCACCTCAGATTTCTGTACAGAGTTACAAAGGAGTGCTCGTAACTTGTTTTATTTCTGTGTACTTCAAAATTATTAAGAGGCAGTAAACATTATTAGCTGTTGCTGATTTGCAGACTTAGAAACAAGGGGCTTTATCCATTATAACATCATATGCAGTCTGTTGAAGTGTAAATGACTTAAGAAAGAGTGATAAAACATTTCATTATATTCCAATATTGGATGGCGGAATGCCGTTCTACTGTTGTAGCTGTGATTTACAATGACAATACTAAGCTATGCACTGATGTCTCAGTTTACAGAATGTGGTGTTCACTGTTAAAAAAATATTTTACAAGATGAAACTGTTGTGTCTCTTTCTGTGAGTTCAATATGAGGTGAGTGGTAGTTTCTTTAAATAGGAAGCAAAAAGTTTGTGATAATGCCATGGGAGAATTAAAAGGCAATCTTCTGGACATATCTTAGTTGTTGCCTAGTATGTGCTATTAATTTACAGAATGGAACACTGAAGATAATTGATAGGAAGAAGCATATCTTCAAGCTGTCTCAAGGAGAGTACATCGTGCCTGAGAAAATAGAGACCATTTACATTCGCAGTCAGTATGTGCAGCAGGTGTTTGTGTGTGGGGAATCTCTCAAGGCAAGTTGCTTGGATCTACTGTACAATGATCAAAATTCACAGAGGCCAAGTTTATTTTTTTCTTGCATATATATGTAAAAAGCTAGTTGCATTAATTTAATACCACTAACCCAGAATACATTTTTAGCATTATTTTATTTTAAATAAGGCCAGGCATGAGGTATATCTGTATGTTTGCCCTCCAGTGACTTTTGAACAATGTGACAGATTTTTATGAAATTTTGTCAAAGTATCATATCCCTGTAGTGTGGGATGGCCTCTATATTTGTGATTTCTGCCATAAAGAATTGCATGTGACTTTGTAAACTTGTGAAATGGACAAGTGTAGCTGAATGAAGGACTGAATTTTTGCACGGTAGGAACTGGAAGATGTAAATTCTGTTTTGTAATTGCATTACACATAGAATATGAAACAATAATATGACAGTCACACAAAGGTGTATTTTGCTTTTGATTGAATGGAAATAACTAATAACCATGGAGGGGGTATACTGACTTTTGCATGATGTAAGATTGTAAACATATGGGCATATTTTCTGTGAATAACGTTTACACCTTACAAATTACAAATATGGTCACATTGCAAAACTGAGATTTTACTCATCACATTTAAAGTATTGTGGTACTTGTACATAAGCATGAAGATTATGCTGAAGGTGGATTGTTAAATTTTGTTATTATCAATTTATTGTTATGCTAGCCTGAATATTTAGAATGATATGCACCGTATGTTTGTCTCAGAATGTACTGAATCATGTGGAAAAGGAACCTAAATGCACATTCTTATTCTTGATACAAATTGTCCTTTACATTATCGCTTGCGTATTTGGATCAGGGATGCACATTCCAAACAATAATGCTATGCAGACACATCTTATTTGGAAATGTGATATCTGTCACTATGAAACCTTGCTTCTTGATAGGCAGTGTCATTTTATCATGCACAGAAGAACCAGTCCGAAATTGATGAATAACATATGCCTTTCATTAGAAAATTATACCAGTATACTTGTGCGTGAAGTATTCTGCATCTTACTGCCAGCCTTCTGACCACTACTTTTACAGTGGAAAACAACTATCACTGTTGTACAGGTGCCAAGGAAAGTACTTGAATAAAAAACAAAGGGAGAGAAGCGTTTTATTTAACAGTACTCTCAATTGCTAGGTTTATACAGAATCATTATACAATATAAATGAAATGTTTAAAGGATGGGGATAATTATGCTGTAGGTGCTGATTAGTACTCTTATAAGTACTGCTGAAGATTGTTATATTCTAAACCTTATCACTTTATTGCTTTGATATGTAGTTTTTGCAGGGGAAAGGGTAGAGGAATAATGCATTTAACATGGCAGTTTCTGGTAACAAATTATTTGACCTTGGAGATCGAGGCAGAACTATCAACTCAGAGTCAGTGAATTTTTGCGGGAACATATGTTGTTGCATCCCAGCAGGCAGTAATCTTCATAGTCACTGCTATGACAACCTTATGAAGAAACTCCATGTAAATAAGCAGGTAGACAACAAAATCAAAGACATGGTTATATTATTTCGCCCTTTCTGTTTCATGATGAGATGTATCAGCTCTAAACTAACCAAACACCCCAAACATCTTTCATGGGTGACATTATTGTTGAAAATAATCCTGTTCAGTGATCGCTTCTGTATTCATTTTACATTTGAAATTGAAACAAGCATACAAACATGTACTTTAGTGGAATGAGCGCCATATTCCAAAAACTCACACACCATTATTTTGTATTTTTTCTAAGTAAAAGTTGTAGATGTGGAAAGATATATATTTGATGCTGTACGTACTTGTCTTTTAGCATGATGAGAGGTTGAAAAATATAAAAGTAAAATTTTGGTGTCATATAAGGTAGCAGTTTTGACTCACTTTAGGCAGGAAAATACCAAACTGTCTGTGATGGAAGTTAATCTGAATAGTGCAGTAATCGTTCAGTATATGAGCAGCCTATTAATTTTTCATTTATATGAAATCTACAAATTAAAACCTCTTTTCTGAACTTCAAGCCAATTTTTCCACATATATGCTTCTTGTTCTTGCATACTATTTGTTGTTCCTCGTGCCTCTTCTAAGCTGTTGTCAGTTCTGTTATCTTCTTCAAAGATGGCATCCCTGATTGGTCTGTGCACAAGCAGCAGCATTGTACCTTCTCTCGCTTTTCTCACTGCAAAGTTTGCTGTTCTTCATGTTCATTATTTTGCATTGAATTAATCTTTAGGAGTATTTGTGTGTCATATTGATAGTAAGGATGAAACCTAATTTTTGTGCATTTACCATACAACTTGAATAATGTAACTAAATTTTATGCATAAGAACTATGTGCCAAGAGTTAAGCAGTAAACACAATTTTTCCCCTCTTTTAAAATTCCTATGTTGGTTGATGATATGGGCTTGACTAGCAAGTTCAATCTTCACATACAATAACCCATTGTGTTTTGTAAATTATGTACCAAGAGTGAAGCATTAAAACAAAAAATTTTATTGATTGCTTCACCCTTTGTACGTAATTTACAAAACACGATGGGATATGTTCTGTTAAGATAATATCTAAGAACTTCAATTTTGGATAGTGATTGAACAAGAGTGTCATTTTATTCCATAGTTAGGTACCAGCCTGTCATCTGAAAGGGTACACTTTGCATGATTGAGGAGAAATTTTTGAGCTGTAGAATAAATTTAAACATGGGAAGTTGGAAGTTGGGTAATTAATTTTCGTTTTATGAGTTCACCTTATAAGCAGTTTTTGAGTAATGGTTAAGCTCGTAAACTGAGGGATAGCTGTATTTAACCTTTTAGCGCCGGAATTATTTTTTAAATTTTAGCACACCCTGTATATAAAATGTGAATAAAACAGGAACCAAATACGTTAGAATTATGAAACAAAATGCATTTTGAAGATAAAAAAAC
>Ga0123355_10011051_pt1 | contig 13896 bp, 12 predicted proteins | sample TergutEmb28metaG_3_FD_89872 | JGI IMG/M metagenome (GOLD analysis project Ga0123355, IMG submission 89872) | Embiratermes neotenicus P1 segment gut microbial communities from Petit-Saut dam, French Guiana - Emb289 P1 | ecosystem: Host-associated > Arthropoda: Insects > Digestive system > Gut ... | reverse complement strand
CAGCAGACACCATGCAGATGGACCACTTGTTCGACACTCCACCGCAAGCACCGTGGCTGGATGAAATGCGCGAGCGAGCAAAACCAACTATGTGTACCTTTGTTTCGCTGGGCATAGACGCCGACTTGAAACAGTATCCGAAAGACTGTATTTTCAAACTGGACAGACCGCTAAAAATTGCAGGCTGGGAACATGAATATTTAAGCATCAGTAATTATGCCAATGACCCTGCTTATTCACCGGAGGGGAAAGCGGCAGTGACTATGATACTCATCAGTTTCAGTTATGAGTTCTGGAAGAAAGCGAAGGAAGCGGGTACATACGACGAGGAGAAAGAAAAGGTTGCCTCTGATGTAATTGCGGCCCTCACCACCCAGTTGCCGGAAATCGCTGGCAGGGTGGAAGCGTATGATGTGGCAACTCCTTTGACTTATGAGCGTTATTGCGGAAACTGGCAAGGTTCTTGGATGACCATGATGGCACATAGTATGAAGGTGCAAGCTTATCCGGCGGCGGTTTCAAATCTTTCCGGCGTATATTTTGCCGGGCACCGTATGAGGGCACCGGGTGGGTTGCCGGTGGCAGCTATGAGCGGCCGAACAGCGGTACAGTACCTTTGTCGTGATACAGATACCTTATTTATCAGTGAAAAGTAGCGCTATAGGAAGGAGCCTGATGTGGGGAAACAGCTTGTTATTATTGGAGGCGGTATCGCAGGGCTCTCTGCAGGTGTGTATGCGCAAACATGTGGTTTTGATGTCACCATTTTAGAAAGCCACAGCATACCGGGCGGGAACTGTACATCTTGGAAACGGAGGGGCTACCTATTTGAAGGCGGCATGCATTGGCTAACGGGTTCCAATCGCAAAGAACCGATGTATAAAGTGTGGCGGCACATCGGTGCTTTGAACGATGATGTAACCGTGCATTATCCGGAGCCGTTCAAAGAGTATATTCACAAGGGTGCCTCTATCAGACTGTATCGGGATGTGGATCTAACCGAAAAACACATGATTGCACTTTCGCCATCGGATGAAAAAGAGATCCGGGCACTTTGTAACAATATTCGTAAGGTGAGTAAGCTTGTAATGCCTGTTGCAGATTTAAGCGGAGTAAAAGTGACAAGAAAGCAACGTCCGCCGATCAAATTACTTTATCAATACTTAAGCTCTAATCATAAGATGAGAAAATCCTCCCAAATTCCCAAAGAGGATTATATAAAGAAGTTTCATCACGAGGGTTTGCGTGAATTGTTTAGTCATCTATGTGCAGGGAAATATAGTGCGACATGGCTATATTTTTCTATGGCAGTACAAGCGCGCGGCGATGGCGGATTTCCTGAGGGGGGGTCTCTGCCCTTCGTCGGGCGCATCGTGAAGAAATTTAAGGAACTGGGCGGCAACATTGTGTTCAATACACGGGCAGACCGTGTCGTGACCGAAAACGGGAAAGCAATCGGTGTTGAGGCGGGCGGCACATATTTCCCTGCGGATGCCGTAATTGTCGCAGCAGACGCCATGCAGATAGATCACTTATTTGACACGCTGCCGCAAGCGCCGTGGTTGGACGAAATGCGCGCACAAGCCAAGCCCGTCATGTGTACATTTGTTTCACTAGGCATAAACGCTGACTTGAAACAGTATCCGAAAGATTGCATTTTCAAATTGGATGCGCCGCTCAAAATTGCGGAGCACAGCCACGATTTTTTAAAGGTCGGAAACTATGCCAACGATTCCCATTATTCTCCGGCAGGCAAGGCCGCAGTGACGATGATACTCACGAGTGACAGTTATGATTTTTGGAAAAAAGCAAGGGAAGAAGGCAGATACGAAGAAGAAAAAGAAAAGGTTGCCGCTGATGTGATCGCGGCGTTGACAACGCAGCTTCCGGAGATCGCTGATCGGGTTGAAGTTTACGATGTCGCGACACCTCTGACATATGAGCGATATTGCGCTAATTGGAAAGGTTCTTGGATGACAAAGATGGCACATACCATGAAGATAAAAGCTTATCCGGCGGTAGTGTCAAATATTTCCGGCGTCTATTTTGCAGGGCAACGCATGCGGCCCCCCGGTGGCTTGCCGGTCGCGGCAAGGAGTGGCCGCGCGGCAGTGCAGTATCTTTGTCGCGATACCAATACTTTATTTATCAGTGAAGAGTAGAGGCGGCGTAATGGATCTACATCTGCTTAACACGGCAAACAGCGAGTTTGTAAAGGATTTGAAGGCTTTGGCTTCGTGTACGGCTGGCGAGAAGCGCAATGTGAGCAAGTCCTATACGCAGGGCGCAGTGGCCCTGTGTGTGTCTGACATGACGACGAAGGTTGGAATTGACTTAGAAAAGAAGAAAAAACGCTCACCCGAAGCAATGGAACATTTCGTCAAAAAATTCAGCACATTTCAAATAAAAGATATCCCGTCTAAGTTAGAGGAACAATGGTTTTACAAGGCCTGGACCGGGATGGAGAGCTACTTCAAGTTAGATGGAGCGGGCTTTGGCACCCCAAAGGATTTTATATTGGATCTGAAGCGGCAATCTGTTTGGCGTAAGGGCAGAGAAGTTGCGCGGCTGGAGTATTTTGACATCGGAAATTTTTTGATTTGTCTTTGCAGTAGTACAATGTTTTCAAAGCAGGATGTGCAAGTAATCTATCACGGCTGGGAGAATGATGATGAGGAAGTATGCGCTCGTTTTTTCGGGACAAGGGTCTGAACGAGTTGGAATGTTTGGCGATATGCTAAAAGAGCCGACCGCCCTCAATCAGGCGTTAGACCTATTAAAAGAGCAATTAGGCATTGATCTGTATGATGCGGTGACAACGAAAGACGCTGCGCTTGTTACAAAAAATAATCAATTGTTACTCTGTCTCTACCATCACCTGATGAAACAGTTACTTGTAGAAAAGATCGGCTACTTGCCGACCTGTTGTATGGGACATAGTGTTGGGCAATTTTCAGCTTTGACAAATGCGGGTGCGGTTCATTTTGCGGATATGATAAGCTTTATTCATAAACGCACGGATGTGATCAATTCCGATGAAATTGAGGTGAAAGCGGCCTTTAGAAGCATCCACGGCATGACGTTGGAAGCGTTTGAGCATTTTCGAATGGAGGAAGGACTTGTAGGCCAAGTAGAGTTGGCTTTGCATAACCAAAAAGAGCAAATTGTCTGTGCGGCAACAAAAAGCGGCGAAGAAAAACTGAATGACCTTGCCGCTAAGCATAAATATGTGCTGAAAGATATACATGTATCCAGGCCGTATCATACATCGTTTATGGAGGAGTATAACCAAATGTTGCTCCCATACATAGAGCGTATGGAGTTTCTGACAGCGGAATATCCCATTGTTTTAAACTACTCTAAACAGGCGGTTAGGGATAGCAGATTGTTGCAGAATGAAACCAGGGTGCAGATGACGAAGCCTGTGTTTTGGTACGATAGCATTCTGCGTGTTGCGGATGAAGTTGACGCGTTCGTTGTGATTGATCCCGGTGAAAGCCAGTTTAAGATATTGCGGCGCATTACAGATAAAAAAGTCCACAATGTAAATAATATAAGCCTTGTAAAAATGATAGAAAAAAGAGGGGTATAAAACATGTCAAATACCATAAAGAAAATAGCCTTGGTGACAGGTGGGTCCAGAGGCATAGGGGCGGCGATCGCAAAGGAAATAGCCGCAAAGTACCATGTCATTGTCAACTACAATAATAGTGAGGAAAAGGCGCTTGACGTGGTGAGACAGATAACGGAAGCGGGGGGAAGCGCAGAAGCGATACGGGCGGATGTCACTGTTGAAAGCGATGCAACAAAGATGTTCCGCTACATATGGAACACGTACAAAAACTTACATCTACTTGTAAATAATGCGGGTGTCACGGCAGACGGTTATATCATGACTATGAGTTTAGAGTCGTGGAATAAGGTAATCAATACGGATCTCACTTCTGTTTTTTTATGTACAAGAGAAGCTTTGAAAATTATGTACAACGTCAAAACGCAGGGGAAAATCATCAACATTGCGTCGGTTAGTGGCGTAGTGGGCCTTGAGGGCCAGGCGAATTACAGTGCGGCTAAGGGCGGAGTGATTGCCTTCACAAAAAGTGTTGCCAAAGAGGTTGCGGCTTACGGAATAACCGCGAACACCATTGCTCCGGGCTTTATCGAAACAGATATGGTGAAAAAAGTACCGCAAGATAGAGTGGCTAAAATTGTTGACAGCATACCAATCAAGCGTATCGGAACCGTTGAAGAGGTAGCAAAACTCACCGCATATCTAGCGGGCGATGATGCTGCGTATCTAACGGGAAAAGTATTTACAATTGATGGCGGTATGGTAATTTAGATACAAAGTCCATAAAATAATCAAACGCTAAGGGGATAACAAAGAATATGAATGTAAGAGAAAAAATTGCAGAAAGAAGCCAGTTATGCCAATCGATCCGTGAAATTATTGTAGACAGGCTCATGCTTGACATTTCGGCAGATTTTATAAGTAATGATCAACCTCTCGTCGGCCGTGGATTAGAGCTTGACTCTATTGACAGCTTAGAGATATCCGTAGCCGTAAATATGGAAATGGATGTAACCATTACAGATGAGGACAGCGCAACGATTTTTAGCTCTGTCAATCATCTTGCAGATTTTGTAGAAAAAGCACGAGAGAGGATGACGGAAGAATGAGCCAGCATCTAAGCCATCAATGGATCAAAGACAGATTGCCGCATCGCTGGCCATTTTTGCATGTAGATCGCGTAACAAAAGTGACAGAAAAGAGTATCGAGGGGTATAAAAATGTCTCTGCATCAGACAGTGTGTTTTTGGGCCATTTCCCCGAGATATCAATTTTGCCCGGTGTAATTGTTGTAGAGGCGTTAGCACAGCTGAGCGGCATCTTTCTTCTGGTTGGGGAAGAGGAAGAAGGAGATGTGGATGTAACAGCAAAAATTGGCCTTTTGACAAGCATACGCAATTTCAAATTTTTACAAACCATTGAACCGGGCGACCAACTTCTTTTGAAGTCTATCCTGCGGGGCGGCAACGGCGATTGCTACATATTCGCGGTTTCTGCCTATGTAGAGAAACGTGAAGTTGCTGTCGGAGAGCTGCAGATTTTCTTACAAAAAAGAGAGGTGGTTGTATAATGCCAGGGGAGATCATGTTTGAACTTTTTCAAGACAGTGATGCCCAGCAAGTTGCGGATCTTTTAAACAGAAATCGCTTTCATGCCGCTAGAAACAAGCATATGACGGCGGAGGATTATCTATTCACACAGCGTAGCCGCGGCGTGTGTTTTTCGGTAGTAGCAAAGAAAAATGGAAAAATCGTTGGCTTAGCAGGGGCTTATCCCACATCGGACCAACAGGTTGCAAAAAGACATCAAGTATTTGTCGGCACATTTTTGGTTGACATGCAATATCGCCTTTCGTATTCTATCATTATGGGGCTATATGATGGTCTGATGAAAGGGCTGGCCCAAAGCGACTATAAAGAGATATTATCAGGCGTCAGACCGCAAAATGAGGGCTCGTACCACCTTATGCTGAAATGTGGTTTTGTCCTCTTGGACGAGAAGCCAAATGATTTTGGGCGCATAGGGATGCACAATTATTCCCTTGCACTTTCGAAATATGCAGGAGCGGAAAGTGCAGAGGTAACGAGTAATACATTTTTCTCCAGCTTACCTGTGGTGGACAAAAAGGAAGCGCGAAAGGGAAAAGGGAAGCAGCGGATTCACGAGCGGTATATTGAAGTCGAATACAAGCTGGATGGCAAACTGGTAACGTTACTGTTTGACATTGTAAACTTGAAGATCGACGGCGCTCTTGTCCCGAATTACATGAAATTTTATCCTGATTCTGGCACACACGGCAGATATATTATTGAAAATTTAGGGAAATCAAAGCGAATTAACACCTCTATTGAGCTCGTCATGCAAGCGGAGTCAGGTTTAGAGGACATCAGGCATGAAATCACATTAGAGCCGGGCCAATCCGAAGTCATTGTGTGCCAGAAGGAAGTGCAAGAACTTAAATTTGCTCACGCCGATATGTGGTATCGGTTTTATCCAAACCTGTTTGAAGATGTTGTGGTTCCGAAAGAGCCCATACGCCTTGCGTGTGGCAGATTGTCGGTGACACTGGAGCCTTCAACGGGCTTCATTACCATTATGGATGGTGAAAATGAACTGGCTGCACTGGTGTGGCCGTGTGCAACTGTTCCATATATAGAGGGAGTGTTTGCGCCTCGTATCAAAGAGTTGCATGTGGAACAGCAGGATCATTGTGTAATCATAAGCGAAGAAACAGGCGAATACCGCCTGACACGTAAGTGTCTGCTTTCGGAAGATGAAATGGATGTAACGACAGTGCTTCAGTGTAAAATGGATGGCCTAAATGTGCGCCCCATATCTCAAATATATGCAAAAAAAGGCGCACAGGGGTATACGTTGCGGTCCGGAGAAAGGGAGATGGACTTTGGTGCGTCGGCGATCAGGCACGAAGGCTTTGAATATAGCGATTACACCTATTGGGATACAGAGCCGGAGCGTTTTGCAGATTTCCCGATCGAAGAGATATCTTTAAAATACGCCTCGTCCGCCATTGATATCGTGATTGATAAAAAATGTGGCCCGGTTGTCCATGCCCCTATGTTCACATCTACCCTAGATTTTGACACGGAAAAAGTCTTGGAAGAGCAAACGATAGAACAAATGAAAATTCACTACAGAACGGAGACAGTATAATGCTTACTCAGATAAACAGCCTTTTTGGTGGCTTTGCGGAAACAAAAGAAGTGAACGGAAACCCGGTCATTGCTGTGGCAAATGACAAGCGGGCAGATTATGTGAACATCAGGGAGAACGTAGGTGTTTTCCCTATGACATTTACATCGTATTACAAGATAAGCGGCGATGAAGCAGAAGAAATACTGGATTTTCTGCTGACAAAAAGTGTACAATACTTGAATTATGGTCAAAATCGGCTGTGTTACTTCTTGAAAGAATCCGGCGAAATTGCAGCCTTTGTCACCCTGTATAAAAATGATGAAAGTTTCATGATCGAAACGTTTGATTGGAGCGCCCCTGCTGTTGAAGCCATCTTGCAAGAACACAATGTCTCTTTTGACAAGCTAAACTACAGCTGTATCTTGTTGGAGGGCTTAAACGCAATCGGCTTTATGGCTGATGCAATGGAGCTGACTGTGGATTACTTTGTATATCAAAGTCATCAGGATTTAGATTGTTTTGGCAAAGAGATTATGGTTGCGCGCACAGGATATACGGGCGAATTTGGATATAAGCTAATAGGGGATGAAGAATCAATCCAATCTATTTGGGAAAATATCCTGCCGGCTCATAAAGATAAAGTCGTTGGATATGATGCATTTGAGATGTGCCATTATGAAATCAAGCAGCCGTTTTGGACTTTGCCCTATCTATCTCTCAGTAATAATGCGTTCGAGGTGGATTATCATTGGCTTGTAGATTTCAAAAAAGATATAGATTATGCGGGTAAAGGGACTTTGCTTGATACGAAATTTGCTGAAGCGTCCAGAAGAATGATTGGAGCCGTTACCGATGCAGAGATCGCTGTTGGCGACGATGTGATGTTGGAAGGCAACGTGATAGGCAAAGTTGTTGACAGCAGATTGTCCTATGGGCTGGATAAATACATAAGTATGCTGTTTGTAGATAAGGAATATGCACATGCAAACATCCATCTGGAAACAGCAAATGGTGGGGCGCTTACAACAGTATCTGCGCCGTATATTTTTCCTGCCAGCTGGTCTGTCGGCAGATAGAGGATTGGGCAGAGTATGAAATGGGACGTGATAAAATGAACAAAGATCGCATTGTGATAAGCGGTATGGGGGTTGTCGCCTGTAATGGGCATAGCCCCCAAGATCTGACGAAACATGTCAATGCAAACATAAGTGGCATTAAAGCGTGTACGCGACATGATATGTCGGGGCTTAAAAGCCAACTTGCAGGTGAGATTGACTATGAAGTACTTTATAAAATCTTGCCAAATGTGGACGAGGTGGAGCGAACAATCTATTTGGCATATTTTGCCGCAAAGCAAGCAATTGCCGAGGCCGGAATAGATTTTGCATCTACTGACAAAAACGTGGCCATTGTGATCGGCAGCCTGTTTGGCGGGTTTAATACCTCTGTATACGTGCATGAGGAGTTTTTGGAAGACCATAAATTACAACATATTGACATCAGTGCGTTTGAATACTTTAGTCCGTGCAGCATCCCGAGCTATCTATCTAAAAAATTTGGGATCAAGGGTGCCAAGATTGTTGTGAGTAACGCCTGTGCATCAGGTGGAAGTGCAGTTGGTGTGGCATATGATTTGATACGCTCTGGCCTTGCAGACATGGCGATTGCAGGTGGTGCGGATGAACTGAACCGTCTGTCTTTGGCCGGCTTTAATAGTCTGGGTGCACTTTGTCCGCAAAACTGTACGCCATACACCAATAGCACAGGTATCAATATTGGGGAAGGTGCTGGCATTTTTGTTTTGGAGAAACTTTCAGACGCACAGGCGCGCGGCTGTGCGCCTCAAGCAGAAATTGTCGGATATGAATTAAGCTCTGATGCATTCCATATCACATCGCCTGACCCGAATGGGGAAGGTTCTTTCCGCACAATGAGAGCCGTTTTGGAGAATAACAACATTCCGACAGAGGCTGTTTCGTATGTGAATGGGCACGGAACGGGTACAATGGGCAATGATTCGTCTGAAATGAAAGCTGTGAAGCGTCTATTTGCCAACAGTGACGAAGTTGGAAAAATTACAAGTAACAAAGGTGTGATTGGCCATTGTATGGGGGCTGCTGGCGCTGTAGAGCTTTTTATAGCGGCCCAATCGATTGTGGATGGTATGATACCGCCCACGTATCACACCGAGAAACAAAAAGAATTGAAAGACATAGACGTTGTGAAAGAAGCCACGCCGGATCCCTGCTCCTTTGTGCTCTCGAATTCATTTGCTTTTGGCGGCAACAATATAACGGTGGGCATATCTGCCCCGGAGCACTTCAACTTGGATCAACTTGATAATCAGATGCTGGAAGATGATGTGGTGATAACCGGCATTGGGTGTGTGGGCAATAAGCATATTTCTTTTGAAGAATATGCCGCTTTGCTCGCAAACAACGATACGGCGTTTTTTGAAAACGAGTCATATCAAGGGAAATACACCTCTGTTTACCATGGGCTAGTACCTGAATATGATTATCGCCGTTACATGTCTCCTGATTTTTTCAGGAAGACGGATCTGATCAGCAAGCTTTCTCTCATTTCTTCTGTGTCGGCCATAAAAGATGCGAATTTAAAAATAGTGCGGGCAAACGAAGAGCGTGTCGGGCTCATTTATGGCACGGGAACAGGCCCTATATCGACGATAGAAAAGCTAAATCTAGACATTGTACAAAACGGTTTGGTTGGGATGAATGCGTTTTTCTTTCCTAACAGCGTATGCAACGCTGCGCCGGGCTATATAACCATGAACAGCCGAATAAAAGGCACAACGATTACCGTAAACTGTGGCGGCGCTACGTTTGTCTCCAATATGTTGTATGCCAAATTAATGCTTTTGCAAAATAAAGTAGATTACGTGATTGTTACCGTGGCGGACGATTATAACGAGGTTTATCACGCCGCCTATGATCGTGTCGGACATCTGTTGAATGCCAATAAGGTAGATAATTTTTTTAGTGATACAAACACAGCGATACTATCGCCGGGCAGTGTTTCTATTATGCTGGAACGCAAACAAACCGCAATAGAACGCGGTGCGCAAATGTATGCAAAAGTTGTTGGTGGTACATTGACAGGCGCTCGTTCGTCCGAAAAAGAACCTGCGTCAAAGGTGGCGGCAATGTATAATGCCTTTGCGTCCGCACTGGTAGCGGCAAATTTAACAGAGCAAGATATAGATGTATATTTCGCAAATATAACAGGGAGACGCTCGACGGATATGGTGGAGAAAGAAGCGGTGATAGATAAGCTTAAAAAGCCTATCATTTCTTCCGCGCGGCAGTTTTGTGGGACGAATGCCGCGTTAATACCAGCATATTCGGCTCTTTCCGCCGTGGCAGCTTTCTCGGGTATGCCTGTGTACGATATAGTAAACGGGCAAGTTTGTACGCAAACGGATACGATCAAAAATGCGATGATAGCATCACACTTCTTTGACGAAACATTTGGAAATCTCATCATAAGCAAGCTTTAGGCTTTGCTTCGTTCAATCATGTGCTGTAATCCGTGCTTGATCGCCTGCTATTACTTTGGAGCTAAAGAGTAGGAATTTTTATTGTGTTTCCCCCGCCTATGGCGGGGGAAACATGAAAAGAACAATTTTCTACCTTTAAGTTGCAGGAGTAATATTTTGGCGTTTCAAGCACGGATTGATTTTAGTGCAGGGGTGTGGGCAAATAGCGTTGATTTAAATTTGTTTTCCCCCGCCTATGAGCGGGGGAAAACAAGAAATCCAACAACGCGTTTGTCCACCGCCTAGTGCAGTCACGCCAGCCTTTTTCGAGCTAATCGACTATAATTTATCTGACAGGCACTTGTTCCGGGAATAAAAGAATCAGGAGAAAATAGCGTATGAGGCCACAGTCAGCGACAGTAAGCAACCCGTTGGGAACGGCTAATATTGGTAGCCTCATTCGCCAGTTCGCTTGGCCGTCTATCATGAGCATGCTGACCACTTCGCTTTATCATGTGGTCGACCAAATTTACATTGGCCAAGCTGTCGGACTGTTGGGCAATGCAACGGTTGGCGTGACCCTTCCTTTTAATATGTTAGCGACCGGCGTTGCTTTATTAATTGGTGTTGGTACAGCTTCCAACAATAATCTGAACCAGGGGGCGGGTCGTCCCCGCGTCGCCGCGCGGCAGGTAGCGAACGGCATTAGCCTGCTGATTATTTGCGGACTGGGTGTGGCTTTGCTGGCCAGCATCTTTTTAGAGCAGTTATTGTTGGCCTTTGGCGCCACAGCAGATGTGCTATCTTATGCGCTTACCTATGGGCGCATTATTTTGCTGGGCCTGCCATTTTTGATATTTACCATCGTCGGCGGCCATTTGATACGTTCTGATGGCAGCCCCAAGTACACGATGCTCTGTCTGGCTTCAGGTGCCTTGCTTAATATTGGACTGACGCCGCTATTTTTGTTTATATTTGAATGGGGAATCGCCGGCGCTGCGTGGGCAACGGTAGTTAGCCAATTTACCGCTTGCTCGCTGGCTGCGTACTATTTGTTTTTTAGGATGAAGACGGTTAGGCTAAAAAAACATTACTTCCGTCCCAAATGGCTTTATATTAGCAGTATTTTAGTTTTAGGTTCAGCATCTTTTTTCAATCAAATTGTGCTGATGTTGACTCAAGTTGTACTTAATAATCTATTGCGCCATTATGGTGCGCTTTCCGTCTATGGCAGTGAAATTCCATTGGCCGTAATGGCTATTATTATGAAGGTCATCATGCTGTTTTTTGCTTTTTGTATCGGGATTGCACAGGGATGCCAGCCAATTCTTGGATATAATTACGGTGCCGGTCATTATGCTCGTGTCAAAGAAACCTATAAAAAAGCGGCACTGTCCGTTATTGCTATTTCGCTGGTGTTTTTCTTTTGCTTCCAACTATTCCCACGGCAAATCGTCAGTATTTTTGGTGGTGAAGGTGAGCTTTTTTTCCAATTTTCCGAACGCGTTTTCCGCATTTATATGATGTTTTGTTTTGTGATTGGCTTGCAACCGATAACGGCAACCTTCTTCACCTCTATTGGAAAACCCAAATACGGTATTCTGATGTCGCTGACGCGCCAAGGCCTGTTTTTTTTGCCTCTACTATTTATTTTCCCGCTGTTCTGGGGCATCGAAGGCATTATGTACACCGCGCCAATTGCCGATTCTTTTACGGCGGTGCTGGCGATATTTTTGATCAAGCACCAATTTAAGGATTTGACGCGGCGCGAACAGTTGGCGGGCAACAAGTAGTCGTTTTTTATCTCTTGGAGAATTTCGAGGGTTGGAATTGCAGGGGTTGTGGCGGTTTTTGTGTCATACGTGTGTCGAATTGGGGCATTGTTGAGGTGGCTATTCGACCTCTACGCCCACCAGCTCCGCCTCGGTGTGTTCTTCCATGAAGCGGATGATTTCGTCCAGAGAATGCCTCGCGTGGGTGTAGTCGCCCGACACGACGGCGACACCGATGGTTAGGGTTTGGTGTATGTTTTGTGTGTCTACCTCGGATACGGCGGCGTTGAAGCGTCTGTGGGTTTTGTCGATGAGACTACGGCAGACTTGGCGTTTGTCTTTGAGAGAGGTGACGTGGGAAATGTGGAAGGTTAGTTTTGCGGTTTGTGTGTGCATGGGCAGGTAACTCCCACTTTAATTTATTTTTAAATCGTATTGATATTTTTCGCAAAATCCATTGTGGTAATGTCGAACCCAATTATATTTTTGCAAGATATATTCGTTTTTTTCATATTTGTCAAGATTATCCTCGACAAATTTCCTGTGATCCGTTAGCAAGTCATTAAGTGAGTAGCTATTTTCATCTACAATGTTGCCTTTGATGAAGTATTTCCATGCTGAAAGGTAGTCAATATAATAATTATTGTCAATATCGCAATCCACAATTTTATTGCCTTGTTTCTCAAATGCAGAAAGCGAGTTTACATACACAGCATTTTGCATCACTTTAGATGGACGCAAAACCGCATGATTTTTAAGCTCCGCCATAAATGCCTTGCTGAGTATGATGCGTGGGAAATGGGCAATTTTACTTTCGAGCCCAACAACCTTTATCAATCCTTTGCCGAAGATGATATTGTCATCTATTGCCATTTGCCCATAGTGTAACGCCCCTCTTAAAAATATCCCATGTGTCAAAAACCGAGCCTGCAAGAAAGCCACATATTGAAGAAGCGGAAGGATAGTTGATTCAGAAAAAATGAAAATATTATCAGAGAATGTTCGAACATAAATGTCAAACCCATCGTCTTTCCGGCCAGCATTTGTTAGTAAAATGGGCTTATGGAAATCTGGTGTTTCGGAATTATTTAGCTGTTCAATAAACTCCCTAGCTTCAGCTATTAACTTGCTAAGCATATCAGCATAGTTGTGCGATTCCTCATCGCTGAGCTCACTGATATGCTGATTATAGCCTAATATGTCAAAAAAAGCCATGTAGTAATTCTTTAACTCAATGTCAGTCTTCATTATTTGCCTCCCTCTCGCTTCAGATACATGAACTCCATTCATCCTCCCACCATCTCCTCATACAACTTCATCACAGCCTTGTCCAACTGCCGATCCTGCCATTTTTCAGAAAATGTAATTGCATTGGCTTGGCTTGAATCTCATCCCAACTCTCCCAATAGCAATGGAGACTTGGAAGAGTTAAGGGAGAGTTGGAAGAGTTGTGGGAGAGTTGACGCATATGCTGAAACTTTTTCCCTCAAAATTAAAATGCCCTCCCATGGGACACGTCACACGCAAGCGTGGAGAGGTGTGGAAGGTCCTAGTATTTTATATCATATGCGAACAACGCGGATATGTCAATTCATTAACGAGATTTGTTTCGTTACCATCAAGTGCCGTATCCTTATCAGCTAGTTTTTGACAGAGAGCCTCATCGTGCCTATGCCTAAATCAGGTGTACTTTAGACCTAAATTGGGTGAATCTAGTCACCGAATCGTCCCAGATATGCCTCGGAGAGCGCAAGTAACGAGTATTTCTTGTAATGAGATCAGAAAATATCCTGCATATGAGCCTATAATCGCCACCTTTCGAGGGGCGGTTATAGGCTCTTTTTTTCCCTCAAAAACCATTTCTTCGACCTAAATCCGATACAAAATCCTCTCGAAATTTATTT
>Ga0123355_10011050_pt1 | contig 13898 bp, 9 predicted proteins | sample TergutEmb28metaG_3_FD_89872 | JGI IMG/M metagenome (GOLD analysis project Ga0123355, IMG submission 89872) | Embiratermes neotenicus P1 segment gut microbial communities from Petit-Saut dam, French Guiana - Emb289 P1 | ecosystem: Host-associated > Arthropoda: Insects > Digestive system > Gut ... | reverse complement strand
TTGGGAAGAAGCCTTTTTCGATGTGGAGTTTCATTCCGGCCCAAACGGAACGATTGCTCCCGGCCCAGTACACGAGGTGACCATTCGCGGTGGAGACACTTTACCCGTGGGTGACATTCCAATTCCAACCGGGAGTACACTTCCGGCTCCGGGCTATGAATTTGCATATTGGGAAAGTTCGACTGGCAGCACATATACAACAGAAGAACTTCTCAATCTTCCAATTACAACGAACAGAACATTCACAGCAATTTTCGTACCCAGCAACGCCATTCAGGTGACATTTGTTTTAAATGGCGGTTTATACGGCGGCGATCCCAATAATGTCTATCGCTATATTCTTCCGAATGATCCGATCACAGCGGCGAATGTACCGACTCCGACGCGTCCAAACTACAATTTCCTCGGCTGGCAGGAAAGCGGAACCGATCCTCTGCTGAGTTGTGCAACTGTGGGTACTCTCATCGTAACAGAACCGCGTACCTTCGTCGCATACTGGGAGCCAATTCTATCGGAACGCCAACTCTACCTGATCGGCACAGAAGATGGGCTCATCCGTCCGAACGCCAATATTACAAGAGCGGAAGTCGCCACAATTCTTTTCCGCCTCATCACAGACCAGGCCCGCACCACGTACTGGATACAAACGAATCCCTACTCGGATGTGGAACTACAAAACTGGTTCAACAACGCTATATCAACTATGACCAATGCAGGTGTATTCAAGGGCTTGCCGGACGGTAGCTTTGCCCCGAACCAGACCATCACTCGGGCAGAAATGGCGGTGGCGATCGTCCGATTTATGGAAGAAATGGACGGCATGAATCTACTGGGAACGCACTTCACTGACATCTCCGGTCATTGGGCCGCGAACTATATCAATGCGGCAGCGGTAAATGGCTGGGTGCAAGGCCCTTATGGTTTGGACGGCGCGTTTTACCCCGACAGGCCTCTCACACGGGCGGAGGCCGCGGCGATAATCAACCATACTTCGGGCCGACTGCAAGAACACACGCAAGACTTGCTATCGAACATGCAGACTTGGCCGGACAATACCAATGTAAACGCGTGGTACTATTTCTATATCCAGTCGGCGACGAACTCTTACACCTTCCGATGGGGAGGAACTAACGATGCATTTGAGCAATGGGTTGCTCTCATCCCGGCGCGTAACTGGGCGGTTTTGGAGCGGCCGGAGTCCGGCCCGGGAGACATCCTAGGCTATATGTAAATCCGCATGAATACAGATTTTTCTATGCCCCTTACGGCTACTCGCACACTGCGTGTTCTCGTAAGGGGCATTGTTTTCCTGCTCAGATAGATGCGCAGCATTTTATAGCTTGGAACATTTTTTGTCCTTATACGTCTAAATTTGTATGGAAGGATTGGCAACAACACAAAGTCAAGCGCATCCTTTAAAAATTGAATTCGGAGATTCGAAATGCGAAAAGATGAGTATGAGTTTGGAGATTTTTCCATACCGGAAGAGTTCTTTATATCTGAAAACGATGCCTACGAAGATTTTGACACGGATTACGAAGCGGTCCCCTATAAGAAAAAGGGGCGGAAAACAAAGAAAAGGATTACCACCTTGCTTGTCCTGGCACTTTTAGTGGGCGGCGGCGTGTTTGCATTTATGACCCTTTATGTCCGTCCGCCGAGCACAGGCGATGTCGTTACGCTTTTGATCGCCGGCCAAGATAATGTGGGCACACATGGACTGAGTGACACAATCATGCTTGTCTCACTTGATATATCAAACGGCAGTGCAGGTGTGGTCAGCATCCCTCGAGACATCAAAGTGGATGAACCTTGGGCAATTCCCAAAATTAATTCTGTATACGCCATGACCGGAGGCTCTGCCCAACGCTTGCTGGACGCCGTGGAAGCGGTCTCAGGATTTGTAGTAGATAGCTACATCATCCTCGACATGCAGGCGTTTACAGACTTGGTCGATACGATCGGGGGCATATACTTTGACGTGCCTCGATACATGCGGTATGATGACCCCTATCAAAACCTGCATATAAATTTACAAGCAGGTCCCCAACACCTGGATGGGGAACAGGCACTACACCTTGTCCGCTGGCGGCAAAATAATGACGGCACAGGATATATAGATGGCGATCTTGGCCGTATTGCGACGCAACAGGATTTCATGCGGGCATTGGCTGGGGAACTGTTTCAAATCCGCAACCTGACACGAATCGGCAGTATGGCGCGGATTTTTTCAGAGCATGTGGAAACCGACCTACACCTTGGGAACCTCATGTGGCTTGCACAACAGTTTACGCACATCGACAACGAGGACATTACATTCCTTATGATGCCAAACTATGCGGCCAATATAGGCGGCATCTGGTATCAAGTCATTCAGCTAGAAGCATGGCTTGCGATGATTAACACCTATTTAAACCCATTTTCTTCTGTGGTTCGCGAAGAAAATTTGCGCGTTTTCGCGTGGAACAATGGCCAGGTACAACAGCTTGGCGCAGGACATACGCTTACACAATAAACAACCACTGTGCCGAATAAACATGGGATCGGACTTCAAATGTTGAGCAGTCTAATAAAACTGTTCAATATTTTGAAGTCTTTTTCGTTTTCTCAGCCCCTCATGTCATACATCCTCCTTATGTGGCTTGCCTGATGATACAGCAGGAGTATTCGCGTTGGTTATGTCCGAAAGCTTGTACATAATTCCCCCTGCTTACGGCGCAGAAAACACAAATAGCTTTCGCTAAACTAGAACATAGCTATTCGCATAGGGAGTAGACAAATAGCGTTGACGATGTATTGTAGGGGCGACCGACCCTGGTCGTCCGCTGCCTGGGTTGCAGCAGCTGTTCTGTGAGCGCTCGGAGTTGATCGCCCCTACATGCTAGCGACGCTCAGTGACCACTGCCATTCGCGTACATCTCGTTGTCACACCAAGAACCATTTGATATAATAGGCGCCTAAATATTTATATATATGATCAGGAGGACCCTATGGATATGAACCCTGATGTGCAAAAATATTATTACCATCATGAAGATCCTATTATTAACACGACACAGCTCCCCCTACAGGTGCTTTTCCCTGAACCTAATAACGGGATCATTCGCCCCAATTGCTACTATCCGTACGATGGAGTGCATCGTTATTTACTCATGCAGTCAATAGATGTTATTGATGCCCTCAAAAATAGATTCCAAGGAGGTGTTTACTTTCTACGGGACCGAAGTCGAAATCTAATCAAAATTGGGTGTTCAAAGGCTTTAGGTGATCGTATTTTTCAACTGATAAACGGTGCCAAAACTTACGCGCTAGACAGTTATCTTGAGCTCATTGGCATCCATCCCGCCTCGCCCAATCTTATTTTGAGACTCGAGAAACACTACCATGATCTATTTCAGGAGTACGCATATAAATATGAATGGTTTAAACTGCCTTTAGAAAAATTTCAAAGCGTGATAAAAGAAAGCTGCCCGGGCTTTTCAGTCTTAGTGAAAACATTTGCACATGATGAGTACCTTTTCATATACTCTGATGCAGATATTCCGGCTGAAGAGATTGCTCCGGCAATAGACTTTTACCCATTTCGCCGTTCTATCGTGCAGGAAATGTTATGTTTCAATCTACTGGAGAGACACAAACTTACAATACTTGTACAGGACCATAAAGGACATATTATCCCCTTCGGCTGGCGACAAGATGATATAGATTTCCTGAATACACAAGACATATGGGAAAGTCAACACCTTATCTGTTTACAAAAACTGCGCATTTTAGCGATGAATAGCCAGCACGTGCAAAATAGCTTCTTCCGTCATACCATTTGGGGTCGTTAGCACCGCTAGGGGGTGTTTTCAGATAGAACATTTCCCCGCCCTACGGCGGGGGAAATAAGAAATCCAATCAACGCGTTTGTCCACAGCCAAAGTCTCAATCAAACTTGAATTGAAAGCGAATTTCTGATATAATGTTGGCGAATTAGACCTGTTTTTGTAATCGCTGTCGCTTGACTAGTTAGTGAACATATGATGATTCCAATGGACTGAGAGGACGTGCTTGTAAGCCTTATGTTAAGTGAAATGGAATTCGTTTTTTTGATCTTGTTCGCTACTACGGTGTGTTTTGCGATACCTAGCTTTCGTTCTGATTTAGTAGCTCTGTGCTCCCTGTTGGCACTGTTTTTGACAGGTGTTATCACGGTATCAGAGGCATTGGCCGGCTTTTCCAGCCCGGTAGTCATCATGTTAGCGGTATTATTTATCGTAGGGGAAGGCATTTCCCAAACAGGGCTTGCAGGAAAAGCGGGTAATTTGCTTGTGAGACTAACCGGCAACAGCGAATTTAAGATGCTAATTTTTGTGATGCTCATGGTCGCTGTGCTGGGCAGTTTTATTAGCAACACAGGGACTGTCGCGATTTTGATGCCTGTCGTGGTCAGCTTGAGTATGAAAATGAACATACATCCAGGGAAACTTTTGATGCCCCTTGCCTTTGGCGCCAGTATGGGCGGCACCTTAACCCTGATTGGAACCGCTCCGAATCTGCTGGCCAGAGACGCTCTAATCAATCATGGCTTTCCGGGTTTGTCGTTCTTCGATTTTACTGCCGTAGGTCTTATCATCCTTTTTACGGGCATCGTCTATATGTGGTTTGTTGGGCGTAAATTGCTGGACAAACCTTATGAGGAAAAATCAAAAATTGCTGATACAATCAATGTATCTGAGCTCTTACGTCAATACAAAATAGATGAAAACCTTCATTACGTGCAGGTGCCGATCGGCCATGAGATCGTCGGTAAAACCTTAAAAGAGCTGGCGTGGCCCAGCCGATTTCATGTCACGGTCCTAAAGGTGCGAAAAAAAACAACGGCGAAGGCTTCCACCTTTTTGTCCGGAAACGACTTCTCTCAAATATTGCCGGAGCCTTCTTATGCCATGGAGCCGGGGGATATTTTGTTGCTCTATGCCGATACCTCTTCATTACAGGGGCTTTTAGAGGGAACGGGCCTGGAAACACTTTCTCGTGACTCGGTGGAAGGTCTCCATATTCAAGACGCAAATATCGCTGAGGTCATCTTGACACCCCAGTCAAATCTCATCAATCAGTCGCTAAAGGATATCCACTTTCGGGACAAATACGGGCTTACCGTGCTCTCTATAAAACGTCGGTATCAAAGCGCAAAGCGCCCATCAGGGCAGGATAAATTCCAGTTCGGCGACGCTATGCTGGTGTATGGCAAGTGGAAAAGCATAGACCTTTTAGCAAAGAAAAAAAGCGATCTTGTCGTGATTGGTTATGAAACGACTGCGCCGGAGACCGCTTTCAAGCCCGTCCGCGCCATGTTGGCCGGCGCTATCCTTTTGTGTATGATAGTCATGTTGGTCGCCGAATGGATCCCTGCAGTTATAACCGTGATCATAGCGGGGCTGCTCATGATTCTGACAGGCAGTATTCGGAGTACAGATCAGGCGTATCGCGCGGTCAGCTGGAATGTTGTCATACTCATCGCCTGCATGCTGCCTATGGCAACCGCTTTAGAAAATACCGGCGGTGTCGCTTTTATCGCGGATGGTATCACAAACATGTTGGGTGAAGCAGGGCCGATTGCGGTGATGGCCGGTCTGTATGTGATAACTTCTATTTTCGGCGTATTCATCAGCAATACAGCTACGGCAGTTTTGTTCTTGCCGGTCGCCATCTTAGCGGCCGGGGAGCTAAATGTCAGCCCCTTGCCCTTTGTAATGGCAGTCACATATGCTTCCAGCATGTCTTTTTCTACGCCTGTATCAACCCCGCCCAATGCAATGGTGATGGTAGCGGGCAAGTATACATTTCTTGATTATATAAAAGTCGGTCTCCCGCTACAACTGATCGCCGGACTAATCATTGTATCGGTACTTCCGTTATTCTTCCCATTTTAGCGCAAATGAAGAGATGAAATCTAATTTTTCGTTGTTGGGGGCATAAAAAATCCCGCAAGGCTTGTATTTGCCTTGCGGGTGCATTTGTACCGTTCAAAATTTCGCGCCTCACGCCCTAGTTCTCTGTAAAGTCTAAGATTTGCACAACACTAGGACATGGGCGGGACTGGCTGGGGCAAGTGCTTATTATGAGACTATACGCCAACCAATTTTTCTTTCTTGCGGTCATATTCTTCCTGGGTTAAAACGCTGTTATCAAGCAAGACTTTCAGCATGGCAAGTTTTTCATCCTCATTTAAAACATGAGTATACGCGGCCATTTCTTTCTTCTTGAGATATTTCTTACTTTCTAACGCTATAACGATTACGAAGTATACGATACTGCTGTAGATGAAAACCACAAGCCAATTCACATTTTGAAAAAGGCCAAAAAACAGCATTGCCCAAAAATAAATGGCTAAAACTCCCATATACAGCACATAGTCGATACTATGCACTATCATTTGATTCACAGGCTTATCATATTTCGAGAGTATCAATGTAACAAGCTTCTCTGTATTAAACGTTAGGAGTATGATCAATATAATTAATATATCTTGGGTGAGCAGTCGGTTAAGCACGGCTTCTCCCATCGTCCGCAGACCGCCTTGACCGAGTGCAGTCGTGATAATGTCAAAATAGTATAAAACTTTTGAGACTACAAGATATGAAAATAACATGCCCCAGATTGCTGACCACTTCTCTTTTTTTGCGCCCATAAATACATTCCTTTCCACTGCCCACAAAAGAGATAGCGCACATATCATAACAAAATATTCCATGCGCCCCACGACAAAACAGCGGGTTTGTCTCCAAGCTAACCCACGCTAGAATTTCTTCTAGCGTGGGAAAACAAGAAATCTAACAACGCGTTTGTTCACTGCCCAATTTATCAAGGGTGTACAAGCACCGGCCGTGCTATTGCATTTCCTAAAACACAACTCGTTCCGTAATCTCCGGACTGACGAATACTTTCATCAGCTCCTTGTTGGTTTGAATCTCTTTCAGTGCGTCCTCCAGCTCGGAAAGCGGCACGATCATAGAAAACATGGAACTGGGGTCAAGTCGCTTGTGCTTGAGCAAATTGATTGCAACGCCCCAATCGTTTCCAATCCCTGCAAGAGAACCGGATACACACTTTTCATTGAGCACAAAGTCAGCAGGCTTGATCTCTGCGACGTCATCTCCGCCGCAAACGCCAAAGGCCTCCAGCTTACCGCCGCGGCGCAGCATGGCCATGGCCTGCTCATAGGTCTCAGAACGTCCGACCGCTTCAATCACGTAATCCGCACCCACGCCGCCGGTCAGCTTCATAACTTCTGCGACTGCATCGGGGGTTTTGTTGATGTCAATGACATGGTCTGCGCCCATCTCCTTTGCAATTTCCAGCTTTTGGGCACTGTCTCCAATCACAATGATAGGCGCCGCACCGCGCAGTTTTGCCACCGCGGCATGGACTACGCCTAAACCGCAACCAATAATCGCAACGCTTGCACCAATCTCACTATCCATACGTTTTGCGGCCTCTACAACGCAAGTGAGCGGTTCAATGAACGCGGCGGTGGCATCATCCTCAATCTCGTCAGGAATCAGATAACATTTCTTCCACGGAACCTTGACATATTCTGCAAACGCTCCGTCAATGTGGATGCCGATCTGTGTCAGGCTTTCACACATCAGGCCCTCTCCGCGTCGGCAGAAATAGCAATAACCACAGACGATACAGGCATCCGGCGATACGCGGTCGCCGACTTTGAGACCTACAACATTTTTGCCGACCTCTTCTATCACGCCCCAGAACTCATGTCCCGGAATAAGCGGGTGCCGATCTGCCACATATTTCCCGATGAAAATGTTCCAATCGGTACCACAAATCCCACAAAGCTTTACCTTCACAAGCACCTCATCATCGTTGATCACCGGAACGGGAACATCTTTGTAAACCAGTTTCTCGACAGCCTCTATTACTTGCGCTTTCATCATCCTCATTGTGAAAATCCTATCCTTTCTAATTTGATGGAGTTAAATTTCTTGTTTATTTTCCCCCGCCTTCGGCGGGGGAAAATAAATTTAAACCCGTACCCTTGGCCACATCCGCCCATTAACGTGCTTCTCCATTCATAAACCACAGATCATTAAACGCCTGAATCGCCACGGAAATTTCCGCAAAATCCTCGTAGTCCGCGTCAGAGAACCCCTCTCGCTGGGAAAGGATGACAAGGATATAGGGAGACGGCGCATATACGATTGCCATATCATGCCACGCCCATGGAGCGGTCCATCCAGTCTTGCTCGCCACAGGGTAGTCGGACACGATGAAGGGAAATTGATTGTCCAGTAGGGCCGCCTTGAACTCGTTGCTGTATCTGCCGTCTGATTCCAAGTATGCAAAAATTTCTCTGGCAAAGCGCCCCGCCTCGTCTGCGGTCAGCTCAGAATTCATTACCCGGTCTCCCACAAGATAGGGATTGCCGCCCATTTCAGCAATGAATGCCCGATATCCGGCCAGGCCATGGACGCGCTGGAGGATCAGTGTTGCAACATTATCACTTTCGCTTAAATTGAGCCGAAGCAATTCTCTCAGTGTAAATGTCGCGCCGATTGAATAGCGATGCCGTATCACCCCGGACCCGCCGATGGAGTCCGCCTCAGTAAAGGTACGACGGCTGTCTAAATCAACTAAGCCCGCTTCGGCCTGCTGATAAATGTACAGCGCATAGGCAGCTTTCGGAACACTCGCCGAGAAATAAACGCGTTCGGCATTGTGTCTGTAGATAAAGCCTGTCTCTAGATTTTCAAAATAGACAGACAGGTAATTCCCATGCCGTCGAAGCAGTTCATCCAACTCATGGGTCGGCGGTACAAAGTCGCGGTCAATCCATCTTGGCCCCCGCTCTGTTTCTATTTTGAGCCATGTGCCCTCTTCTTCCAACACGTGAATGACCTGCGCGCGTATGTAGCCGTCCATATCCGTGTCTTCTCTGTTGACAAAAAGCCCCGTCGCGCGATCAAAGAATTGCCGATTGGCAGGTAGATACACCCAATACTCTCCGCTTGGCAACGCAATCACAGCCCAACCGCCGGCACTTGCAAAAAGCACGTCCACCGTCTGCGGCCGGAGCCGCATCACGCGCTCAGTACTGAAATCCGGCTCACGATATACATAAAAAGGCCATGCGATATCATACTGCGCAAGGGATTCCTCTGCCGCTTGCATCTCTTCAACTTGCGCCAAAATCGCCGCGTCTTCAATATCAAGTTGCAGGTCATCATTGTCCCTGACAAATAAAAAGTACACAGAAACTACGAGCGCGAGTATTACGATAAAGAATATTTTTTTAGACGATCGCCTTTTTCTTCTTCTCATACGACCGTATTTGCTCCCTGTGCTAACGTATATGGCTCTTCCGGGGTATGGTCAAAAAACACATTATACCATACCAAAAAAGTAAACACGGTCCAGATTTTTCTGCCGTGATCAGCCTTACCGTCTTTATGTTCGCCCAACATGCGCAAAAGCGGCTCCGTGTGGAAAAATGCTTGGGCCGTTTCACTTGCAAAGGCGGCTTTCACTTTGCTGTAATACGGCTCTTCCCGCAACCATACGCGGGTAGGCACAGGAAAGCCCAGCTTTTTCTTCTCGGCTACAATCTGCGGAAGATGCCGCCTTGCGGCTAAACGAAATGCGTATTTTGTGCTCTGTTTGTTCACGCGGAACTTTGTGGGTATAGAAGCCGCCAAATGGAATACCTTCTTATCTAAAAGCGGAGAACGAATTTCCAAAGAATGGGCCGCAGAGGTCCGGTCAGCTTTTTGCAGAATATCTCCCGCCATCCATAAATTGATGTCAATGTACTGCATCTTCGTAATGTCGTCTAAATGCGCCACTCTGTCATAGTACGGCTTCGTAATGTCAGCCATCGTTTTTGTGCCTTTAAATTTTAACAGCGTACGCTTCTCTTTTTCTGTGAATATGTTCGCGTTTCCGATGAAACGCTCTTCCACGGGCATGCTCCCGCGCATGAAAAAACTTCTCCCCTTGACACCGGTCGGCAATTTTGCGGCCAGGCACCCCAGTACCCGCCGAATCGGCATGGGAAGTCTCGTGAGGGGCTTTAAACTGAGCGGCTCTTTGTAAATCGTATATCCGCCAAACAGTTCATCTGCACCCTCGCCGGAAAATACCGCCCCCACGTGCTCCTTTGCAAGCCCGCAGAGGAGAAAAAGCGCGACAGCGGCGGGATCGGCCAAGGGCTCGTCCATGTGGTATTGAATTTTGCTCAAACTATCCCAATACTCATCGGCGGAGATAATTTTATGTTCATTGTCAATTCCCAAGGTCTCCGATAAGCGTTTGGCGTATTCCAGTTCGCTGTAATCGGCGTTGGAAAAGCCTACAGTAAAGGTCTTCTTCCCTTGAAATACCGCCGCAATATAGCTGGAATCTACGCCGCTGGAGAGACAGGACCCGATTTCCGCATCCCCGGCCTCCTGTTCAGCAACAGCGTCTTTTACAGTTTGATCAATCTCGTCTACGATTTCCTCCAGTGTTTTTGTGTCGTCCGGTTTAAACATGGCGTCCCAGTATTGCACCAGTTCAACCTTACCCTCTTTGTATATAAGGTAGTGGGCCGCCGGCAGCCTATACACATCTTTGAAAAAGCTCTCCGGCAGCACGGAGTACTGAAATGTAAGATAGTGCTCTAACGCTTCCATGTTGAGCTCTTTTTGAAATCCGGGGCATGCTAAGATGCTCTTGAGTTCCGAAGCGAACACCAGTTGACCGTCAATCAGCGTATAGTAAAACGGCTTGGTCCCAAAGAAATCCCGCGCCGCAAAAATCGTTTTATTCTGCAAATCATAGAGGAGGAAAGAAAACGTTCCCCTGATGTGATCTAAGAGTGCTGCGCCGTACTCTTCATACAGGTGCAATAAAATTTCATCATCTGTCTGACTCGCAAACACGTGTCCCTTGTCTACGAGCGTTTGTTTCAGGGCCGCAGTACCATAGAGCGTTCCATCAAAAACCAGAAGCAGGGAGCGGTCTTCGTTATACAAGGGCTGTACGCCGTCTTCTGGCTGAGACGAACCGAGTTGGAGAAATCCAATTGAAATATCCGCATCCACATGCAGTCCCGTACCATCAGGGCCGCGATGCCTGATTGTATGTAACATATTGCTTAAAACCGTATTTTGTTCGTCCCGGTAAGCATCACCGGTAAAGCCGCAAAAACCACTCAAAATTATCTCTCCTAATCTTCTATTCTTTCTGCTACAAAAAAGACTATATCGCTAAATATACCATAAAAGCACCAAAAAGTCTACCGTTTGGCAGGGAGAAATGTTCCTCGCATTTATAGTCGATTGCCTTGAAGACCAGCTAATTCTTTGCGGTCTATTTAAAGCATATCCGCATTGTCCTCCTTGTCAGGCACAAAGCATGTCTGCGTCGTCCGCCTTGATCTGCACTCCCATTGAACATAAAAAAGAGGGCGGACTACGGCCAAAATATCCTCGCAATGCATCAGCTGTTTTTCAAGGCAATCGACTATACTAATTTAGAGCGCTTTTTAGAGGCCGCCCCCTGTCGCCTGCGGGCGACATCCCCCTCGTTTATGAAGGGGACAGAGCTCTTTCGGGCTTTTTTTCTCATTTATGAGAGCGGTGGCCGCCTCTGCAATTTGTTCCTCGGCATTTTTAGTGGCCGCTCCAATCCGGCAAGACTGACTTATCCGCGGCCACCTTGTTTATAATCTCACCGCCGGAGCGGCAGTTGTCAAACGTGCCGTCTTCAATTTCCAGCACGACAGCTTGCAGTAAGTTTTCGTAGTACCCCTCCGGCGTGAGTTTGGTGGTCGTTTTGTGAAAGTGCTGCTGGCTGGCGGCGGAAGCAATATTTGCGTACTCTTCTTTGACCTGTTCAATCAGTTCCTGGCGGCGCTTCATAGGGTATGGCTCCTCTCCACATAGTTGACTATAGCATGTGCAAAAAAAAGGCGACCATACAAATTTCTCAATCATTCTTTGCGTAACGGAAGCGGGCAAATAGCGTTGCCTGATGTTCTCTCTCCCCGCCATAGGCGGGGAGAGAGAACAAGAAATCTAACAACGCCTTCCTTGCATTGTACAGCATGTTCCTGTATGATGCTTGTATCGTCAACTTTGGGCAGTGGACAAATGACGGGGAAAACAAGAAATCCAACAACGCGTTTGTCCACTGCCCCAACTTCGACTATAGCAAACGTTTTTGTATGAGGTTTCAACATGTCAAACGCATCAATCGCATATCTAAACAGCTATTCTTGGCTCGGCAGCCGACTCGGACTGGATCGGATTCGGGAACTCATGGATCGGCTGGGAAATCCGCAGGAACAGCTTCGAATAATCCATCTGGCTGGGACGAACGGGAAAGGGTCTACCGCCTGCTTTTTGGCCTCTGTACTCTCGGCGGCGGACTATCGCACCGGGCTGTTCACCTCGCCCTATATCCACACCTTCCAAGAGCGGATGCAGGTGGACGGCGTACCGATTCCGGACGAGACTCTAACGCGCATCGTAGACCGCGTTCGTCTCCATGCCGACGCGATGGCGGATCATCCCACTACCTTTGAGTTGGTGACCGCCGTAGCCTTTTGCTGGTTTCTAGAGATCGAATGCGACATCGTGGTGTTAGAGACCGGCATGGGCGGCGGCCTTGACGCAACCAACGTCATCTCCTCTCCCTTGCTCACGGTCATCACACCCATCGATATGGATCATGCGGAATACTTGGGCGGGACGATCACGGAGATCGCCCATGCTAAGGCTGGGATCATCAAGCCCCGCCGTCCCGTGATAACAGCCGCGCAACGCCCCGAGCCCGCGACTGTTCTGGCAGAGGTAGCGCGGGCACAGAATGCCCCTTTGACTACGGTAGACCTCTCGCTCCTCTCCCCTGGCCCATTTTCTTTGGAGGTAGGACAACAGTTTTCCTTTGGGGCGCTTTCTGATCTCTCCATCCGGCTCCTCGGCCGCTATCAAATGGAAAACGCCGCACTGGCACTCACGGCGCTGGATCTATTGGGCCGGCAGGGGTTCCCCATAGCGGAGCCCGCTATCCGCCAGGGCCTCGCCGAAGCACGTTGGCCGGGACGGTTTGAGCTTGCGGCGACGTACCCCGCCGTCATCGTAGACGGCGGCCACAACGCACAGGGCGCACGGGCGCTTTCCGATAACCTGACTCGTTATTTCCCCGGACGCAAGGTGATGTTTGTCATGGGCATTTTGGCGGATAAGGATTTGTCCGCCATCATAGCACCCATCCTACCTCTGGCGGAGCGGATTTACACGTTCACGCCGGACTCCGAACGGGCTATGGAAGCCGCCGAACTGGCCCGTCATCTCACTGCGGCGGGTGCCGCTGTTGAAGCCGTAGCAGGCGGAACCGCCCTCGCTCTGGCATATGCAAAAAAAGACGCCGGACCGGATGGCGTCGTGTGTTATTTTGGTTCGCTGTATAGCGTACACGAAGCGCGGGAGGCATTGGGGCTGTGGCCTTGATGCAGGCGTGTAGGGGGTGTTTTGAAACTGGCGGAATGCTGAAAAAATGGATTATTTTTTGTTCTGCAAGGGGCAGTGGGAAAACGCACTGAAGATTTTCTCGTTTCCCCCGCCTGTGGCGGGGGAAACAAATTTAAATCAGTGCAATTCACCCACTCCCCTGCACGGCAAGTTTCCGCAGGAATGCTGACGCATTTCAAGGGAATTTAACGCAGCAGAACGGAAAATTAGACGTTCTGACGGCGATTCGGTGGTTTCAAAACAGGCATCGGCAATCAACCACTGTCTGTGGCAGAGGAAACAGGGAAATCTTCAGCACATTCCTCCACTGCCCCGCCTGCCACGTGAATCTAATTTTACGTCAAATGATACAAAGTCCATATAAGGGACGGCGTTCTCGAC
>Ga0123355_10011049_pt1 | contig 13898 bp, 6 predicted proteins | sample TergutEmb28metaG_3_FD_89872 | JGI IMG/M metagenome (GOLD analysis project Ga0123355, IMG submission 89872) | Embiratermes neotenicus P1 segment gut microbial communities from Petit-Saut dam, French Guiana - Emb289 P1 | ecosystem: Host-associated > Arthropoda: Insects > Digestive system > Gut ... | reverse complement strand
TCACTGTATTCCCATTTTTTCTCCAGTATTTGGCGGATGCAGAATATATGATCAATAGTCGACCTGTTGCGTCGGAAGCCACACTGATGATCCCCGATAATTTCCTTCGCATATGGGATTAGCATACAGAACTGTTAAATCATTCTTTTATGCACACAGCATTGGCAGCTTGAAAAACAGGGTCTTTTGAATTTGGAATTGGTGCAGTTTCATCTGAAACATAAGGTTTTGAACTGAACAGTCTTTGGTAAAAAAAAAGTTACTGGCATGCAGGTATTAACATAACTTTTTTGCTTGTTGTTTTTGTAGGCCTAAGTGCAAAATGTAAAATTCCCACTCTTTGTTTCCTCCTTTTTCTGACACATTTACTGTTATCCCTGTAGGTGTCATTTTGCTGTATTCATTGTTCACTGTCCACCATCCCTTCAGAAACGATGGAATGAGTTTTCACTGTATAAGCATGAAATAGGTGGAGTTAGAGGAATAGAAAAAAATCACATAATAAAGAGCTTTATGGTTTGTGCTTGTAACCGAGTACTGGTAGGATGAGATGTGCTGGACCTAAACCATCTGTGAGGGAAATAAAAAGTACATGAATAGTTTTTTTTTTATTTATTTATTTATATATTACAGAAGAAGTCACTTTTGATAATAAAGGGAGGCATGTATTTTGATTTAAATCCAAGGAAGGGACATACTGATGTGATGAAGTGGGATGTATACGTGTGGGTTTACATTTTTACCAGATCCTCTTCTCTACATGACCACTGATCAATTACCACACATGTGGATTTTGACCTTACTGCTTCAAGTTCAGTTGTACGTGTCTTCTTTCCGCTTATCATTTTTCTACAAGCCCTCCACTCTTCCCTAAGCTTCTACCAACCAGCAGTCAATAAATCTTCATTCTGTGGTTAAATTCTCAATTTCGAAACTTGCTAGGTCTTGTAATTCCTTTAGTGTGGTATATCTTGCTTTCAGCTTTGCTACAGCTGCAGTGGACTGGTGATATTGAGAAGGCTGTTGATTTGATAAATCAGGCACTGAAAATGGATGAGAAGTGTGAATTTGGGTATGAAACTCTGGGAACAATTGAAGTGCAGCGGTAAGATAAACACCATCTATTGGTTGTACACTGGTTCCACAGAAGTATTTGTTTTATGGTGCAACAAAAATCATTCCTCTTTGGCACAAAACTCTTTCATAAGGAGAATAATAAAAATTAATGGCTGCATTTCATTAATTTCTTTATTATTTTGAAGCTCACAGTGACAGATATCATGTTTGAAGATCTGTGTTTTGTCCGAACCAAGGAAGACTATTACACTTCATTGGTATTCAAATCGTGAATATCATAATCGTTCATGCATAATGACATAATTTTAGTTCAGGTAGACAGAAGTTGTAAGAGACTTATATGTTTAGTTTCAAGAATTGTTAGCATTTGTATGTGATGGCATGCAGAGTTTAAATAATTGTGTTAGGTATCATAATGAGTAACTACAGACTGCTGCCACAATGTAAATCACAATTGTGCTATTTTGGTATTTTACACATTGTAGAATGGTAGTTCCATACCGACATTTTGGGACAACCTATCAGTCCCATCTTCAAGGGTCAATAAGTTCAAGAAGTGACTTGCTTGACCCTTGAAGATGGGGCCATGGGGTTGTCCATAAACATTGGCCTGGAACTACCATTCTGCACTGCAAAAAATCCCAAAAGAGTGCAGATCTTATACCAGAATGAGTTAATGTTCTGTATCCACTGTATCAACAGGTTTTTAATCTCATTTACATTCTTTGTATAGATTATTGTCAGTGTATTTTACAACAGCAACAGCAGTCAGATTGAGATCAGCAGTAATCTGAGATTCGTTTGTCAGTCAAGATGTTCAAGATTGAGTCTGTCAAAATAATATATTTATATATGTGTATAATAGGATACACTTGGTAATTTATTGCATGTGTTATGTCTAAAAATGGAACTTTTGCTGTGGGAATTAAAGGTTAGGTGATGTGATCCTAGCCAGCACCTCACTGAAGGAACTTCAGAACTGAACATATAGTAATTAGCTGAAGCTAATGGACCCTGGTCACATTTTCATTTGTAGTTGTGTTGTTATCCAACAACAGAAGTAGTGCCACTTCTTGAAACATGTAGCAAAGAACACAGTTGATACAGTCCAGTATGTGTGTGTCACTTTATTTCTAAGCCATATTCTTTATTACCAGGCATCAGGGTTTGATTCATGGCGGAGGTAAGAAATTTCCTTCTCCAAAGCAACAAGGGGTAAAGCTGATTTGTTGACCTCCATCTAATGCCTGCTTTAATGGACTTACGTGTAGCTGTACCTCCACCCCCTCTTCTTCAAGGGATACACTTTATTCAAGATAACAGCACTTTTACATATGTTATAAATTACAGTGATTTGTAATGAAAATTGAGTTCATGTTATAATTAAAGTATATAATATCAGACTTTCCTTCTTCTTTAGCAGAAATGTAAGTCTTGTCTGAATTTGTTTTCAGTGGAAACCTGAGACGTGCAGTGGAGCTCTTCGACACTGCCATTCCATTAGCAAAGACTGAACTAGAGATGTCACATTTGTTTTCATTAAGAGATGCAGCCATGGCACAGGCAAAGGTTGCTGAGAAGATGGGTATCCCAATTTCAAATATAGGACTTCCATAAGATTGAACTGCATTGTAGTGTTGGAAAGATTCTCGTGCATTACATTGGCATGCAAGTAGTGACAGGAACAGTGACTGACATAGTATGTTGGGACAGTAGTGAAAAATATGAGGAATGTCCAACTGGGTATTGGAAAGCTATAGAACAGTGTCTGGTAAATGCTGAGTGTATATTCAATCTCTGTTTTCAGTATGGCACTTGCTGCAGGAGTTTTATCACGTACACAGCCTCCCCTGTTAAGTGATTACAGTCTGCATTTCTCTGTAGTTTAGCTTTCTTTATTTCATGGAAGAGTCTCAAAGCACTTACTTCCAGCTCATAAGCAGGCATCACAGCTGCTGCAAGTATTTTGTGATACAGTTCTTGTCTTGAAATATTGGCAGTTTTCTTTGAACAGTGTATTTCATTTCTTGCAATACATGTGTACTGTTAACATAAACTCAGTCTTTGACTGTCACCCACAAATGTGTTAAAATCTGGTGATCTCTGAGGTAGTAACTTTCTAAAGAATTGCCATATTTGCAGAACCCATGAGTGGGAATGTGGTTCTTTAAAAAAAACATGGGCCCTATGACTGTGCATCCATTCAACATGGACTCTGACTTCAAGGTTACGCATGTGAAAATCATGAACTGCATGGGGATTACCCATATGAGTATTGTGGCTGTTCATTATCCTGTTTACTTTAGCCATGCCTTATCTAAAAAAAATACGAGTTTTGAATCAATAAATCCATCAGTTACACAAACTTAAAACGATCTGTAATGCTTGCTTCTGGCTTCCCAGTTGAGAGGAAAATGTTTGACATTTTTCCCATTATACATATTTTAAAATAGTATTGCAACAAGACAAACTGTTTTACAGGAAACATTTCAAACACACACAGAACTACTATTCTTTATGAGATACAACAGATAAGGCAGACATCACATTTCAGTGCTGGGATGATGATACAACACTTGGCAGACTTGCCTTGTATAAGCAAACTGGTATTACACTATCATCAGTAATTAAAGCTATACTGCATATAGTGGTATTCACTCAAGATAATGTAACAATGTTGAGGAATCAGTGAAGTCAAAACACTGCACATATGAGTACAATTTTTTTTCCTTCCCTCCAAAATCTCAGTACATAAACCATGTAGTTTCTTGTGTCCTAGTTTATGCACGCATCCAACTTTATAATGTTGGTTTATTTTCTTTTAAAGAATGACTCCAAAATATTACATTCATTTGGCAGGTTTTGCTTGTAAAATGCAGCAAAATAACCATCTGAATGCATACAATACTTGCTGAAGCTTATCTATGGGGGTGAGTTGTAGTTAGTTTCTTTTATCAGTTAAAATAAATCACCCTAAACATCTGAGCACACTTCTTACTATTTTAGTGGAATTTGCATCATCCCAACTTTGCACCAATAAATATGGATGAGATATTATTTTGTAAAGCCACATCAAAAGCAAAAATGTGTTTCTTGGCCAGGCAACATATGTCACATATAAAGTCTGCGCAGTCGTATGTCTGACACATTTACCTACCGCAATTGGAGGTTTATGGAATTGAGTCTGAACTGGCAGTACAACATTGTACATTTACTGTATGTGATATACTGGCATTGTGCAACATGGAACCTTGAATTTACATTGGCTGCATTATAACTACACAGAATGCTAGGAAATGCTCTTTTACTGTGCTGAAATGGAGCTGACAGTGTAAAACAGAAAACCAAGGTACTGTAGTTACAAAAAATATAGAGAGTCCTGCTTGTGATGAAATGGTGTGAATTTTTTTTATATAACACAATACAGTATTTAAATATAAATACCATACTAGGGCATTTGCTCTTATCAGTTCTGAGTGCATTTGATGCAGCTGGTTGCATCCTCTTTTATTGGGATTTCTTAAGAGACAAGCTGAAATTAAATTTCAAGGTTGCAGAAGCCAGAAACACACAAAGGTTCAATGGGCAACAGTCATTTTGTTCAGCATTCACTGTAGTGAAACGTGTACTTATTTTACATAAATTAAGGAACAGCATTTTTATATATTTTGTTTTATTTCTTTATGTCAAACAGAATATTCACCCTACACATATATTTCAAACAGCAACACAAGCCCTGAATTCCATGTTCTTAGCTACAACTCTCAGAACAAGGCTGTAATTATTGTTTTACTACCTTTCTCAATAATCTTTGTGTAGTTTTCATTATAAACCCACACTCACAGAACTGTTTACAGGAATATTGACTTGGTATTCTGCATTTTATGGATTAGTGTGTAGCAGTCACAGTGACTGGCATAGCATGATTGCTGGACAATCTGGGGATCCAGTCCCAGTGGGCGCGAGATTTTTTGTGCCGTCCAGACTGGCCCCAAGGCCAGCCCAGCTTCCTATACAGTGAGTGTTGGGTACATCTCAGGGTAAAGTGGCCAGAGTGTGGTGCTGACCATGCACTTTCTTCCAGCACTGAGGTGTAAATAGGTTAGAATTACACCTCTGCCTCTCCTCTGTATCTGCCCAGGCATGTCATGGAGTGACCTTTACCCTACATAATAGTTAAATGCTTCAGTAATGTGCTATAAAAATATAATTTTCATATCTTCTGAATTAAGCAATTCAAATTTGATGTCAGTGGTAAATTACATCTTAAAATATATAGCAAACCTATAGATAGAGGGTACTCAAATGAGAATAGTGTCACATATTTATTCCATATGTACAGAAAATTAAATGCTGTAGATTTGATAGCATCCCTGTATTTAACACTTACCTGAATGTATAACAGATATATAAAAAAGCTTTTCATGTGGCATTTATTCGTACAAATGGACTACTGTAAGAACCTAACAAATAAGAAATCAAAATTCATGTTTCAGGAAGTACGGTAAATTCATTATATACAGTTTTGCCATTCTTGCTAAGTTTGAGACACCAGACACTGCTATTTACTGTGTAAAAGAAAGACAGAAGACCATCCCATTCTGCAGACTTTCTTCTGTGGGTGATATCAGCAGTTCTGATTGTGTGTAATTCAGAGGATCCTGCTGCCACCAACATTAGAGTAATGATCAATGTAGCAGGATCCTTTGAAATGTTGGTACACTTCTTAGGCTGCAGTGTTTCATCACAGAAGACAACAGTCCTTCTTTGAAGCCAACAAGTTTAAACTCAGAACAAACATAATCACTGTTCTGCTAAGCAGAATTCTATAATTGTCTCTACAAAGTACATATAGAATTTTACTTTGTATCAGACTTGTTCTACAGCTTTCCTTTTATATACTGATATTCTGACATAATATTTCTAGTAGCATCATTGAATTAGCATGTAATTGAGGATATGTGAATTTGGTGAAATATTAATTGCAATGAAAATACTATTACCTGCTCAGAACATGAATTTGCTGGTTTGTGCTCGTGTCTTATCAAATACTGGCACTTATCTACAGCACAGTTCATTGAGGTATCCAGTTGTGGGCAAAATGTTAATAATGCATAGCTTCATTGAACAAGTCATTTGTATAATGAATATTTGAACTGGTCATAATGGGTCTCCATTGTCAGTTCTTTTGTGATTCACAAGTACGAATCAGTCTGAGCCATCCCATTATTTGTTAAAGCATCTATTGAACTGAATGGTTAGCCACTTTGAAACTAGATACCTCATTAACATTATGTATTCGCAAAGTGAGTGGTGCATTGGATACTAGTTGTTTTTCTTTAACCCTTTATGCGCCAAATTAAATCCCATCTGCCATCTGCTGGCATTATTAGGAGCTCACCATATTCTCCACATTAGCAGGATAAGGGTTAACTCTGCACTTAAGTAGACATATTAAAAATACATCACTGGTATAATCATTCCTTTGATTTACCTCCTACATGTTTGGACCTTAAACAAAACATGTAGAGGATAATTAAAAGGAATAATGTAACAAAAAATTTGTGTATTGTGATGGTAGTGTGATGAAATATATCTTATCTATGTGTTTACCCTTTTAGTGTCATCAGGAATAATCATATATATCATATACATTTCAGGCTGTTTCATGTATGAATTTACCGTGCTGTATATAAATTAGTCTTTTACATTATGCAAAATAAAATGGGAAGGAGATGTACATGAAAGTAGCTGACATAATTACTGATAGTACATGTTTGAAGGCCTACCAATTGTGTAGCTAATTTTATAGACAGTATATTCAAAATTATAGGAACCAGTCAGCGTTTACTGATCTTTCACATTGAAACACAACTGTGACATGGAAGGTTCTGCTGTGTGTTGTACTAAGTCTTTCTAGTTGTATCTAGTTTGCACATTATTCTGAAAACTGTTACTACTGTGTAGTGGTAAAACTTGGCATATGTACAGTATTTTGTATGCTCAAAAATTGGTTCATACACCTTAAATTGTCCCCAGTAAAGAGATGGCACTGTTTTGATCAGAATGGTAATGTTCCTACTTTCCAGTTAACAAGCCATGAACATGCAAGCATTTAAAGAGCTTTCTGACGAGCAGGATTATGTTCATTACAACATTTGATATTTTTACAATCCTGAAATTTGAGCATTCCACTTCCTTTTGTCATGAAGTTTTTTTAACACATTTCATACAGTGAAAAGTAGACTGGTCATCTATATGATTATGGTTCCAGAAAAACAAAACCTACTGGGCATTTGACACTTTATATATACATTTAGATCAGACCATAAATGTACTTGTACTCGTCACAAGTCTCAGTAACTTTTGCTGGTAAGCTGAACAATACATTTGTGGAACTCTGTAAATGACCATTGCTTTTCTGGTTTACAATAGAAAAACATTTTAACTGTATATGTAATAAAATTATGGTTAAATATAGTCTGTTGATAGTATTGTGGACTATTTGTATTTGATGTTTCTCAACACTTCAAATGGTACAAGTACTCTCTGCCATGTCTGAAGACTAAGATGAATATGTTACTGTTAAACATGTATATTCTGTAACGAAACAAGGAAGAAAGCTGTAGAACTCTCACGTGCATGGCCAAACTGTGATAACTTTTATTTTGGTCATTCTTGCATCTGCAGCAAACTCCACAGCATCACATCTCAAAATATAGTATCTTGGAGGGAAAGAGTGAAGAGGAATGGCATTAGTATGGAAAAAATGCAATACATGGCTAACTAGACTGCATGCACATTCCCCTAACAGTTGTGCAGCACAGACCAATAAGGTTAGAACGCATGAACTGTGAAGTCACCAAATTGATGAACATCTGTTTTTTCATTATTCAGAAATAAAAGAAACTCTTAAGTTTCAAGAATTATAATTATTTGAATAATTTGTACACTACCGATAACATATACACTTCAACAAACATAGCTACAAAAGCACTCAAAATCCATATGATAATTTTCTGTCGAAAACATCACACATGGTAACCAATAATGCTCCTCTTCCCAATGCATTCACCAATGAAGAACCAAAACACAACTTCTGCTGCTACAAGAGAGTTCAGCCATGCTTCCTGAAACACAATAAGCAATACAGAAATGGTACATACTTCCAGCTCTCCATTATGTCTTGGGATAGAAATGCATTTCCAAGACTAAACAGAAACATAAAAGACAAGAAATACTTTATGGATATTTGGAATTATGATAAATCCAGTCAAAACACAACAATTTACTCTATGACTTTCAACTACATGTTTCAACCTAACAGGCCATCAGGTTGACCACAAGAATAAAATACATATACACACTATATAGAATTGAGATCTCAAAACATCAGAATTTGTACACATAACTTGGGAAGAACAGCCTTGGGCACAGAATTTATTTAACTATGTTCACAGTTTTAAAAAGACTGGATCAAGAGTATATCGACATGAAGTAAATAATAATTTTAAAATGTGTAAAGATAAAATCAGAAGAAGTGTAGGTTAGTCTTTGGAGGGCGGCCTGTACAAATTTATAGTGGTCTCACATACTGAACGTGGCGTTTTCTCTAAGATAAGGCATTTATGTTGGATGTGTCTTGTTTTGAGATTTTTGATGACCCAAAAACAGTATTTATTTTTAGTATGTTCAAATGGGATGATGTGAATTAAATTAGAGTTTATTTGGAAGCAAGTAACATATTTAAAACCTTATGTCTATTGGAGATTATAAATATTTCCTCAGCTTTTCACTATGATTTGGAGAGTGATTTGTTCCCATTATCGATTCTTTTGGATGTTGTATGTTTATAAAATTATTGGTATGAGACACACTTGTAAAAATGTTGTAGAGAATATACATCTTATCTTGTTGGTATCTGAAGGCCTACTGTAAGAATTTAAGAAGAAAATCACACAGTTGCAATGCTAATATATATTGTAACTGAGAATGCCTTTGGAATAATGTAACCCCCAATTATGCAACACAGTTATACAAATTCTATTCCCATGGCTGTTCTTCCCATGTTATGTATGCCCACATAACAATACAAATTGTGAAGTTTGAGATCTCAATTCTGTATGAACTGTAAATATATATTCCCTTCTTGTGTTAAACCTGTCCACGGCCTTTTAGGCTGAAACATGTACCTGAAAATAATAGAGGAAACTGTTGTGTTTTGACTGGATTTATTGTAATTCTAATTGCTCAAAAGCACAAGAATAATTTGTTAAAAATATATGAATATTAACAAAATGTTATCTGCAATCTCCCATCACTTTAGCAACTAAAGACAATTAGAAAGAACACACGCACATCCATCTCTGTCATGTAGGAACAATTAACAGATGATGAGCTGTACAGGTAACTGCCATCACAGTACCAATATGGTGTATTTAAAACAATGACAGATATTTCTCTGGCATGGTAGTTAAGAAAATGAAATGGCATAAATGAAACAAGTTCTTCAGGTCCTACACCAGTAAAAAAATGCCACACCATTATGATATGGTCAGTGATGACCAATTGGGTTGTGCAGCATGCCGTGGAGATGAAATCTATGACACTCTTCATCATAAAACTGACATTTAACTACAACGACGTGAGCCAGGTTAGCGTACTCTGTGTAGAGACTCACTATGGGCTGGACAGTCCAGGGATCAAATCCTGGTGAGAATGAGATTTTCCACACCCTTCCAGACTGGCCCTTGGGCCCAACCAGCCTCATGTATAATGGGTAGCGGCTCTCTTTCCCAGGGGTAAGACGGCCAGGGAGTGGCACTGACATCCGAGGTCAAAGAATGAGTAGAGCTCTACCTCTACTCCCTCTCTGGGCCTTCATGCCCTGCTCTAGGGTGAACATTACCTTTACCTTTAATTACAAATACAGCCAGAAGTGGCCTGCGGTATAAGAAAATGGGTGGTGTAAAAATGGCTGCATGTAACACAAACATGATCAACCCACAGCCCAGTTATCATGCATTCCCCCTTTCCTGATGGAGCTGAAGGAGGACCACGACACCTACCCTGAAAGTTCACTGCCCTATACACCAGTCCATTCATTTTGTGCAGTAGAAAACACTGTGCTAAAAAGAAGACACGTATGTATATAATTGCCTAAAGTTGATTCAGATGTTGATTTCTGTATAACAAAACATCCTCAGCAGCCATTGCACAGTATCTTCATAGCAACTAAGGTGGAAATGACTGTGTGTGAGAATTGGACTGTAGGAAGCGTGGTCCACAAACTCCCAGCCATAGCACCATAACCAGTCACAAGTGCCATTTCAGTACGGAGCCCAGTGATTTTGACCTCTCTGGCCCATTAAGAAGTGCATGGTTGATAAGCGATTTGCAAAACATACCAACATGACGTAACACAATAACCTTTGTAATCACTTGAAATAATGAACCTTTGTAGGTCGTAAAAATGCTGCTAATGCCCTTTTGCAGGACCCTTGCAATACACGTACTACACACTGTGCGGTCACCTCTCGACTATTCATCTGTTAAAATATTCAACCAGCTACCACAAAATATATTAAAATTTTGTAACATACATACCTTGCTAAAAAATGCCTTTTATTCCACTGAGGAATTTCTAACTGCTGGTCATAACAATGTAGACATATGAACATTCTTATTTAACTTGTTTTATTATGCTGTAATGCACATAGTTGCTTTGAACTATTGTGTGCATATGACCTTTTCTTTGTAATTTACTGTGTTCTTACTAATTTTGTGTAATCTGTAACTTAATGATTTGAATTGACTGCATATTGCAATTTAGCTCTTTTCATGATGAATTCTGCATTCACACCAATTTCTTCTACAGTGAAATACATGCCTTAGTCCCAGTGGGACAAATGCTGAAATGCCAATGGTACCATCTGCTATCCATGGGTGGTGTACAAATCAATATAATAAATCTCCTTGCATTAGAGTGTTACCTAATTTTTTGAAAGTTCCTTGTACTTTTGAAAAATTTAAAAATTAAAGGTGAAACTACAAAATAAGATTGCAGACCAAGGGGCACCCATCAGCATGATAGAATATAGGCATTCGGACTTCCCAATATGTCATTACAAACTTGTCCGGTTTCAATTGGCCATGTTCTGTGCCACTCTGATAATTTATATATAAAATCAGACTTGAGACTAATCAATTTCAGTTACTATGAAAGTCATTCCTTGGGCACTTTATACATTTCCTGAAACTGGTGCTATGGATTACCCCACAATTTCAACTTTTTTTATTCATCACTGGTTACTAATGAACTGAGTTTCTCAGGGTACTGGCAATCAAACGTGTAAATAAAAATGTCATGAATTTCCTGCAGTCGATTATTATTAAAGTGTTGAGCCATGCTATTTGTAGCTAAGTGTGTCTCATATTAAGTAAAGCACTGAGTTCTGATATGGGATACCATTCAGTTCAGTAGGTATGCACCAACGTTTCGAAGAAAGCTGCTGGGGAGTACATACGATGGAGAATGCCAATTCCTCGGGGACGTTGGTACCTACATTTCCTACTGCAAGAAATAACTTCATAGAAGATAACAATCCCTTAAAAACATGCAGGCTATTTCGATTAAATGTACGTGTTTACTATTCTAAAGGGGAACCATATACACACTTTTACAGTAGTCTCCTTCCACTTCCCAGTTCGGAACCCTGTGAGCAGTTTCTGTATTCCAGATCGTATCTGCGGAATATCTGCAGGAGTTGGCGGAGCCAGTTCAACTTTGGCATATTTTATAAAAAGATTATACTTTGGAGTAGCGGAGTCAACAAAACCTGTAATAACACAATGATTATTAACCTGCAGTCGCTCAACATCAAATTTTTGGGCAACAGATTTCGTGAAGCTAATGTATACTTAATACTGGTCTTCCGTAAAAGTGTAGGGCAGTAAAGTACACAAATAACAGAATTTTAAACACTAAGTAGCATTTTTCACACTCTGAATACCATTACCTTTCATTAAACTAGGGCCTTTCGCCACCAAACCCGACAGTGCTTTCGCCATATTCCTACTTCCAGGCCGCCCTTCGACGGAAAGACGAAATACTAGTAGATGGATAAAAAAAAAATTTCAAACGCTAATCTCTAATATAATCTACATTCTAGTTAATAGATCCACACTATTAATGGGGAATTACATTTACAGCACAGATTAGAAAGTGTTCATTTTCAAAGCACATAATTTGAACATTAACGAAACCATTGACTTACATTGTCATTGCTGTTACCAATCACAAAAATCATTCCCGTGACCATCTTCTCAACAATACTGCCATCTGGGTACTTGCGCTTCGAAACCGCGAAATATGACTTTTACGCATAGTAACCAACACTAAATCGTTCCTTGAACGGAGTAACATCGATTTTTTTAATTACAACCATGAATCGAAACAAAACCAGTAGATCAAAATCTTCCTGCACTGCATAGACCTTGAAGGAGCAGGCGGCAAGCTCCTCCGACGCATTGTTAAAAAATATTATGGGACATTCAGCTCACAATACTTATATTTTCAGATCATAGTCTTATTGTGAGATTTCAGCAGTATTTAGGGGCAAGAGCACATGGCCTATTGGCAGACACTATCTCTGCATTTTCCTGGAAAGAATAAAAAATTTACAGAAACTAGTACCTCTGACATACGTCAGATATGTAATGACAAGCTAAACCAGCTGATAGATGTTTGATATATTTGGACAATGTTCATTGCCTCAGGCTAAAGATCTCGTTTCAGAAACTGGATGTCTTCATCTTCAGCCAGAAATGGAAGGACAACCTACAATGATGGCCATTTAGAAACAGCTGTGTATCAGTGCCCACCAAACTAAATCTGTACCAAGCATATATATTCACAATGTCAGAAATCATCTGAGAGATATAACTGAATTAAGTACTAGTAAAATTATAAATTTTGCATTGCAATGATAGGGTTTCACTAAGTAACAGTCCCTAAAAGCACATTGTGAATTAACAATTTAAGCTTCTGAAGGATTAGAATAAAATTTCTCTTCCATTTCTCCTCAAAAATAACATGCTGTACCATACTACAGACTGCAGGCAACATCCAAATTTGAACATAACTGGCACACTTAAAAGACTTTCGCCAGAGCAGCCAACTGATATATAAGAACTACGAAGCTTCCCCAGATGACATAAAAAACGTAGACTGTTCCTGTGCTATGAAGGCTTACAATATTTCTCTGTTACTTGTCCTTCAAAATTAATACACTTTACCATGTTGACTCTGCACATAATGTCCATGCTGCTCAACACAGTAAAGAAAGGTTAATTGTCCTGTACTTGCCTTGAAGACTAATTATCTAAGTCAACAACAACAAAATGCACAATATTATATATAATTTACAATTAAAATATTACAACTCCAACATGTTTCGACCCATTTGGGTCATCTTCAGGGAGTGCACATCAATTATATGTACAGAACATAGATTTTGAGTAATAAGTTAGGCTAAAATTAGGTTTTGATGTTGTTAGATGGCTTAAAGGTTGCAGTACAGATAAATTTTGATGCAGCATTCCACATGCAGTGGTTCTTATAAATGTAATACGATTACAATGTTCTGAAAAGTATCAAAATAACAAAGTACAAAAATTATATACAGTGTATGAAAAGTAAGACCGCCTCTGTGGTCTAGTGGTCAGATTTTCTGGCTACAGATACAGAGGTCCCGGGTTCGATCCCCGGCGCTACCAGATTTTCTGAGTAGTAGTGGGTCTGGAACGGGGTCCACTCAGCC
>Ga0123355_10011048_pt1 | contig 13898 bp, 10 predicted proteins | sample TergutEmb28metaG_3_FD_89872 | JGI IMG/M metagenome (GOLD analysis project Ga0123355, IMG submission 89872) | Embiratermes neotenicus P1 segment gut microbial communities from Petit-Saut dam, French Guiana - Emb289 P1 | ecosystem: Host-associated > Arthropoda: Insects > Digestive system > Gut ... | reverse complement strand
ATAGGGCAATAAGTGCTGATAATACAACTTATCAGCACTTACTTAAAGAGTAATCAATATGAGAAATACAATACAACGACAACTTATTTTAAATGCGGTAAGCGAGCTTGACATACATGCAACTGCCGAGCAGGTTTATGACTATGTTCATGAAATGCAACCATCAATAAGCAAAGCTACTGTTTACAGAAATCTTAGCCAAATGGCAGAGGCAGGCGACCTGCTAAATGTGGGCACCTTTTATGGTGCTGCCCACTATGATCACAATGTTCATGAGCATTATCATTTTGTATGCTCAGATTGTAAACAGGTTTTTGATGTGGACGGCGACCTTTCAGGTATACTGGATAGCGTTAAAAAGACAGATGAAATTGACATTACAAACTTTCACATATCCTTTAGCGGTCTCTGTAGGGGTTGCAAAGCGGTAGGGGCATAATCCTTTGGCGAGTTCACAAAATTAAATCTCAAACTCAGCAAAGTCGGCATGGATGTCTTCGTCCGTTATGCCGCCTTTTGCCATTTCAAAACTGTTGCTTCCCAATATCCCCTCAACACTTGCTTGTGGGTTTTGGTGAATTATTCCCACAAGCTCAATAAAATCACGGATAATTTCTCGTGGGGTTATATGAGTTTCTGCTCCAACTCTATTATATTCTACTGTAAGAAAATACAATAAATCTTCATGTTTTAATGTTGACGGATAACTATATAGTCCTGCATGAAGATCGCGAAGCTTTTCTACGAGCACATACATTTCTTCTTGGGTAAGCATTTGCAAGCGTATAATCGGGGCTGACAAGTCTTTTAACTCGTCAGTGGCAAAATGGCCCTCAGCAAGCCTTGACCTCAAAGCCTCGTAACTAAAGACACCTTTGTACTTATCCTCAATACATTGAGGCGTGCCACCCATCAAGAATCCGATATGCTTTGCCTTTCCTTGTAACACATCGTTATACATGGTAAGGATTTTTTCATAATTATTTGCTCTTGTTATGGAATTTGGAATCTTGAAAATATTTACAAGTTCATCAATGAGAACGAGTAAGCCTTTGTACCCTGCGCCAACAAGAAACGCAGCAAATATTTTGAGAAAATCATACCATGTTTCGTCTGTCACAATAAAATTGATGCCCAATTCTGCTTTTGCTTCTCTCTTTGACGGGTATTCACCACGAAACCATCGCAAGACATTGCTTTTCATTGCGGTATCGTCTTGTTTGTATGCGCGCCAGTATAAGATGATAGCTTTTGCAAATTCAAACCCGTTTACCATGCCTTCCAACGAGCTTGACACTTCGTATATCTGTTTTTCTACTTGCAAGTCAAAGGCTTCGCCGTCTAAATCAGTCTGTGATTTTACCATAGCCTGTATGCCTGAAATCCATTTTTCCAGTATCAACGGTAACGCACCGCCATCGGGTTTCGATTTGGTGGAAAGGTTGGTTATCAGTTCCTTATAGGTTGCAAGCCCCTGTCCTTTTGTTCCTGCAAAACGCCGTTCGGGTGATAAATCGGCATCCACAACGACAAAGCCTTTTGCGGTTGCATAGTTGCGGATTGTTTGCAATAAAAAACTCTTTCCGCTTCCATACTTGCCAACAATAAAGCGAAACGATGCGCCACCCTCCGATATCATATCAATGTCGTGCAGTATTGCCGCAATTTCTTGCGCTCTGCCCACCGTTATATACTCCAGCCCCACTCTGGGAACAACGCCCCCTTTGAGTGCACTTACTAAAATGTTTGCGATCCTGGTCGGAACTGCATTTTGCATATTGAACTACTCCTTGCAAGATGTGTTAAAGATATAATACCATATATCTTGCGAGTGTGAAACTTTTTGCGATGGACAAAGATCTCTGCCAATTACCTATGTGTTAGTATTCACGCTTGCTGGGGAGTTTATTAAACTCGCAATGGCAACAGGAGCGCGGTTTTCTGCATTATTTTTATTGCGAGTGCGTTTAATTGTCAATATTGACGGTATTTAAACATTTTTTTGCTGGTATATTATAAAATTTGTATTGACAACACATTGAAGCTGTGTTTAAATGACTTCAACACTTATTCCGAAGCTCGTAAAAAGTTTGGAAAGGCAGATCGCACATATGTTGGAACAACTGAAAGCTAAGAACACGGCCGATCTTCTGCTTTACTTACTTGCTCATGGTGCCGCCACGAAATCCGAGATGGTGCGCGGCACGTCATTAGGAAATTCCACAGTCTCAGACGCAATCAATTACCTAATCGAAATTGACCTTGTTTGCTCAATTGGCAAGGAAAACTCCATAGGTGGCAGGCGAGCCATCATTTATAACTTGAATAAAAATTATGGGCGTTTCCTGGGCGTTGTATACAATAAAGACAGCATTGACTTTGTATTAACCGACTGTCATAGCAATTTGGTAAAATCTTGGAAAATGCCAAATGATCCAAAAGTACCTGCCCTTTATAGCTTATTAAATGAAATTCGAAGAGTTATGGGCGTGGAAAAAAATGTACTTGGCATAGGTATTGGTCTGCATGGTCGAATTGACTACGAATCTCAAATCGTGGTTTCGTGCGATTATTTGGGTTGGCACTATGTACCCCTGAAGGAAATAGTCGAAAGGGATTTTCGGACGGTTACAGTAATTGACCATTGTGTTAATGGTGTTGCACAGAGAGAAAAATTGTTTGGCATATCTCCGGAGCTTCGTAATTTTATCTACTATACTGACCTTGCGCCGCAGAAAATGGCAATTATTCTCGATGGTCATGTATCCAGAGGAAAAAACAATATGACGGGCAAAATCGATGACCCCCAAGCTGATTTCTTTGACCGTTTGTCGGAATTGCGAGAAAGTTTAGATGTTGAAAAAATTATAGTGGCAACTGACGCCGCAAACGAAGCAGTTCCGGAGTTAAACATAAAAGATGTCGTCGTATCAGGCGTAAATTCATTTGATTTGGCGATTGGTATGGCTACTTCTGCACAAATTACATGGTTTAGTTATGTATTGGGGAGAAAAGGGGTGTTGTGAATAGGGATTTACAGACAGTGTAGCGATGCAAACTTTAAAAGGTCTATGTATAGGAAGGAGTGATTTCGAAAAGCATTTGCTCAGGCACGCATTATTAACCATGTTTCGATTTGCGGTATATTGTATTTAATAATAAGTAATGGGCACCTCTAAAAAGAAAGGAATAGTTTTAACATGACTACAGCATTAATTATTGGTATTTTTCTAGTGATGTGTGTACTGATGTACACGAAAAAGCTCTCGGCATTGTTTGTTTTACCTATCATGGCGTTTTTAATCGCACTCGCTTCCGGAATACCCTTTGGAAATGTTGCGACAGAAGATGGAAGTGTTCCGGGCATTTGGACATTACTATTTGTGGATGGCCCTGTAAGGTTGGCATCAACCATCATGATGCTGATTTTCGGCGCGATTTTATCTCAATTGATTTACATTACAGGGATTGCCGGAACTATTGTAAGGAAAATTTCTGAGTGGGCAGGTGATAGGCCTTTAGTTCTGGGAATAATTCTCTTTGCTGCACTGAGCGCAGTATTTACCACATTGGGTGGTCTGGGAGCCGTAATTATGGTTGGTACTATTGTGCTTCCAATCATGGCGTCCGTCGGAATCAAGCCGTTGACATCCGCTTGTATTTTGCTTTTCGGTTTGAGCACAGGCGGCATTTTTAACCTTACAAACTGGGGATTATTTATAGACGTTCTCGGACTTGAGATCGCCACTATCAGAACCTTTGCATTCCCACTCGGTGGAGTTTTTGCAATAATGGGCATTTTGTTTATCGTCGTATCGGAAAAATTCGGTGGTAAGATTCTAAAAGGAAAAAAGATTGCATGGCCACAGCCTGCTGGTGCAGAGGAGTCGGCTGAACCGCAGAAAAACGCGAAAGTCTTTACTTGGTTTACTGTGGTAATTCCGTTGATATTGGTGTTAGTGTTAGATGCCCACATCATCACAGCACTCGTAGCGGCAATTGTTTACTGTGTGATTACAACAATCGGTAAAGACTCTGTGAAAAACCTCACAAAAGCGGTACTTGATGGCATTTCAAATGCCGCCGGAGCTATTTTCCTATTGATAGGCATCGGAATGCTATTGGTCGTAGTTATGGATGCTAGAGTAACTCAAAATATCGGACCTGTGATTGCAACGATTCTTCCTCAAAATCCGTTCTTGTATGTTGCATTCTTTGCTGTTTTAGCTCCTCTTGCACTTTATCGAGGTCCGCTTAATATCTGGGGTCTGGGTCTTGGGCTTGGTGCTATTATGTATGGAACAGGTGTTTTGCCTGCATTTGCTATTATGGCGGCACTTATGGCTACAGGACAACTCCAGGGCATTTGTGATCCCACAAACACTCATAATGTTTGGACCGCGTCTGCGACAAGTGTTGACGTAAACGACATTTTAAAAAGAACACTGCCGTTTGTATGGGCAGGAGCAGTCATAGGGCTGATTATTGCCGGTTTTATGGCATTTTAGTATTAGTTGCAACGTCATGGGGTGTTTTAAAAGTACGCTAAGAACGCCACAGCACCGTCTACCGATGGCACTCATCGGTAGGCGGGAATCCGGGAGAGGGCTGCGGCTCGAGCAAATACAACAAACAATATGAGGAGTGGAAATATAATGAGTAAAGTAATGCGAATCGGTATTGATGTCGGCGGCACATTTACCCATGCTGTGGCGGTTGACTATGCGACAAATGAGGTTATTGCACATGCTGTCGCACCGACAACACATTCCTCAGAAAATTCGGTTTCTGAAGGTATAGTCCAAGTTTTTCGTGACGTGATTGCAAAAGTCGGCACAGATGATAGCGAAGTTGTTTTCGTTGCTCATAGTACGACCCAAGCCACCAATGCCCTGCTGGAAGGAGATGTCTGCAAGGTTGGCATCATTGGCATGGGAAAAGGTGCGGAAGGGCTACGTGCAGGTAGTGATACAAAGATTAAGAAATTGGAATTGAGCAAAGGAAAGATTCTTGAAACTGAACATTGCTATTTTGACACAAATAGTAAAAGCTTTGTTGATGAAAGCATAGTCAAAACCCTAAATGAAATGAAGAAAAGCGGCTGTAGGGTCATTGTTGCCAGTGAGGCATTTGGCGTGGACGATGTTCAAAACGAGGATAAAATTGTTGGACTTGCATTTGAAAACAATCTTTCAGGCACGGCAGGGCACGAGATTTCACAATTGTATGGGCTAAAGGTTCGTACGCGTACTGCCGTTATAAATGCCAGTATTCTGCCGAAAATGACAGAAACGGCAAACATGACAGAGGAAAGCATAAAAAGAAGCGGCATTGCAGTGCCGCTGATGATTATGCGTAGTGACGGCGGTGTGATGGACTTAGAACAAATGCGCAAACGTCCGATATTGACAATGCTATCAGGACCAGCGGCAGGTATTGCAGCAGCGTTGATGTTTGCTAAAATCTCAGATGGCATTTTTCTTGAAGTTGGTGGAACAAGCACAGATATCTCCGCTATCAAAAATGGTAAGGCAATGATAAAAAGTGCCTCCGTAGGCGGGCATACTACCTATCTAAAGACTCTTGATTCCAGAACTGTTGGTATAGGCGGTGGCTCTATGTCCCGAATTGCAGGGGATAAGGTCTTGGAGGTAGGTCCCAGAAGTGCACACATTGCCGGGTTGGGTTATATTGCGTTCAGTGAACCTGGTGAATTAATAGGCTTGAAACCTATCCTGTTTTCTCCGATGCCCTCTGATCCCGCTGATTATTTGGGTGTTGAAAATGAGCAAGGTAAAAAGTTTGCGATTACACTGACAGATGCTTCTATTATGCTTGGAATGTCCAAAGAAGGGGATTATTCATATAATAACTTTGAAATTGTAAAGCAAGTATTCGATGTTTTAGGGGCGCACTTTAATAAATCAGCGGAGCAGATTGCAGAGGAAATTCTCGACGGAGCTATAAACAAAGTAAGACCTGTCGTAGTAGATTTATTAAACGAGTACGAAATGGATATAGAAATGGTATCTCTTATTGGCGGTGGCGGAGGAGCTACAACCGTTGTGCCGTGGCTCAGCAAGAAAATCAACATGACATATCTCATCGCAGAAAAAGCGGAGGTCATATCCGCTATAGGGGCGGCACTCGCCATGTTGCGTGATTCAGTTGAGAGAACAGTTGTAAATCCATGCGAAGATGACATCATTTCCATCAAAAAAGATGCCTATAATCGCCTGGCGGCTATGGGTGCTGATGCAAACACTATTGATGTCCAAATCGAGGTGGATCAAGCAAAAAATATTCTCCGCGCTATCGCTACAGGCTCGTTTGAAATGGATCAAGATTATCACACAATGCAGAAGTTGGATGAAACCGAAATTCGAGCAAGTGCTGTAAAATCTTTTAAAACGCAGACGCCGGAGAATATAAAGTTAGTGGCAGAAACAAGCGGTCTTTATGTATATGAAGAGATAGAAATTACTAAAAAGTTATTTGGCATACTAACTTCACGCAAAAATAAATACAGAGTCGTGGATTCCTTTGGTGTAGTTAAACTGCAAACAAATGATGGCAATTACTTTGTGCGGAAGAAAAAAAACTTCGGCAATGATGTAAGCAAGTTCATTGAGTCGGTTTCAGACTACTCAGATGCTGGAATTACCCTTGCGCAGTTCTTTATTGTGTATAAAAATAGAATAGCTGATGTTTCGAGTGTCATTGATTTTAAGCAACTCTTAGGTATGATAAAAGTGGAGCTGCAAGGCTTAGATGATGATGAGACTATCATCATGCTATCAGCTAAACGTTAAAAGAAATTTACGGAGGTTTTTATGGCTGAATTTAAGAAATTATTACAAAAAAACAAACATTCTTTGGTGGTCAGTTTGCCGGCAAATGATCCGGAACTCGCACGGATATGTTGGCAGGAGGGTGCCGATGCAGTGAAAGTACATATCAATGTGGAGCATAGGGCAAGCGGAAGTGTTTTCGGTAGTTTTCATGAAGAGAAAGACACTTTAGAGCAAATCATAGCTGAGGCTAAAGGTCCTTGCGGAATTGTGCCGGGTGTGGACGTTGAAATCGTTGAAAGAGATTACAAACACGCCGTTAGTGCAGGTTTCAGCTTTCTTTCCATGTATGCACACGATATGCCGTTATCTCTTGTGTCAGAAAGCAAAGCAAGTGTGATGGCGGCCTTTGATAATACTTACGACTTGGAATATTTGCGATACCTTGAGAAAATTGGTGTTGATGTGTTTGAGGCATCTGTAATGAAAGCGGAAACCTATGGGAATAGGCTCAGTGCGGCAGATTTGATGATTTATGCCAGAATTTGTGCAAACACAACGCTTCCTGTTATGGTGCCTACGCAACGAAATGTGTTGTCGTGCGAAATCGCAAATCTTGCGGATTGCGGTGTCAAAGCAACAATGATTGGAGCTATCGTTATGGGGAAAAGCCCTGAGAGCATAAAACGTGCAGTCATTGAGTATAGAAATGCAATTGACAAACTGTAGTCAGGAATATCTGCAAAACTCAAGATAACTATCAGTAAGATAATAGAGCTTGTTGAAAGGTTTGGCTTTTACTATGAAAATATGCGTGCTTCCACTAGATTCACGACCGTGTAGTTATGATTTTGTTGAAATTCTGGCAAAAATAAAAGGGGTAGAGTGTATGCTTCCGCCTCTCGATATTATGGACAGCTTTCGTAGGCCATCAGATTTTTCTAAGATATCACATTGGCTTAGTACAGTAGATTGCGACACGCTAATTGTTCCGATTGATCAGCTTTTATATGGAAGCTTGCTCGCATCCAGACAAAGTGGAGTTACGCTGCAAGAAGCACTCGAGAGGCTTAAAACTCTTGAAAATTTGAAACATGAAAAGCCAAATCTCCGCATTTTTGCTTCCAACGTACTCATGCGTACGACTGTGAGTACATTGAGTTTGGAATCCACAGTCTGGTGGGACGCAGTGAGCCGATATGCAAAGCTCACACACCTTATAGCTCTCGATGAGTCTAGTAGCAAATTAAAAGAGCTGCTGAAAGAAGTAGAAGTGGAAATCCCAGCGGCTGTACTTGGTGAGTTTCTCGCTGTTCGAGAGAGAAATCACGAAATCAACAAAGCGTGCATCGATTTAGTGGCCGGAGAGGTAATAGATTTTTTATTAATTTTACAAGAGGATTGTTCAGAGTTCGGTATGCATCGGGCAGAGCAAAAGCGACTGTTGGAGCTGATTGAAAAGCATAAGCTTCAAAATAAAGTGGTTTTGCACAACGGTACGGATGAGGCCACAACAGAACTTTTAGCTCGGGCTATCTCGTCCACGCCTATGCCTGTACGTATAGAGTGGCTCGGCAAAGATCCTGAGTTTATAGCACTATTTGAGGACAGGCCTTTTGTAGATAATTTGAAAAGCCATCTCAATGTTGTTAATCTGCGAGAAGATGAAACTTCGGATGTCATACTATTTATATATCTACCTAAGGACGGTCAAAAGGATTTCTGTGCAACGGATCTAAAGCCTCCTGTCTCGGGGTACAGTTTTGAGGAACTTGCATCTTTCGCTAAAAGAATTGCTGATGCAGTCACAAAGGGTGAAAAATGTTATTTGTTGGATGTTGCATATGCAAATGGTGGAGACCCGGAATTATTGAAGAGTTTGGCAAAATACATTGATATTAGTAAGCTGTACGGATATTCTGCTTGGAATACGGCAAGTAATGCCACAGGAACAATTTTGTCTCAAATCGTTTTATCTGCGGGCGAAAATAGCGAAGAAAATAAGCGATTTACATACAGCCGTATTTTAGATGACGTAATATACCAAGCAATCATTAGAAAACGATTAAACCAAAAGCTTATAGAAAGAGGGCTTGACCCTTATAATATTACTGACGTGAAGATTGCGGAAACGCTGCTTCAAGCAGAGCGTGTGGTAGTGAAACCTCTCGTGAATGAGCTGATGCCTGATGTGGCGGACGACTTTGGATTCTCGTTGCGATGGCTCAGAACGTTTGAAATTGAGGCGTTTTGCAAGTCTCGTCTGTGAAGCATATCAGGCATATAGATAATTATTTTTATTCTCCGGCATGTACAGGATAGTTTGCTTGCGAAGTCGAATCGATAGGAGGTTGGCATTTTGAATGAAATCTTTGATGTAGTTGTCTGCGGAGGTGGTACAAGCGGAGTTTCCGCTGCGCTATCAGCGGCAAGAAATGGTATGCAGGTCGCGCTAATTGAAAAAAACTCATGCTTTGGAGGTGCTAATACAACCGCTATGGTGTCGCCGCTTATGACGTTTCATGCAGGAGAAAAGCAGGTGGTAAGAGGCATAGCGCAGGAAATAGTTGATAGGCTAAAAGAGAGAAATGCCAGTTTAGGGCATGTGAAAGACTCTATAGGTATGGTTTCTACAATAACGCCAATTGACTCCCAAGCCCTCAAAATGCTCTATTTTGAAATGCTTGCAGAAGAACCGAATGTTTCGGTGCTGCTAAACAGCACAATCACCGGCGTTACAATGAATAAAGGGTTTGTTGAGGCGATAAAAATATCCGGCAAGTATGGAAAAATGACAGTGCGTGGCAAGACGTTTATTGATGCCACAGGAGATGGTGACATTATTAGTCTTGCCAAGGAAAAATTTAGTATGGGTCGCACGCAAGACGGTTTGTCTCAGCCGATGAGTTTGATGTTCAAAGTGGGTGGGGTCGATATGAGGCAAGTGCGAGAATATATTAGGTTGAATCCTGAACAATTCATCTGGAACAGTGAATGTGATGTTGAAGACTATCTGGCAGTTTCCGGCTTTTTTAGTCTTGTTAAAGAAGCGCAGGAAAATGGGGATTTAAGTATTCCGAGAGACCGTGTTCTGTTCTTTCAAGGCGTAAATGAAGGCGATGTTCTTGTTAACATGACCAGAGTGATAAGGCTGTCCGGAATAGATGCAAATGATTTGACAAAAGCAGAAATTGAAGCTCATATGCAAGTGGATGAAATTGTTCGGTTTTTCAAAAAATACATACCGGGATTTAAAGATTGTAATTTGAAAATGGTGGCGAGCGAAATTGGCATCAGGGAAAGCCGTCGTCTTGTTGGAGACTTTGTGCTAACGGCAAGCGATGTTATCAATAATCGGGAATTTGATGATAGCGTCGCTGTATGTGCATTCCCTATTGATATCCACAGCCCAGTCGGAAAAGAACTCGATTGGACACGAAAAGAGAGATTCGGTTGTTTTGATATACCGTACCGAACCATGCTACCTCAAAAAACAAAAAATCTACTAGTCGTAGGCAGATGCATCTCTGCAACGCACGAAGCGCTTGCGGCAGCCAGGATATCCGCAACCGCTATGGCACTTGGGCAGGCAGCAGGTTTGGCTTCGGCAATGAGTGTAAAAGAAAATGCTAAATTGCATAGCTTAAATATCAGCAAGCTACAGGAGAATTTAATGAAGCAAGGTGCAATTCCGGGAAAAAAATGGGTATGTTAAAAGAGTTAAGTGATGCGGATATTCAAGAAATAGATAAAATACTTTGGCTATCCTCGCCGGCATTCAAAAGAAATTTCAAAAAGCACGAGGTATTTTACGCCAATGCTGTATTAATTGGTAAGGAAACCGCAATCGACTATGCTGTTGAAAGAACCGACATTTTATCTTCGCTAGAAAAATTTAATGTAAAGGAGGTTGAATACTTTAACCAAGAAGATGGTGATCGTGCATACTATATGCCTGAGGAAGGGAAAATTTATGTTAATAAATACTTCTTATCCGAGATGGCGGAATATTTCAAGAAATTGGATATCTCTAATTTTACATTTGAAATTATACTAGATGCGTTGATTTTCCATGAGCTGTTTCACCATATTGAAGAAACCTTAACGCAGCCCACAGACGCGTTACTTGAAAAATTGCACAACGCCAGAGTACCACAAATTTACAGGGATATCGCCGCATTTTCTTTTGTGAATGCCATCATGTCGCCAATAGTTTGTCAAACCATTGATATTTACTGGCTAAAGAAACACCGTCCGAATCAGTTTATGCTTATTGAAGAATTGTTAAGATAGTAAAAATCTGACGATATTGTTAATAGCTACATAGCAATATTTGTCAAAACGAGGGAGAAAGAATATGTCAAGATATAAAAAAACGATATCACTTATTTTAGTTATAGCAGTACTGCTGTCTACTTCCGCATTAACGGTTTTGGGATCTAACAACTATACAAATGTGGAAATTCCGGAACAAGTGTATGAAGAAAATTTCCATGCTATACTGACGCTTAGTCATACTATAGAAATTCACAACGTGAGAAATGGCATTATCAGAGCGGTGTATCCGGATGGGTCATATGAAGTTTTGGGTGCTGTAGGTCGTCCCGCAACAACTGTGGGTTTTTCAGCTGCCGGATTTTGGGCAGCCTACTACACAAAAGCTCAGGACGGTACATTTTCTAACGTCATTGCTTCGGCGACAAATAACTTCCATATGAAGTTTGGTCCTCAAGAAGTATATGATCCTATTGCGTTCCAAGATTGGAATACGATACCGGCCGGTCAACCACGCCCGTGGATACCGAGACAGGTCACAGTCGCCCCAAACTCAGAATTGCATAGACTACAGGAAAATGGGGGATGGGCAAATCCTCAAAATAACATAATTTACACAAATATTCAAGGAGGAGAATCAATTTTTGGAGGTGCCCACTCGCCTTACGTTGGAAATCCAATAGAACATCTGAATTCGGATGGTGAATGGGAAAGCCTGGATGTCCTTTATTATGACGGCGATTTTGAGGGAAAAGGTGTTCCCGAAAATTTGAGAATCAGAGTTTATGAGGCATCAACGTCAAGGGGCAATCCTGTGTACTTTGAATTTGAAAATTGGGCAGCGAATGACATAGTCGCAGGTGTTCGCCAAGAGAGCAATGGACGTGTACTTATGCGCAGTGAAGATGGCTCAGTGAGGCATATTGCGGACTTGATACAAAGAGTGCAGGGGACAGGTAGATTTGGCGGAATTGAATATGCTCATCATGGTGCAGTGCGAGCGTCCCACCCCGGTGTTCTGTGTCTTTCGACAACGCCACGAGTTGGTAGGACGTACGATGCCGAATTGCGTGGAGGCTTCCAATTTCTTCCCGCAAATCATGCTAAGTACCTAAACTATAATTTAAATCAAAACAGCTTTATTAATAGGGATCAATGGGGAATTATCGCCCATGTTGGAGCGACAAGAGATGCTTTGCTTGATGCGCGATATGTTATCGACGGAGAAATATCCTATAATCCGATTTGGGAAGGTGTAGCCCCATTGTTCACTGGTGGATTTCTTAATTCTCGATATGTTCCGGGAGACAGAGCATCATCGACATTTTTCATGGTTTCAACTGATTTTGGAGCTACATGGCACGACCCTCCTGAAATATGGGCAACGACCGGGCTCAATTCAGCAGGAAATCTTCCGTCGCTCGTAGCGGACTGGACAAATATTCGTGTATACGTGAATTATTCTGAGTATACAGAATTTAACGGTACAAATCCAAATAATCTGGCACGGTTGCTTGAGGAAGGAGATGTAGTTCTAACAACGCCGCACAATTTGGGAATCTTTCAGCAGCACAGTCCCATTGTGATACCTGAGGGAAGGACTCTCACAGTAAGAACTACATTGAATGTGCAGCGTGGCGCAACGCTTGTTGTGGAAGGTGCGCTTGTAGTAGAAGCGAGCGGCAGGGTTAATAATCAAGGCGGTGTAGGTATGACGCAGGCAGGCACTATAGTAATAGCGCCTGAAGGTAGTCTGAGGAACTTTGGATATGTGGAAAATGTGTCGAACTCGACAATACGCAATTATGGTTCAATCGTCAATCATCAGAGATTTGAAGTGCGTGCCGGAACGAATTTTCTGGGTGCAGTCGGTAGCACTATTGAAGGATCTGTACAACTGAATATACACCGCAATGCCAATGTTGTTTCAATAGACTAAGGTAGTAAATACCTGCGAAAATCATGCGTTAATCGCTTGGAAGGGGAGCTGTAGCACATCAACAAGATTGCTACAGCTCCTTAATGGTGTGCTTGGCTATGAGACGCATTTTATGGGGCACTTTTCACCAACTGCCTATATGTTCCCGGTACTCGTCGTATATATACACATCTTCGCCTAATTCAATTATGCTATCGCCTATGTAGTCAGCGGCTTTTTCGTTTATGCCGTCTATCAGTATTTCGAGCATTAAGCCGTTTTCGTCAGCAAATGATTTTACGTCACCCCCATCTAATGCGACAGACAATGCTCTCTGCTCTACTTCTGTGAGGGAGTCTCTTAGGGCACTCCAGCCGTCTGAAAAGTTCATTGTGATTTGAGTTTGCTCTGCTGATAGGGTTATTGGTGTTTCGGGAGGCATTGAATGTACCTTTAATGAGCCGGGCGGCCATGTCGCTTCACTCCCCGCCATAACGAATGATTCAGGAGATGGGTTCATCGCGCAATGGTGAGAACTTGGCATATCTTCCGGCACGATGAGTTGCTCTTGCGTTTCCAAAGCCTCGCTGCGTATGCGTTTGAGATTATCAACATCGACCGTTACAATTGTGCGATTTAAGTTGAAATGGAATTTTTCCACAGCTTGCTCAATTGTTTTATCCAACTCAGTACGCCTTGTTGCAACTTTTTTTAGCTCTCTAAAAGGCTTTGTCCCCGACTTTAAATCTGCTACAAGTTTGTATTTATAATTCGTTGCTTTTCGCAAGCAAGCTTCTGTTTTTTTAATTATATATCCGACGAAATCCTTTTGACTTGAGTAAAAAATGGGTCTTATTGCTGTCCATTCGCCATTTTTGCAAAAGTATTTTTCAAAGTCAGAAAAGATTAATTCT
>Ga0123355_10011047_pt1 | contig 13899 bp, 10 predicted proteins | sample TergutEmb28metaG_3_FD_89872 | JGI IMG/M metagenome (GOLD analysis project Ga0123355, IMG submission 89872) | Embiratermes neotenicus P1 segment gut microbial communities from Petit-Saut dam, French Guiana - Emb289 P1 | ecosystem: Host-associated > Arthropoda: Insects > Digestive system > Gut ... | reverse complement strand
TTTAATTGGCACATGAATTTTATTTATGGCGAATGGCTTAATTTTGGATTAACGACATCGCTGATACTTTTTGGTATCTGCATGGCAGTCCTAACCTATTCAATATGGCAAACAAAAAAAACATGGACACAATCTCCCATCCGCAAGTTAGATTATTCGCTTCTGGTCTTGATTTGCTGTGTTGGATGTTACATATGTTATCACATGCTGCGAAGCAGCATGCTTACGCCCTGGGACATAATGCGAGGAATTGGGATGATACCCGCAGAGACTTTTATAACTGTAAATTTGTCGCATTTTCGGACATCCCTAATCATCTTCCCGATAATCGCCTACACGGCGGCATTGTTTGCATATATGGAACTGATAGCAAGACTAAGAGATAAAACTTTGGCGTCAACCCTATACTGGGTCACATTTGTTAAGACTTACCGCACACGGCCTGCTGGTTTAATTCTCCTTTTGCTACTGGCAATCCAGCTGTTTTCGCTGACATACTATTCCGATATTCAGATTAGAATATTTTCTCTTTTCGCTATTTGTGCACTTACCTACTTTGCGGTGTTTTTGCTGAATCTTTCCGCGCAATACGATAAATCCAATGAAGATAAAATCCGCGCGGAGCGTTTCAAGAGCGAGCTTATCACCAACGTCTCGCATGACATAAAAACGCCATTGACCTCAATTATAAATTATGTGGACTTGTTAAAAAGTGAGGACTTACACGGAGAGGCCGCTGACTATGTGCAGGTTTTGGACAAAAAATCTTCCAGGCTAAAAGTTCTTATTGACGATCTGATGGAGGCGTCCAAAGCAGGTACAGGGAATTTGAGCGTAAATATCCAGGAAATAAATCTGGGCGAAATTGTGGGGCAAATTGCCGGAGAGTTTGATGAAACTTTTGCCGAACGCAACTTGACTCTGGTTTTTCGTCAGCCTGATGATCCTATTTTCGTCGAAGCAGACGCAAGACACTTGTGGCGTGCATTAGAAAATTTATTCTCTAATGCATCAAAATACGCCCTTCCTGAAACTCGTGTGTTCGCTGAAATAACTTCGCACAACGACAACCCGACATTTTCGATTAAAAACACTTCCGAGAGTCCTATTGAATTATCCGGCGAAGAGTTGTCCGGACAATTTATTCGCGGCGACCGCGCAAGACAGACGGAGGGCAACGGCTTAGGGCTATATATCGCGAAAAGCCTTGTAGAGTTGATGAATGGGAAGTTTACGATTCAAGTGTCTGGAGACTTGTTTGAAGTGGTAATTAACTGGTGAATATAATAATCACAATGGCGCTTTGCGCCTGTGATCACCTATGATATAATGATTAGAGTACAAATAATAAAAGGAGGCGTTTTTACATGTTTTGTTATCAATGTGAGCAAACCGCAAGAGGTACCGGATGCGACAAGGCAGGCGTATGCGGCAAAACCCCTGAAACCGCTCATGCGCTGGATGTGCTGACCTGTGAATTGATCGGCTTCGCGCAGGCGCTGGGCGGAAAGGAATCGCCACAGGCAATCGACTTGATAGTTGACGGACTGTTCACCGCCGTCACCAACGTGAATTTCGACGCCGGAAAGGTCACCGTCCGCGCGTCCCAAGTGCGCGCGGAACGAGAAAAGCTTGGCGGCCAAGAAGTTATAAAACCGGATGATTTGTTCAGCGGCGACAAGGATATCGCCTCACTGCGCTCGACGCTCCTGTTCGGGCTGCGCGGCATGGCGGCGTACGCGCATCACGCTCGCGTTTTGGGCAGGAGAGACCCGGAAGTTGACGCGTGGTTTGTAAAAGGCATGGCGGCGCTGGGGAATGCGCATACGGTTGATGCCTGGCTTGGTCTCCTGATGGACTTCGGCGGCGTGAATCTGAAGTGCATGGCAATGCTAGACGAAGCGAACACAGGTTCTTTCGGCAACCCTTTACCTACAGAGGTTACGCTGAAAATTGAAAAAGGCCCATTTATCATCGTGACAGGCCATGACTTGCGAGACCTGAAAATGCTTCTGGAGCAGACCGACGGCAAAGGCATCAGTATTTACACTCACAGCGAAATGCTGCCCGCTCACGCATATCCAGAACTCAAGAAGCATCCGCAGTTAAAAGGCAACTTTGGTATAGCCTGGCAGAATCAGCAAAAGGAGTTTGTGAACATACCTGCGCCGATACTGTTCACCACCAATTGCCTGATGCCGCCGGGGCAGAGTTACGATGATCGCGTTTACACAACCTCGGTCGTGGAGTTCCCTGGGAAGACACATATCGAAGCCGATACAAACGGACATAAAGATTTCTCCGCGCTCATCGAACACGCAACGCGTCTCGGCGGCTTCTCTGAGGACAAGCAATTTAAAGGGATCAACGGCGGAACGACAGTAACCACAGGGTTTGGGCGGCAAACGGTCCTCGATAACGCATCTACCATCATCGACGCAGTGAAGGACGGCGCTATTAAACACTTCTTCCTCGTCGGCGGCTGTGATGGCGCAAAGCCGGGCCGAAATTATTACACGGAGTTCGTCAAGCAAGCGCCGAAAGATACGGCAATCCTGACGCTGGCTTGCGGAAAGTACCGCTTCAACGACCTTGATATCGGATCAATCGGCCCGTTTCCGCGTATTTTGGACATGGGGCAATGTAACGACGCATATGGCGCGATTCAGGTCGCCGTCGCCCTTGCAGGGGCTTTTGAGTGCGGCGTGAACGACCTGCCGCTGACACTGGTGTTGTCGTGGTATGAGCAGAAGGCGGTCAGCATTCTGCTGACGCTGCTTTCGCTCGGTATTAAGAACATTTACATAGGGCCAAGCCTGCCGGCGTTTTTCTCCGAAACTGTGGTGAATGTACTGGTAGACAAGTTTGACCTGCACCTTATCAGCACACCGGAGCAGGATTTAGCAAAAATTCTCGGCGGCTAAAACTAATTTCGAAAAAAGAGAGGATGCTAAGCATCCTCTCTTTTATATCTATCCCAAAATATCCCCCGGCCGGGAATCAGGCCGTTCCAGTACCGCCCAGTTCCTTGGCGGGATCAAACTCACCCATTTCTCATATCCGTCCGGCTCATAGGTGTGGGTGTGTGAATTTGTGGCCTCCTGGATATAGAGATAGTACCACGCGCTTGTATCCATATTATCCGGCCAGGTACGCACACCGGGCAGAAGACTGTCCACGCTTTGAGGCAGACGGTTTAGTACGCGATTGATTATAGCCGCCGCTTCCGCGCGCGTGGTGAAACGGTTCGGATGGAAGTTGCCGTCACCGTCGCCTTGAATCCACCCCGCCGCTACCATTGCGTTAATGCTCTCCGCCGCCCAGTGACCCTCGATATCAGGGAATAGATGCTCGCCGTCATAATCGACAAGCGCTGTCGCCCGGGCCATCACGGTGACAAACTCCGCGCGGGTAATTGGGGCATTTGGCGCAAATCCGTCCGGCCGACCCTGGAACACGCCCATCGCCGTCATGGTGGAGACGGCGTTATTGAACCAATCCGCGTCGTTTACATCGGCGAAGGGGTTTTGCTGTGTCCAGAACTGCGCTCGGTGTTCATCATCAATCAGACGGAACAAAATCGTGGCGACCTGCGCCCGGGTGATATACCCCGTAGGATTAATAAGCCCCTGGTCATTGCCGATAAGGTAAGCATAGTGAATGGGCGACCACTGCAGAGGCTGCGGACTTGGTTCGGTTGGATCCGTTGGCTCAGTCGGCGCTGTCGGCGTTGTTGGATGTGTTGGATCCGTTGGCGGCGGAGGAGGTAGTAGCCCCCCGGTACTAGCCTGTGAGAACACACCATACACGACAATGTTTCCTGTAGTGCCGGCAATTTGGTCTCCGACCGCCACCGATTGCGAGAAGTCTGGATTAACCGGGTCAGGGTTTGTCAAAAGCCGGAACCCTTGAAACACCCAGCCCGACATTCCCGTCGGAGTCGGCAAATTCACAACCTGACCATCGTGGTAACGCGTCAAAAAGCTCTGCAAATTCGTCGGGGTCATCCCTACAATGCTTTGCCCCGCCTGATCCACCCAATTATAGGTGATATTATACCCGAACGACCCCGTTGGCGGCGCGCCGCTAATCGGTGAGTAAAACTTGGCAAATATGGTGATCATGCCCACCACGCCTGCCCCGTTATAGTTGCTAGGTATGGCATTGCCGTAGATATCATAAATTTGAGTCGGCGTGAATCCGGCAAGCTGGTTAAACTGTATGCCCCAACCCGCAAACTCCAAGTATGTACCCGGCATCGCTACGTTTGGCATCACAGGGGCGGGCAAATTAGCCGGAAGTTGTCCCATGCTATAGCTTGTTATATAGCTCGAAATATTAAGCGGCAAAAGCTGTGTGCCGTCGAGGTTTGTCAGTTCATTATAGCTGCCGTCCACGTTTGCAAACCCACCGTCTGGACTCACGAGAACCCAGTGGTAGTTTATTATATACGACATATCTACAATCGGCGGCATACTAATATCTGGATTCATGGCAAATATTGCATATACAGTAATGTCTCCCGTTACAGACTGGCCACTTACCATCGCAGATATCTGGTTTGTCAGCGGCGTTTTGCTTAGAGTTCCAATATCAGCCACAAATTCCTGGAATGTCCAGTTAGCAATTACAGGCGATAACAAGTTTATCGGCAAGTCCGCGTCTTGATAGCTAGTGACAAAGCTCGCGATATTCGCCGGGCGCACTTGAAGACCGAACTGGTCTACAATATCGTATAGATTGCCGTCAAGCCCTTGAAAGACCCAGCGGTAATTGATGTTATGTGGAAGGCTCACCGTAGGCGGCGGCAGAGTTCCGATTCCTAACGTAAAGTACGCCGTGATCGTAAGTGGCCCGCCTACAGGCACCATATTGCCCAGATCGTTGACCATCTGATACGGTATCCAGCTGGTAAGAGGGCCGTCTGTTATACCCTGACCAACGCTGGTGAGTGTGAATTCCTGGAAAACCCAGCCAGGCATTATTGGAGTAGGCAAATTGATGGGCAGATTGCCCAAGGAATAACTGGTGACATAGCTTGTGATATTGCTCGGCAGGATTTGATTGCCCGAGGCATCTACAATGTCGCCGCCGGCCCAGACCCAATTGTATTGGATATTATACATCATAGGCGGGACAGCGATATACCCTATATCCGGCTGTTGGAATGGAGGTCCATCCGGGTTAGGAGGCTGATTGATGTCGTAGTTGTTATATCCCTGCGCCATTCGCGTGTAGAGCGGGTCATTCGCGGGGTTCGGGTCTACTGTGACTGCCGACCAACGCGATGCCATGCTTGCGCCGATGTTACTTGCATACACCGCATCTAAGTAGGGCGCCCTTATAGCCTGCGCGCCGTTGCCGGCGCGGTTTCCGTAGAATTGACCGCCGCCCCAGGGAGAGCCGGTGTCAATCGTGTCGATGAAAATCTGCTCCAGCACATCGACAGACGGCGCAAAAATCGCCCCGCCGTCCTGACTTGCTGTATTGGTCCGCATCACGGCATTTCCGCCGATTTGCAGTGACGCGTTTGGACCATCGATATAGATGCCGCCGCCATCTACCGCACTGTTACTCTGTATGCTCCCGTCGGTGAAGTTGATAATGGAGTCAATGGCATAAATCCCGCCGCCGAAGCCAGAGGCGATATTGCTGTCTATAATTCCGCCGATCAGATTCACTGTAGCGCCGTTTATGGCATAAATTGCGCCGCCGTTTAAGGCGGTGTTGTTTCGGATGGTTCCGCTTTCAAAGGTGAGGACACCGCCATCGACAATAATAGCGCCGCCGTCTTGCCCGGCCCTGTTTATGTTATAGATCGTTGTCCCCCCGATGTAAAGAGCCGCGCCCACGGGAACTTCTATAGGATAGCTACCGGAAATGTTGCCGCCTACAAACCGGATTGCCCTGTCCGTCGGCATAATCAAAGGGCTGCCCAAGGGAATATTTGCCGTGGGACTGAGGACAATGTCGGTAATCGCACCTGGCGCTTGCGGCCCAACCGCTGCAATTGCAGCCCGAAGCGCACCGTCGTTGGTAATTGCGAAAGGTGCGATTTCAACCGCCAAAACCGGCGCGCCCAGTGAGAAAATCAGCAGAGCAGCCAAGAGAACTGATAAAAGTCTTTGTGGGCGTTTGTTTGCAATGATTTTTTTCATATGCTATCCTCCTATATTGCAAAAGCTGAAACCACGTGATCTGCTTGGCCTCGTTCGACAATATTATCATAACTATGGTATCAATTTTTATCACTTTCGTCAATTCTTTTATCATGTACAAGTGCAAAGCGCAGGTCGGCATTGGAGAGGAGGAGACGCAAAAAAATCGGAGTCCAGCAAAGCGGGTCCGATTTTGAAGCGAACGACGGGCTTGCGACGCACAGTTTTCGCCAAAGGGCCGCAGGCCGGTGGCGGAAACGGAGCATAGCAAGCCCGGTAGTAATCTGGCGGAGAGGGCGGGATTCGAACCCGCGGTGGGTTGCCCCACACAGCATTTCCAATGCTGCACCTTACGACCACTCGGACACCTCTCCATAGCGAATTGATTATAGTTTATGTTCTCTTCAAAGTCAAGTTATTTTTCTTCATTACCGTGTTACTTGACTACCTGGCTAAAGTGTGCTATAATTAGCGTCACTTCTTAATTTAACAGGGGAACATATTATGAGCATTGATGAAAACGTGCTAAGATACGATGAGCGGGCCGTTCTGCAACTACGCGCGCTCTATAGGCAATTCGGGTACACTCCGTACAGAATGAGCAGATTCGAAGAGTATGGGCTGTATGCTGAAAACATGTCTTTTCTCGCTTCCGGCGAGATCATCACTTTTACCGACACAAATGGCAAACTCATGGCCCTGAGGCCGGATGTCACGCTCTCGATCGTTAAAAACTCGCGCAACGGCGATGGGCTTAAAAAACTCTGCTACAACGAAAACGTATACCGCCCCGGCGCCGGGGGTTACGAGTTCAAAGAGCGTATGCAGGCCGGGCTTGAATGTATCGGCGCGCTCGACACTTATGCAATAGGCGAGGTCATCATGCTTGCCGCGCGCAGTCTTAGTCTTTTCGGCGGCCGTTCATGCCTTGACATTTCGCACATGGGGTATATCAACGCACTTTTGCAAAGCGCGAAGACGCCTATAACTCCCGACCTCAGGGCGCGGATTTTGCAGTGCGTCAGCGATAAGAACTCACCAGAGTTGACCGCGCTTTGTATCGAGCACGGCCTGGACGATGCTTTCCGCGATAAAATCACCGCGTTGACCGCGCTTTACGGCCCGATAGACGAGACACTGCCGCGCCTTCGCGAGCTATGCGCCGGCGCACAGTGCGACGATGCGCTGCAGGAACTTGAGGATATTTTTGGCGTTTTGCAAACGCTTGGCGTGACGGAGAACGTAAACCTCGACTTTTCGATCGTCAACGATATGCGATATTACGGCGGCGTTATATTTCAGGGGTACATCGAGGGCGTGCCGTCCAAGGTTCTGTCCGGCGGACGGTATGACGAGCTTTTGCGCAAATTCGGCAAAAACGACGGCGCGATCGGATTCGCGGTCTATTTGGATTTGCTGGAGCAGCCGCTGGATGACCCTGATATGTCTCCGCCGCATGACACAGACGGCATAATTAACGTCGCCCTGCCGAAAGGCAGACTCGGCGACGCGGCTTACGAAATTTTTGAGCGCGCTGGGTACGGCTGCCCCGGCATTTATGAAGATAACCGCCGGCTTGTGTTTGAAAGCCCGGACGGTGGCGTGCGATACTTTTGGGTGAAGCCGTCTGACGTTGCGATTTACGTTGAGCGCGGCGCGGCCGACATTGGCGTCGCGGGTAAAGACATTTTGCTAGAGTATTCGCCCGAAGTCTATGAACTGCTCGACCTCGGCATCGGGCGGTGCCGAATGGCGGTCGCGGCGAAAAAGGGCTTTACACTATCTCACGACGACAGGACGCTTCGTGTTGCCACAAAATTTGTAAACATCGCACGCAGATTTTTTGCAAAAAAGGGCCGCGAGATCGACGTTATAAAGCTCGGCGGCTCGATTGAACTCGCCCCGCTGTTGGGCCTTTCCGACGTGATCGTTGACGTTGTCGAAACGGGCAGGACACTTTTGGAGAACGGCCTTGAGCCTGTTGAGACCATTTTTGATATCAGCGCGCGGCTTATTGCGAACAAGGCCGGGTATAAATTCAACTTCGACGCGATAACCGCGCTGTGCGAAAAAATTCAAAAGGAGCTGGGCGCATGATAAAAATCCAAATTTTTGCTGAGTTTCTGGCGCAGACACGGACGACTGTGCCGAACGGCCCGGCGTCAAACGAGGTCACGGCCGCCGTCGCGGAGATAATCGCGGACGTTATACGCCGCGGCGATACCGCGCTGCGGGAATATAGCGAGAAGTTCGATGGATGCGCACCCCAGTCGTTCGAGGTTCCGCCATCTGACCTAGACGCGGCGCTTGAGCAGATCGGCCCGGAATTTCGCGCGGTGTTAGAGCGCGCGGCGAAGAATATCGAAGAATTTCACCGGCACCAGATCCGGCAGGGGTTTGTTATCACCCCGTCGGACGGCGTCGTGCTGGGTCAGCGGATACTGCCGATTGACCGCGCCGGGCTATACATACCGGGCGGCACAGCGGCGTACCCATCGTCCGTTTTGATGAACTGCATCCCGGCGAAACTGGCCGGGGTTGGCGAGATTGTCATGGTCACGCCGCCGTCCAGTCACGGAGTTGACCCCGGAATACTCGCGGCGGCGAAAATCGCGGGCGTAGACCGGGTTTTCACCGTCGGCGGGGCGCAGGCCATCGCGGCGCTTGCGTATGGTACCGAGACGATCCCACGCGTGGACAAGATCACCGGTCCCGGCAACCAGTACGTCGCCGAGGCGAAGCGGCAGGTGTTCGGCGTTGTCGGCATCGATATGATCGCCGGGCCGAGCGATGTGCTTATCATCGCCGACGCCGCGGGCGACCCCACGCTTATCGCCGCCGACATGCTCTCGCAGTGCGAACACGGCGAGACGTCCCCCGCCATCCTTGTCACTGACAGCATGGCGCTGGCTGAGGCGGTCCAAGTCGAAATTGAGACGCAGCTTGAGGCGTTGCCGCGCAAAAAAATCGCGCGGAAATCTATTGACAATCATGGTAAAATAATACTCGCGGAGAGCATCCGGGAGGCTTTTGATATCTCTAACGAAATCGCGCCGGAGCATCTTGAAATTTTTCTCGACCAGCCGATGGAGTACCTCAGTTTGGCGAAAAACGCCGGTTCCGTATTCTTGGGCAAAAACACTCCCGAACCGCTCGGCGACTACTACGCCGGCCCGAACCACACGCTGCCAACGTCCGGCACGGCGCGGTTTTCCGGCCCGCTCGGCGTTGAGGACTTTACAAAGCGGTCATCGTTTACATTTTACAGCGCGGACGCGCTCTATCGGATCGGCGATAATGTCATAAAATTCGCCGAAAAAGAGGGTTTAACTGCCCACGCGCGATCGGTTTCGAAGAGGATGGACAAATGAGCAAGTTTCTATCGCGCCGCTTTGACACGCTAGATGCATACGTCCCGGGTGATCAGCCGTCGGACATGCAGTACATTAAGCTAAATACAAACGAGTCGCCATACCCGCCTGCGCCCGGTGTTATCTCTGCGGCGTCTGAGGGTGAGGCGCAAAAACTCAACCTTTACCCAAACCCGGACGGAACGCCGCTGATACAAAAACTCGCTGAAACTTACGGCGTTACGCCGGAGAACGTCATCATCGGCAATGGCTCGGACGAGCTGCTCGCGTTCGCGTTCCTCGCGTTTTGCGACAGCGAGCATCCCGTCGTTTTCCCGGACATCACGTATGGGTTTTACCCCGTTTACGCCGAGCTGTATGGGATACCGTACCGTCAAATCCCGCTCAAAGATGATTTTACGATCGACCCCGCCGATTATTTCGACACCGGCGCGAACGTCGTTATCGCAAACCCCAACGCGCCGACCGGGATCGCGCTCGCACTCAGTGATATCGAGGCGATTGCGCAGAGCAACCCGGATCGCGTTGTACTTATTGACGAGGCGTATGTCGATTTCGGGGCAGAGAGCGCCGTACCGCTGACGCACAAATACGATAACCTGCTTGTCATGCACACGTACTCAAAGTCCCGCTCGATGGCCGGGGCGCGGCTGGCTTACGCGATTGGCCAGACGCAGATTATCGAAGACATGCGCAAGATGAAATATTCGTTTAACCCGTATAACGTGAACCGACTGACGCAGGTGATGGGCCTCGCGGCGCTGTGCGAGAGCGGGTATTTTGAGAAAAACTGCGCGGAAATAATCGCGACGCGGCAGTACACGGAAGAGCGTCTGCGAAAACTCGGGTTTTGGATGACCAACTCTGCCGCGAACTTCGTCTTCGCGCGACACCCGGAGTTTTCGGGCGAGCAGCTGTACCGCGCACTTCGGCAAAGAGGCATACTGGTCCGGCATTTTGACAAGCCGCGGATTTCTGACTTTTTGAGGATCACAATAGGCACGCGCGATCAAATGGATGCGGCGCTGGCCGCGATTGAAGATATAATGAAGGAGGCCGCCAATGCGCAAAAGTGAAATCACCCGCAAAACAGCGGAAACGGACATCAGCCTGAGCCTTAACCTCGACGGCACGGGGGCGAGCGACATCGACACCGGCGTCGGCTTTTTTGACCATATGCTGACGCTTCTCGCCCGGCACGGCAGGTTCGACTTGAAAGCCAAATGCACGGGCGACACACATGTTGATAACCACCACAGCGTTGAGGATATCGGCATCTGCCTCGGCGCCGCGTTCTCTGAGGCGTTGGGGGAACGGCGCGGGATATATCGGTACGCCGACGTTACCCTGCCTATGGACGAGGCGCTTGTACTGTGCGCCGTTGACGTGTCCGGCAGGAGTTTCTTAAACCTCGACGTGCCGCTGACTGACCGCGTAGTCGGGACGTTTGAGACGGCGCTTTTTGAGGAGTTTATGCTCGCGTTTACACGCAAAGCCGGGATAACCGTACATCTAAAACTGCTCGACGGCAAAAACGCGCATCATATCATCGAAGCGTGTTTCAAGGCACTTGCCCGTACACTCTGCGCCGCCGTGAGTATCGACGGTGACCGCCGCGACGAAATACCGTCAACGAAAGGCACTCTTATATGATCGCAATTATCGACTACGGCGTCGGGAACCTGTTCTCGCTTAAAAGTTCACTCAAATACATCGGGCAAGACGCGGTTATAACCGGCCGGCCGGAGGATTTTTCGCGCGCGGATCGGCTTATACTGCCCGGCGTCGGCGCGTTTTGCGATGCCGCGGCGAAACTTCGGTCGAGCGGGCTGGATCAGGTCGTAATCCGGGAAGCGCGGCTAGGCAAGCCGCTTTTGGGTATCTGCCTCGGGATGCAAATGCTGTTTGAAAAGAGCTTCGAGTTCGGCGAGCATGACGGGCTGGGCCTTCTGCGCGGCGTTGTCGCGCCGATAGAAGCCCCGCCGGAGTATAAAATTCCGCACATCGGCTGGAACGCCTTGCGGTTTGTCGGTGAGGAAAAATCCCCGCTGTTTAAGTACACCGCCGAGGGCGACTATGTGTACTTCGTCCATTCGTACCACGCGGTGGATTGCCCCTGCGTCATCGCGACCGCCGAGTACGGCATAGACCTAACTGCCGCCGCCAGCGACGGCAATGTGTTCGGGACTCAGTTTCATCCCGAAAAAAGCGGCGAGGTTGGACTGAATATTTTGCGGGCATTTGCGGAGGTGTGAAAATGAAAAAACGGACTTCTGTCGGAGAATTATTTGCCGAATTTTTAGGTTCTATGTTTTTAGTCATGGCCGCTGTCGCGTCAATGATTTTCTTCATCTATGTGTTGGAAAGCCCAAAAAGTGTTGCGATATTAGCCAATGCGATCGCAGTTGCCTTTGTGCTTTGTGTGCTGATTGAAATGTTCGGGCCCGTTTCCGGCGCGCATTTTAATCCTGTTGTCACGTTGGTGATGCTGCTTGATAAGAAGATAAGCAAAGGAAAGGCGGTGCTGTTTCTTTGCTTTCAAACTGCGGGAGGAATCGCAGGCACAGCCTTAACTCACCTGATGTTTTGGAACGAAACCGGCGCATTATTGTCTGTTTCCGACAATGTGCGCAGATATGCTTATTTCGGCGAAGTTGTCGGCACATTTATTCTTGTGCTTGCGATTTTGATGCTTGTCAAGACGAAATCAAAGCACATACCAATGATGGTTGGATTTTTGGTCGGCGGGCAACTCATGGCGACGTCTTCTACCATGTTTGCAAACCCGCAAGTTACAATCGCGCGAATGCTCACAAGTTCTACTTCTGGTATCCGTCCAATGGATGGCCTGGTTTTTATTGCAATGCAAGTAATTGGCGCGTTGTTGGCGTATGCGGTTTATAGGCTTGCGTTTTCAAAATCTCATATTTCTGTGGAGTGACAAAAAAATGAGCAAACCAAAGGTCGGCTTTATCTGCGTACATAATTCATGCCGCAGTCAAATTGCTGAGGCGTTGGGCAAACATCTCGCGGGCGACGTGTTTGAAAGCCACAGCGCGGGGACACATACAAAGGATAAAATCAATCCCGATGCTGTTCGGATTATGAAAGAAAAATACGAGATTGACATGGAGCTTACACAACGTCCCAAACTGCTCTCTGACATTCCGCCGCTTGATGTGGTAATCACGATGGGCTGTAATGTGGAGTGTCCGGTTTTGCCTTGTAAGCATCGTGAAGATTGGGGACTAGATGACCCAAGCGGGAAAAGCGATGATGAATTTTTAAAAATTATTGCTGAGATAGAAGGAAAAATCGAGAACTTAACCGCGCGGATCAATGCTATATAACCACAACGAAACGGAGACTTTTTTATGCTAATACTTCCCGCGATTGACCTTTTTAAAGGCGAAGTCGTCCGGCTGCGGCAGGGCGACTATTCACAGATGACCGTTTACAGCAATGACCCCGTGGCCGTTGCGCGCGGATTCCGCGACGAAGGGGCCACGCACATGCACGTTGTTGACCTTGAGGGCGCGCGTGACGGCGTTCCGAAGAATTTTGACGTCATAGAGCGCATCGTCAAAGAGTCCGGGCTTGAGGTTCAGGTCGGCGGCGGCGTGCGGACGGCGGAGATTGTCGAGCGGTACATAAAAATCGGCGTCCGGCGGGTCATTCTCGGCACGGCCGCGGTGCAGACGCCCGGGTTCGCGGCCGACATGGTGCGCAAATTCGGCGACGCGGTCGCCGTCTCGGTTGATATCAAAGACGGTCTCGTCGCCGTCCGGGGCTGGACGGCGGTATCGGACAAAGACGCGCTTGGGTTCTGCCGCACGGTTGAGGAATTTGGCGTGCAGACGCTTATCTGTACCGATATTTCAAAAGACGGTCTGCTCGCCGGGACGAATATGGAGCTGTACCAGACACTGCGGGAGCGGCTTGCGATCAAACTGATCGCCTCTGGCGGCGTGACGACGCTCGACGAGATTCAGGCGCTTAACACGCTTGGGATCGACGGCGCGATTTTAGGCAAGGCGCTTTACGCTGGCGGACTAAATCTCTCCGATGCCGTCGAGGTCGCAAGGGGGGCAAAATGATAACGAAACGGATCATCCCATGTCTTGACGTCAAGGACGGGCGCGTTGTCAAAGGCGTGAACTTTCTCGATTTAAACGACGTGTCGTCGCCTGTAGAACTTGGAAAGCTCTACAGCGACAGCGGCGCGGACGAGCTTGTTTTTTACGATATCACCGCCTCCAGCGACGGGCGGCGGCTGTTTACCGATATTTTGCAAAAAGTAGCCGAATGCATTTTTATCCCGCTCACCGTTGGCGGCGGGATTTCTACACTCGATGATTTCGACCGTGTAC
>Ga0123355_10011046_pt1 | contig 13900 bp, 4 predicted proteins | sample TergutEmb28metaG_3_FD_89872 | JGI IMG/M metagenome (GOLD analysis project Ga0123355, IMG submission 89872) | Embiratermes neotenicus P1 segment gut microbial communities from Petit-Saut dam, French Guiana - Emb289 P1 | ecosystem: Host-associated > Arthropoda: Insects > Digestive system > Gut ... | reverse complement strand
ATACAATCATACCACCACAGTACATACAATCCTACCACCACAGTACATACAATCATACCACCACAGTACATACAATCATACCACCACAGTACATACAATCATACAATCATACCACCCACCATACTGTACACAATCTTAAGACCACAAAATAAACTGTAATGCAACTTTCAACATGCGTCAGCTCCCAGACCATCGTCAGGGATATCCTTAACTGAACACCTTCACAGCTAGTGTCGTCACTGTCACCTGTACTGTCCAGAGCTGCATGAACTAGTGCTGCAGTCCAAGGACTGACACACGGCACAAGTTACAGTTTCATTACACAAGTACGGGTAATTTGACTGGGTGCTCTGGGTTGGTACAGATCACGTGATGTGTGACGTTGCATGTCTTGCGAGTAAAATGACAGACAGGAAGACAGTCCGTCCAGCGAAGGAGCTTCCAAACTGCTCCGAGCAGAATTGTTGAGGGATCAGATCAGCCGTAACATCTACTGACATCACACATATTCACAATTCCTGCGAGATTAATAAAATACCGTTAAGAGAAACAAACTTTCTGAAATTGTCTAACGTCACTGTAGCTAGCAAACTTGATTTATAAAACCGCCTGCTGAGAAATAGTGCAAAATACAGAATCCGCAGAAAATAGTGCAATCACGGAAATAGCGCAATCACGAAAATAGTGAAATCACGGAAATAGTGCAATCACGGAAATAGTGAAAACACGGAAACAGTGCAATCACGGATAGCCAAACACACAAATCACAATAAACTTCACTTCAAACCCACTAATTCATTTCCGTGAATCTATGGTTCGCTCTGCTCAATTACACCTTCCTTTGATCATACATTTAATATAAACGTGTTCCAACGTTTTCAGCTTCTCGTGTGGGCGTTTTATAGGTCTGGGCATCCATCAAGCTTTCTCGGAATTGCAGCAACCAAAGTTTGGGGAACACTAAATTAAACAGTTAGTTAAATACCCAGTCCGTACCGCGCAGTAAACACATTCAGTCTCAGTTATACAAACCAGTCAGTTAATGCTGCATAGGGAAATAATCGCTGTTTGTCCTCAGATCCACATAAATACAATCCACAAACTGGAACACGGCGAAATATCGGTTTTGCGGAACTCTGGCCTTTACGTTTTAAGCATTTCTCAACTCTCAACATTCGAAAAGAGCCTGACGCCAGTTAGCTCCGTCTATTCAAGGTACTCTGACATACAGAATGTCTATAAATTAGCGGGTGATTTGGAAGGCCTGTTACGTTATGTGGATAATATGCGAGGAAAACGTTTGAATCACAACTCAGTCTCCCAGCACTCCAGTCAGCGGTCTGTCCATCGCACAGTGACACAGCAATACGTACAAAGAAACTAATTTATTACAAAACAGGCTGCCAGCGTCCCAGTTTCTTCAGGTGCTGTCGGCCCAGGTGCCCAGCCTGCTCCCATGGTCCCACGACCCACATAGTGTTCAGACAGTTTCCAGCCACACTTGTAACCAATGCCGACCGATGGTCGTTACAACACTACTGTGCGAACTGACTAGGAAAAGAAGGACTTGGCGGTTATCAAGAGATGGCACTGGAATGTTGTAACACTTTTTGTTGTCGAAGAAATTTTCTGTAGGCTCTCTGAACAACAAATTAGAAACCCTCCAAATCGTAGGTTACTTCGCAGTCACTGAACATGCGCAGTGCAAGGTGCCTGATTGTATCACATGAAGTCCATCTTCAGTCACAGATGCACTGTTGGATCGGTCGGTTTCCCCATCACGAGACCACGCCTCTCTCGAAAGGGGGCGGGTTCCAAACATGTACTTGACTGTAGATGAAAGAAGAACCATCATCCCACAAATACACGTACTGCACACACTCCATCGCTGTTGGATGTTTGCTGGAATCTTGAAACCAACTACTTGGAAAAGAGAAGTGACTTTTTCTCTCTGTTACCTTTCGGTGAGACAGTCTGCAAACTGGAATAGCCTCAGATACCAATCAGTCAATCAATCCACCTTATTCCCCAACGTTCCTTTCGTTCAATATTTTCTAAAACACTTTTCATTCATTTCTTTAGCTTACGCTCTCTTCCTCGCTAGAGCTTGCACATTTCCTGCATCAGAAAATTGTCTCCTTGGTGTTTAAGAGTTTTTGCAGAAGACCAGGACCACACTTACTCCAGCAGACAGAGTTGTGCTGTGGCCCTAACAAATTTGGATATTTAAAATCATTTTGCCCGCACCCTCAACCCTTCCCGAAATGAGACCCAACGTGCTGTGCTGCTGCTGCGGTTGCTGCTGCTGGTGGCCATACAGCTCATGTGTTACTAAACTGGTCCGTACCAGTCACGCCACTTTTCAGGTTACCTCAGCAATGTCGGTGCTGAGGCTTTTCCCTCTACTCTGTAGTAGCAGCAAGTTTATCATCAATTTACGTGTGGAATGATTATTGGTTACAAGATAAAGTTCTCCATCATTTATTTCTGATGCTAAAGTGAGTAGGGCGGACATGTTTAGGAGGAGATGTAAGTTACTGCTATTGGCCGTCCGGTAGTCCAGTTGGCTCAGGGATAACTAGATAGGCTACCCAGATGAGTTTCTGGTAAAAATGAGCCATACATTTACTGAATGAAACTTGAAAATTATTTCATAACCTGAATGGAACAGTGTACCAAGTGTGTCAGGTGCGACACAGCGTCACGGTAAGGGTGCCAAACATTCTGCTTACGCGTTTAAAGACCGGGCAATTAAAAGACAAAATTCACCCCAGAACAGTCCTTGCAGAGCCAGAGGCGAAGCAGAAGTATGGCGCTATTCTTCCTTTAACCTCGGCGCTAGCTGGTGGGTGGTCAACGCCACATCTCTGCCGCTTTAGCCCTGGGAATGAAACCCAGTACCCATTGCATAGGAGGCCGGGTGGGTCCCACGGCCGCTCTGGACGGGTGCAGAAAATCTCGCCCCCAACGGAATTTAATCGCCGGACCGTCCAGCCCGTAGCGATTCGCTATACCGACTGAGCTATACCTGCCCACTTTAAATACTAGGTTATATATAAACATTCAGTCCGTACCGCGCAGTAAACACACTCCGACTCGGTTATAAAAACCAACCACTTAATGTTGTATAGGGAAATAATCGCTGAGATCCACACAAAACACATAAATACAGCTGTGTGGGCAGAACGTGGAATTTGTGTTACACCTGGTGGTGCGTATAGTAACCACTGTGCGGTACATATAGTGACCACTGGGCTGTGAAGGGTCAAAACAGGTTCGCGATTTGAATTCTTTTGCGTCATGTTTCCCAGAGCGCCTGGTATCGACATAGGCCTAGTCTCAGAGTTGTTACAATCGCAGCCTACGGCAGCTGAACATCTTATGGCTGTAAATGTGATCATATCGACTGAGTACTTCTGTTGGTGCGGTCCAAATTCCTCGAACTCTCGTAACTTTCTTCCCTGATCATTACAGCATGCAAATTCTCTGTCAGTGCTCTGAAATAGACCGTGACCTGTCAGGCTGACAGCTGACGGCGATCTGTTGGCTAAGGATGGACAGAAGGACAGTAGGGGAGTGAAACGTTAGACCACTTTTTCCCCCAAATTCGAGGCCTGCAATTTCGTACAGTTCATTGGTCGTGCTGTCTGTTTTGTCTCAGACCCAAACACGCTGATGCACGCCGCAGGTGAGACACCGCGTCACACAGCCGCCACAACGAGGACTCTTAGTTTTCTGCGATGTGACGCTACGACTGCCGACGTTTCGAACGGTCGTAGCGCCTTCATCTTAGGAGGTCAAGGGGTCGAAAATGCATTTGCAGAGCGTCACATACCAGACGACTCGCGTCTTCAGCAGCACCGCAAAATCACACTGTCTAAACTGCTTCCTTTTTAGTTGAGTAAAGAGAGACCAACTTGGTGCTACTTATTTTATTATTACTTTATTCAGTGCTGAACATGTTTCGGACGTTAATACATTCATCCTCAGGAGCTTGCGACTAATTTGTAGAGTTACTTCATGGGTTGTATCTGGTTCGATGTGTGTTGGTGTTCCTTTGCAGTGTGGCTATGGTGGTGTGGTATCCGTATGCAGGCTGAAGCACTATGTTGAGCACTGAATAAAGTAATAATAAAATAAGTAGCATCAAGTTGGTCTCTCTTTACTCAACTATCAAGATGATGCACGGTCCAATAAACATAAAATGCTTCTTTTTTATTTGGTTATGTTGATATGGATCATATGAGCTAGGAGGCAGAGGTGCAGAGTGGATTGATCTGGCTAACGACAGGAATCAGTGGCTAGCCCTGTGAATATCATAATGAACATGTGGGTTGCATAACTCTTGGGGAAATTGTGGCGCATCTGAATAACTATCAGCTTGTTAAAATGCATCTACTAAAATACGCATTTCAGAATATTTTGAAAATTGTAATTCTCGGATTAGCTGTTATATATTATGAGCACAAAGTTTTGTGTGTATCATTTTGTGTACGGAACTTAATCAGGTTTCAGTTCTCTGTAAAGTCTATGTAGTGTGAGATAGGCCGGGATAGACAGAATAGACGTATTTGAGTTTGAAAGATCTGGTCAGATGAAAATTGCGAGTGAACAGACAGACAGGCAGACAGACGGGCAGACAGACGGACGGACGGACGGGCGGGCAGGCGGGCAGGCAGGCAGGCAAGCAGTCAGGCAGGCAGGCAGGTTTGATGTATTTGCTCTAAAAGTAATAAATGTATTTGCTGAAACCCCTTACGAAGTGTAATATGGCTCTCGCTCCATTTTGGTGCTTCTGCTTTAAAGTTCCAGGATATTTTGAGAAGCTCTTTTCTTTTGCTGACCTTTTGTGGTGGAGGTTTTAAGGACACACTTTGAGGCCAAATGCTTTCTGAAATACGTCGCTCTTATATTCTTTTTAATACCAAAACAGCTTAGATTTCGAAAGGGGTGCATTTTTTTTTCAATGGAAACAAGCAGTTATTTATTTACTCCCTTACATCTTTTTCTCTGAAGACTTTTGAATTGTTCCTGCGTCGTTTTGTGACGCAGCCTAAGCTTGTTGCAGAAAGTCAACTCTGGGAGTATTCGCTATAGGAAGAGACAAATGTTGGTCTTGAAATATACATGTATCTTTTTACCAGCAGTATCCCTGTGGACCGAAACAAACAGATTGCTGTAGCCACAGTAGCTTTTTTTTTCCGTATGTGTAACCAAAGGACATGGCCACTTTTCTTTAGTAGCCTATCGCACGGGGCTGTTTTTTAAAGACATGTCACTTTTTTCTGCCTATAAAAAGCCTAAAGACAGCCACACCCAAAGAATGGAGCCGATGTGAAGTGTCACCTGGCAACGATAATTTAATGACACTACTCTCTCTTTCTAACTGCAGAACTTTGACCCCCTTGGTGTGCATGGAATAACCGCACTTCGGCAGTCGTTAGATTTCACTGGTTTAACAAAATGCCTTAGATATATGAAGAAAAATTCTTTTTGATATTCTGTAACTACTGTCTCTGCTGAATTAAAAAAAATGTTAGGCTGTGCCCAATCTTTAAACTTTACAAGTACGTACCTTTCCGTGTACAACCATAAGAGGTGCATATCATGCAGAAGCGCTGAGACAGCAAACAGTTCTTGTAATCTACCTCTGCATGTTCACACAAAACTGAAAAAAAAAACTGTTTGATGTTTGTTGGAAAATGCATCATTTTGCTTTAGCCTGCAGCACGAACACTACTCCAGCCTAGCCGCACCTAACCTCCAAACTACAGCAAACCAAGAACGAAACGACCAATGTGGTAATCAACATTATAGTCGCGAGCTCCTGATGGGGGGGGGGGGCGCGCATAGTAGTGGCCGAAACATGTTGAGCCTATAAGAAGTACAATCAAATAATAAGTGGCATCTAGTTGGTTTTCATTCTTCAGTTATAAAAAAAATGTATTTTTTATTTCCCCATATTACTTTCCTTATTTTCTTCTAAGACTTTTCAAGGTTCTTTTATTTACATTATTTATTTTAGTAAAGTAAAAATTATTATTTTCAGCAAATTCTACAAATAAGATAAACAATTCATTTCTCTCTCGTTACTGAAAGCTACAGTCCTGAATATGGCATAGCATATAGCATCCTTCGAATTATTGACATGTGTCGTCTCATGGACTTCGCAAAGACATTAGTATTTATTACATCTATAAATAAAACCGCTCAGTCATCAATTTTCGACGTCTGCCTCATTAATCCGTGACTATTATAAAAACTCCTAGTCTTCCATTGGTCAAAGAGGATTACAAATTTGTCCTTCTGTGTGTGCAGGATATCTGCTATGCTAAAAATCCCTTGACTCTGTTTCCCTACAAAATATTTCTTCTTATCCATCTGCCCTTACCGTTCAGCTTTATGTACAGAATGTTTGTGAGATGTTGCATTTAAACCAACGTCGTCGTTTCAAAGCGCTTTAAAAGCTTTCTCCAGAACAGCAGGGTCCCAACATGCGCAATTATCACCTCTTGGCATCCTAACATAAAAGCAGAAAATTACAAGCAGTTCCTCACAAGACCTATATAACTGTAAGAACTTCACTTCTAACACCATAGGGAGCACGATTGTAGTTTCGTGGTTATTCTAACAAAAGCCGAATAACATTTTACAATACCGGTACTTGCAGCCTGGATAAGGGCCAGACCAGTCAGACAGCTGCTCGTGGCGCTAATATGTCACTGGAATTACCTGAAATATTGTGCCAGTAAACTCATGTTTCCACACGCGAAAACATTTCTCATAAAATCATTGGCTATTTGGACACTCGCCCACAAAATGTTTGCCAGCTACGTCCTAGGCTTAAAAATTAATACAAAACTATATATTGTGGAAAAGTTCGCAAATAATTAGGTAGGAAAGTAACTACGTGTATAGGTTGGTTAATTGTGTGGCTGGTTAAGTAGTGAGACGTAGACTTTAACATGAACCACGTAAACGGCAAACATATATCTCTAACTTATCCTCTTTTATTCAGAATAGAGAGTGGAAAATATTAAAGTTTAAGTACGATATATTACACTAATTTTTTGTACATTTGCTATAAACAGTTTCTCTTCAATACCTGATGCAAACACTCAGTTTACTCTGCACAGCTTTTGTGGAACATATCATGTAACATGACAATGCAAAGTAATAACCAATTGTCATTCCAATGAACACAGTTCAACGTGCATTACGACACGTCCCAGTTGTAGTCTGACAATACAGTTTCCCATATTACCTACCACATAGCGACAAAAATTTGGTAAATATAATTTTCCATCACATACCAGTGATTTATAGCCAAAATAATCGTGGCTTTTGACTGTGAATGAACAAGTAAAAGCACATTTGGTTTCAAAGCTGGGTTTCGCAGCGAATATGACGATAGTTTAAACAAATGGTGCCCTGTTGCTTATGCGTATGAAGAATACTGAAATCAAATGGTATATGAAGATGACTTGTTACTAATTGTCAGGCAATTGAATTTTCTGCTGTACTTTTTTCTGATAATGGAAACAGATTAATTTTTCTAAACGTTGTGTGTAATTAAACAAGAGAGGCAATGTAAGTATAGAGGTCATATTGGGGAAAGTTAGCTTAACTCTTGTTGCAGTGGAAAAGCAATCACTATTATACATTCTGTGTGTGTGTGTCTGTGGCCGTACTTTTCCAGCATGCGAAGCGCATGCTTTCTATTATATTGCTATCTGTTGCCTAACTGACTACCGTATTTTTTCAAATTTTCTTAAAAACTGTAGGATTTTAGGAAAAATGTTAATGAATTTTGAATATGATTTGATTTCTCTACAAATGTTTTCTGAAATATTTCGCGCACTAATATTAATTCGGAGAGATATCATAAATGTATAAGTTTCTTCATGTATAGGACCTTGTTATTTTTTTCAGGTTTTTACTGAAATGGTCTGTTATCGACACATTTCCGAAAAGTATTCAAATACAAAATTTCAAGAAAATCCTTCCAGTGACAGCCGAGTTGTCTCATGCGGAAGGACAGACAGAGATGACGAAACTAGCAGTCCATTTTCGTAATTTTCGAACGCACCTCAAAAAGATATAAATTAAAATAACGAACATATTTATAACATTAATGAAAAATAGTGTGTTTTATATGCGGCGTGTGTGCTCTTTCAGAATTTAGCAAAGCTTCGGTGGAGTATGTTGCATCCATCTCCAGGACAACTACACCTCCGGAAGAACCACATGTCACACCTATGCTTACACTAGATACACTCTGACCTCAAACCCCGATGATCATTATCTTAATTCCTGTAACATAATTACAGAAAGAGATGTGTATTTAGCAGCACCAATGTAAAATTATCCCCCTGCCCAAGAGAAGTTATACCTCCATACATTTTCAACTTTAATTCGACTTCAGTGCTAAACGTGTGTGGGTGGTAAGCTTAACTCTACCACCGCTTTATCACCCTTGAGTAAAAGGCTGTTCTGCCCCGTTAGCCTATCGGGAAACTCTAGAGAGATATATATCTTACTGCTGCTAGAAATCAAATAAAATTCATCTGTGGTGCGGACCGTAGCACACACTTTACCGCAGAGCTGTTCTGGCTTTCCTAAACTTTATATAAGTCTTCAAATCACAAAATCATTTTTCCAAGTACATTTTATGGTACCTTTTATAAAATATCTAGCAATAGGTATTGTGTAGTGATTATCAGGTCCTGGGGAGGTTTGGAAGGACCCATCGTTTGAATCTCGGTCTTAAGGCCCGATGTCTGGATCACCGTTTACGTGACTTTCTTCAGTCTTTCCAAATGATTACTTGAATATTAAATTAATTATGTCATTAGAGCTTATTTTAGGATTTATTTTTCCAACATCTATTCGTCTAGCAGCGCAAAACTTAAGCTATTAAATTTTTAGAGTATTATTAAATAAATAACAGAATACAAGAAAAACTTAGTAAATGATTAAAATGGAACTTTATGTTTTTATCACGTGCATTGTAATGTAATTATACAATATAAACCAACAAAATGCACATTTTCTAAATTAAAAATCAAAATATTAATTTGGAACTTGTGATTTTGTCGGTTTATATTTTATAATTATGAGTGGTATTTAATTCGCATAACGAAGAATTTTATTGTGATTCTCTAAGTTTCGAAGGAAATTACTGTTTCTGTCTCTAAGGTTGAGACAACTTCAAGTGTGAAAACGGACGAAACGTAGCTTTGTAACTTTGTGCACATAGAACTTTTAATTTACCGTTCACAGGAATAATGTCGACTTTGACCTAATAATTTGGGAGGAAGACACAGTGGTGCATTCAGTTATATCGTTAGAGCGAACAGGAAGTATCGAAGAAATCCCCATACATTCTCAGTCAGAATATCAGATAGACCAGCTGGTATTCGAAGAGGCACGTTCCAGGTACAAGCCTGGAGCGTTACAGACAATACTCCTAGACCTCCCGTGCACTGCCACAGCGTCACTATTACACAGGTCTGACTTCGCTTTACTCCGCTGTCTTAACTTCACAGTTAGTTACTAGATGTTACAGTCTACATGTTTCAGGATTTAACAAACAAACATAGCGGTCGAATTAGAGCAGTACACCTGCTTTTCAAGTTAGAGGTCACTGATTCAAATCTCGGCTCCTAGATAGGCCATGTCTTATGTGGCTTTACTGTTTACCTCTTCAAAAGAACCCCGGGATGGAAATTTAAATTATGCCATGACCAATTCCAAATCATCATCCTTTAATCGTTCTGTAATATATATATATATATGTGTATATATATGTATATATATATAATTAACATTTGGTTTAAAACTTGTAATTTGTAGCTTGGAAAATAAATTTTATTTGTTACGTAAGGCAGGAAGCGACTGCCATGCACTTTCATTTGTTCAGCAAATACCGATGCCCTTCACTGGACTTAGAGGCATCGTACGGCTGAAAGTGACGCGACAGTTAGCTAAACCTTTTGGAATAGCTGACGTTAAGCTTCGCCTTTATATAAACCCATCAGCATGGTAAACGACCCCTCAATACGCAATCAATACGCAACGTCTACGTACATTGTTACTGCAGTTACGTATCCTGAGTTGGTGCAGAAGATTATAAGGGAAGGCAGTACACAGTTTGGTTGTGAAACTTGCAATGATCTTCAGTCTGCTAATTTTACCGGGTAAGCGGTGTTCATTGTTTTGTAAATTCAGACTAAATTGAGTTGCGTACATTTGGATCGAATTCGGATTTAATTCTAAATTCTAAATTCGTGTAAGTTGGTTTATGTTCAGGCAAGCTAACTTTTAGCACTTACGAAATTATTTGAGATCTTATTTCTTCATTTCCACTGTATATATTGTGAACGTAGTAATTTAGAATATATAGTTAGACGATTTTATTATATTGTCTTGAAGTCCCTTTTATCAGATAAGTAATCTGATTGGTGGCAGCATAAAACTACCCAGAGAAACGCTACACGACCCTTTACCCGTAGTATTTGTCGATAAAAAATTTAGTAGAAGTCCAGCCCCATTCCGACATACACTAAATTTATATACATTCTGAGGTAGGAACAGCGCCAGTAATTAAATAAATAATAAATAATATGAACTGAGAAAATGATTGTGAATGTGGTACTGGATGGAATATGTACGGTTCCATAACATATGTGGAGGAAATATGAAAATTCAGTCACTCTCATTCAGGCATTTCCCTAACAGAAGTCAGATATTTTCCTTGTGACTGCAGCCATCTTAACTCATCTATGGAAATAGGTTAATGATATTATTGAACACAGTGTCATTGCGCCGGAGCTGCAGCCTACACAGTAATTTCCCTCAGGGAAATCAGGGGTCAGATACATAATATGTAAGAGTGAAAATTATATACGCTTCCTTGAAACGAGTGTTTAGTCAATTACGCATAGGATGTGTTAGATTAGAACTGTGGAAATCTTTCACTCCTTTGTCTAGATTACGCGTACAAATTTTAAGAGCTAAAGCTAAAATTTCCTGTGAAATAAGTAGGGGGTCTTTCCCGGGGGCAAAGTGCAGTCGGGGCGTGCTGCTGAACACTCACCCCCTTCTAGTGCCGAGGTCACGGAAGAGTAGAGCTATGCCTCAACCCACCCTCTGAGCCACACAGGGCCTGTAACGGGATCACTTTACCTTTACCTTTTTTAAAGCTAAAATTATCTACAGCTACGACTATGTATTTCAAGAGTCATTTCATGATCAGATATTGGAAGCAGTTTACGGTAGACCTAAAACGTTTTGACAAATACGTAAATAAGTAAAGAACAAATACTTTTACTATCTAACCAGATACAAATATATATATTCTTGATCAGATTATACACGCTTGGCAAGTCAATATATGGGAAGATAAGGCTCATTACCCTATTCACAGACGCTTGGCAACGGCCCCAAACAGAGGCCAGTTCAGATCCCCGTATCTCATTCCTTTAAGTTCCATTTTAATGTTACTTTCCAATCTATGACTAGATTTTCCAAGTGTGATCTTATTTTAAGTTTTTCTGACTAAACCACTTCATTCATTTTCTACATATTTCTCTCGCTCATGCTACATTTCTCGCCTTTGATTCATTCTTGACGTAATCATCTTCATAACATAAGATATAGGTAAAAGTCACGTCACAACATTCCATAGGAGTCACGGAGGGGAGTGGAAGAATAGCTCTTCTTCCTATTAACTTCAATATACTGGCAGGGGTGATCAAATTCAGACCCCTGCTGCTATATGGTGGGTAAGCACCTGAATACTAACTGCAGAGAAGGCTGGGTGGCACCAAGGCAGGTCTGCAGGTGAATCGAGAAAAATTTGTCTCCTGAGACCACTTGGGTTCAAATACCAGACTGTCCAGCTCGTAACGCGTGCCTGCACCGATGACGCTATAACTGACTCCACTAACGAAACTTGACGATGATAAAAAATTGTGAAGCTATTCATGATGCAGTTCTCTCCAAATTTCTGTTCTTCTTCTCTCTCAGATCCAAATATTCTCCTCCGCTCTTGTTTTTAATCACCCCAAATCTACTCTCTTCTGTCTTTGTATTGTCTCGGGCATATCACTGCGATTATTAATACAGCAGTGTAGATAGAATACCAGTTTTTGCTTTAGTAATTATTATTACTGATACGGGCTACGGCAACATGTTTCGGCTAGTATTAGCCCTTCTCAAGCACGTTCCAAAACTTCAGTTTCAATTATATTGCACGTAACGCATTTGAAAGATCAGCCCATTTTGTAATTTTTACAAAACGCATTATTACCTGGTCTACAATTCTTCAATTATGAGGTATTCATTTTCCTCATGCTTGAAATTGTGCTCTTTTGGGATTTTACGTAGCGTAGAATGAAAGAAAAATGCCGACGTTTCTGGACAACTTATCGAGCCCATTTTCTAGGTTCAAGCGGTCCAAGAAGGATCACGTAAATTTATTCTAACTAATTTCGAATTTAGTGTTTTGTAGAAAAGCACTGCTTACTAAAATAGATCTCAGGGTTGAATTCAATATTTTAAATTTAACATTCAAGAATCTATTTACGTGACTTGCCTAGTTGACTCCTGTATCTATACTAAATTATAGAGTGTGCTGATCTTCTGAATGCCTTACATGTACTGTATTTAAAATTAAGTGCCTGAAGAGAACTTTAGAATGCAACAACTAGTCGAAACACGCAGCCGTAGTAATTTAGTAATAAAGATTACGTGAAATGTGCTGATTAGTGTAACAGATGTGTAAGTGGGTTTTTTTTTATTTACTTAGTTCTGTGCTCTTCTCGTACGCTGAGGAAGTAAGTTTGAAATTAAATGCCAGATAAAGGCTGCACGTAAAGCGAACGGGGAGGTGAGAATTTCTTACAAAAACTTTTTGTTTACGTAGGCGAAGAGGTCTATGGCGATGTAAAGCAATAGAATGTGGGAGAATAAAAAGGATACGCCTAAGTATGTTAACACAAAATGTCTGGCTCTGCTGTATCTGGCAATAAAATTTGGCTTCCGGAACAGAAGGAAAACTTGGCGAATAACTGAGAGTTAATTAGCTGTTCAAAAAAAGACTGTTCCATGAAGTCAATAATTTAATTACAAGAACAAATATAAAAATTCTTGTTTCTCAGAAGGAAGTTTTGTAGTTATACATTCTTTGTAATGAGCTTCACTGCGAAATATATTTTCATTTTTAATCTTCTCTTTCGTTTGAAATGTTATGCAAAGTACACAAACTGGACATGTAAAGTCTTCTGGGACAGAATATATTATCCGCTGATAAAATGTAGTTACAAGCAAGGGAATTCAAATGTGGATTGAGTGTAAATAAGTGAAGTGATCTGAAATGTGGCGATGTGGAGTGAACTGACGTGATTTATGTGAAGTGATTTTATTTTGAAGTGAAGTGAAGTGAGTTACGGTGAAGTTCTCGGGGATAAAAGTGCTATATACATTAGGGTGACTTTAATCCTTTAAACGCCGAGTTATCTCCCATCTGCTATTTGCTGGCTCACCATATTCTCCACGTTAGCAGGATAAGGGTTAAACTGAGGTTACTGGATTATATTTTGACTATTTCATTTGGGCATAGCATGTACCGTGTTTTAATTTGTACTGTGGTTATTTTAACTTGTTTTGTAATGTGTGGGTGTTTTGGTAATTTGTGTGCTTGTATTTACTGTGTTTTGTGTTGTTTGTACTGTGTTTTTTGTATTGTTTCGTTTATGTTTATTTATTCTTATTTGTTTTGTCTGTACTAGAATAAGCACTACTGCCACCGAGAGACAACTCAACTGCAGTTAGTAGTAGTAGTAGTAGTAGTAGTAGTAGTAATAATAATAATAATAATAATAATAACTTTTAGCTT
>Ga0123355_10011045_pt1 | contig 13900 bp, 5 predicted proteins | sample TergutEmb28metaG_3_FD_89872 | JGI IMG/M metagenome (GOLD analysis project Ga0123355, IMG submission 89872) | Embiratermes neotenicus P1 segment gut microbial communities from Petit-Saut dam, French Guiana - Emb289 P1 | ecosystem: Host-associated > Arthropoda: Insects > Digestive system > Gut ... | reverse complement strand
GTACAGGCTACAGTATATAATTTCACACAGGATGCTTGTATCTTTTTGAATTTTTTAAAATGTTTTCTTATTTTTTTTTTTTTTTTGTGCCCGTGTTTAATTAGATCTGTGTGGGGAGTGAGAGACTGTTCATACTTCACCATCTCTCAACAGATGGTGGCAAGTATCTACATTTATTACAGTATTTAAATAGTTTTCATGCTACTAAATACTCAGCAGTTGGGGGGTTAAATCATGACCCCACAGGCATTCAGATGGCCTACCTGCTATGGTCTGTGCTGCTCCAGACACTGTGAAGATACTCTTCCTAAATATGCTTTGCACACAGCAACTCAGCACTGACGTTAGTACTGTGGCAGCCATGATGGATAGTCCTATACACAGTAACACAAGTGCTGCCTTCCACCATCCAGGGAAAACTTCAGGGTCTGTGGCCAGACCGTTACGAGAAAATGGTCCACAGTTCTCTTGACCATTCAATCTGATACAGCGATTATAAAGACCTACTGATGGGGAATACGTCACAGTTGAGTTATCTGGAACATGTGGGAACTTTGTATAATGGAGAGTCTCTAATCATGAAACAGACCACAGGGGAAGGGATATTTATATTCAATTCACCTGTGCTAGAAGGACATTAATTAGTACTACATTTATCAAGCTGCCAAGTGTGAGCAGAAACCATTAATAAAATTGATATAATATTAAGTGGTGTATGTCAGCACAACCACTTTATTACTCAAGGTAATTATAAGGCTACATGTTTCAACTATAGATTAGTCATCTTCAGGCTTATTTTTGTTAATTGAGTCACAAGATGCTATGCACACTTTCGGATCCCAAAGTGTGCATAGCATCTTGTGACACAATTGACAAAAATAGGCCTGAAGATGACAAATCTATAGTCGAAACATGTAGTCTTATAATTACCTTGAGTAATAAAGTGGTTGTGCTGACGTACACTATTTAATATTCACATCGTGATGCTTCCATTCAAATTAATAAAATGTATGCAATACAAATTAAACAGTGTCTTTTAAATAAAACACCTAAAAATTATAATTAAATTATGAAGTAGTTAGCAATGATGGCCTTTTCTGTCTAATTTTCTAGTGTACACTTAACCCTGAAGCCCTTGCTTCATATTTTGTCACTGGAGACACAAGCCAGATCTTGAAGAGTGCATGTTGATAACCAGTTGTGTGCCAAGTGTTTGCAGAAAGCCTATGAGCAACAGCTTCTGTATGTACAAATTTAGTTTGTAGGATACACAAATTATGAAGTAAAACCAACAGTTCAACCATTGTTATAGGTTACATTATGCTGAAGGTGTTGACTTTAAATGGCTCATGCACTGCAACTGTCTTTGATTTACTGTATATTTCCTTACTAAAATTTAGCCTTCCAGCAGTTGCACATCAAATGAAGAATCATTTTCTGTTTAATCAGGTCTTTTGATAGTCAACACGTTTTCATGAAGTGAGTTCCCAGTTGACAAAAATCTTACTTTAGTTAAAAGTTCACAATCATGTTTCTTCTTTTTCATGATACTGTTCATGGATGGGACTATTCATTTAACAGTCCCAGTTGCATTAGGAACAGAAACCACCTAACAGTTCTAGCCAGCCCTTTAAAATGAGACCCTTTCAGGTATAATACCTAGTTATTTTGAGCTGTGGCCTCCTGAAGGAAACCCCTTGCATGCTTTTATCCAGGAGCATATGGCCTCTGTTGTGGAATCATCTGTAAATTGAGACTCTAATGGTCTAATGGTCTAATGGTCCTGCGACCGGCCTGGTCCTGCGACCGGCCACCTCGACACAGGTTTTTCTTGGTTTCCCTGTGTCTATAAGCAAATGCTGAGATGGTTTCCCAATCTTCCAAGTTGCTACTACATGCTTCCCATGTAGCCCTCCCGATGTAACTTAACTTAACTTATCTTAATAGCACATACACATGTTCTTGTTTCTTGTATTATGTTATAACACTGCCACCGGGTGACAGCCCATTTGCAGTTGAATAAATATTATTATTATTATTATTACTTGGTAACTTGCAATAATGTGCCACAGGCTGGTTAGGGTTCTGTAAATGGATGTTTATATTTTCTTTTCACCAGTTGATAAGTGATTTAATTCCCTGAAATTTTGTTTGTAATAGGCATGGATGAGAGGATAATGGGGGGGGGGGGGATAATATTAGAATTAATTTGAAAGAAATTAGTTGGCAAGTGTGGAATGGTTTGCTCAGCCTCATGATAAGAAAAAGTGGTGGGCTGTTGTGAAAGTGCTAATGAAAGCTAGGGTTCCATAAAATGCAGGGAATTTCTTGACTAGCTAGAATAACTCTGCTGTATGCTATTAGTTAATTATAATAAAAATGCCTTACCTGAAGGTTTAAACCTAGAAGGCCCAATGAGCCACTTTGGAGTCAGTATGGCTGATAGAACTGCCATTGTGGCCACTATTGTAAGGAGTGTCCACAGCAAGCTGCGTGCAGTCACAATCACATAACACATTGGTGTTATTCCTGCAATGACATTAGGATATTGTCACACACATACACAGGAGAAAGGAACGCTGCACAAGACTATAAACTGCTTTAACTGGATGTGCAGTGTAAAATTGCTTTAAATTTATTTTTTCAGAAATTACTTGCAATAGAATAAAAATAATTCTACTTTCAAGTTATGTTGTTTCCAGAATGTTGCTGCTGAGGATTCAGGTCTTCATATTAATATTGATTGCCATGGTATTACTGAACAACAACCATCAACTTTATGCCTTCAATCATTATCCATATATATCTCCAAAAAGGCCTAGTAGCTGTACTTTTATGATTTTTATGGGTCATAACAAATCATTCCATCAAAAATCTAGATGCTGTGATCTGGGTTATGTCCAGAACAAGTGTTGTTCCATGCCTCTGGACATTTAATCTAATATGTGTAAGAATTTGACAGAAGAGAAATCTGGGAATGCACCAGGCTGATGTTATGTTGCTTTCATGTTTGGATGTTATCCAGTACTTCATCAGTACTATACATATAGAATCTGCACTTCAATGAACTGAACCACAAGACTAGATTAGAAATTCTGGCTTATATCACATCCAAACACTCGTCATGTATGTATAAAAATATAACTGTTCTGTTCCCTGTTTGCTACAGAGAACACCCAGAGGTAGTAGAAAACTGACTGCATACTTGTGCCAATATGTATGGTATCTGTGGTTGTTAAAGTGATGTGGAAGCAGTATTAGGGAACAGTTTCTGGATATCATGCAAATCCAAACTCTGAGTTTCTTTCAATTACATGATTAAACTTTAATTTCTTAATTTTTAATTGTTACATCCATGTTGTGCTCTGTGTAATAAATATATTTATTCAATAAACTGTCATGCACAATACATTCAGCATATTCAAGGTGACTAGTTTCAGCCTACTTTCAGAACAAATGGGGATTTATCACTTAAAAATTATTGAAACTAGTCAAGTTTCCATCCATACATTCAAGACCTTAAAGAATTCACAATTTTAATGCTGACATTTATTTTAACCAATAATGCTTATGTCACAACTTAATTCTGAACTATACTAAAATTATAAGTTCCAAAAACCTCTACAGCATAAAATTATACCCATAAAAAGCACAACTTTTAAGAATAAAAGGTGAAATTAAACTGGAATATCAAAAAAACAATTTGAATAAACAGGTAAACTACTTCCACCTAAAAAACACCTCACACTGCCTACATTCTATATTTAATAATATTCTTGTTTTTAATACACAGTTGTTTATTCATCTAATTTTTAAACTTTTTTAACAAGTTTTATAATAATGATGTTAAAGGGATGAGATCTCTTTCCCAAGTTTATGGGCGACTGTGTAGTTTTTCGTATGTTCTAAGTAATGCATAGGTCTGGTGATGGCCTGAAAGTAAGCCGAAGCTAGTCACCTTGAATTTGCTGAATGTGATGTGCATGACAGTTTATTGAATAAATATATCTATTTAATTTCTTAATTTGAATTCTTTCTGTGTGTGTGTGTGTATGTATGTGTACACATTTACACTTGTACATACACATAATGTGATGCTAACAAGGAATGCAACTACATTCTGCTTAAAAAATAAGAGATACTTCTACTTGTAACAGGTCTAAGTGAGGTCGCACTCGAGGTGACAAGTTACTCTTTCTCAAGTCTGAAAACACTGATTAAAGTTATTGTTTGGTTCACAGTCTAAAAAACACAGAGAACTGGGTAGGTGTCACCTCTAAAGTAACCTTCTTTCAGGAAATGAATTCTGTGTTGTGGGCTTTACTGTATTGTATTCCAGTGTTTCTAGCATTGGTGCAGCTTTACAAGCAGGATGTGGGTATTGACAGTTTTCAGTGTGGGTCAGAGGATTCCGTTCTAAGCGCATTACTAACAGGATATGATTAGTGCATGTGTCTGTACAGGGTAATTAACAATCAGTCTTTTCCCCTGTTTACAGAATGTTCATTTTTTGAGATGTGCATTCATGGTTTGGTTTGGTTTGGTTTATTTGTTCATCCACTCAGTCACACATATAACATTGGACACATCAATTACAGTTTACAATTTACATGTTACAACACAACTTTTAATATATGAACATCCACCCAGTATAATATAATAAATAACAATACAGTATTTAAAAGCCAGTTGGAAGTGGAATCCGACACTTCCTCTAGATATGTGTGCATTTATATAAATATATTTAAAAGTTAAGAATTTATTGTAACTTCAGATTCTGCTATGTATTTCAATTGAAATATCAGAACATGTTGTAGCATAATGTGTTAATGACATATTTACATATTGTATCTTCGTCGTAAATCAACCATGGTTGTGTTACAAACATTCAGCTGGAAATAATAATTCTGTTATGATGTGTTGTTCAGTCAGATGTGCATCAAATGAGCATACAACAGGAGTGGCTTTCCTCAACCATTACAAATTGTAATGCATATATTCACAAAATTTGATGTAGTGTCAGTGTCATGAATTAGTCTTATCAGGCTGTATTAAAGTGACATTAAATCACATGATCTTCTGCTATTCTTTATCATCGACAGGAAATAGAAACCACAGGTAGTGACACAAAACCATACACTCTTCATTTACAGGCAAGCAGAGAGTGGACTTGTCGGGCAGTAGCAATGTAAGGATAGCATATTTTCCATGAACCTTATTAATGGCTGTAGAAAATTCATGTTAGTATCTGCTCTATATGTAGAAGGTTCTTTATTTCATAGTCACTGGCTCTAATGACATGTTTTGTGTTTGTGTGTGGGTTTTTTTTATAAAATAAAATGAAATTATAATGGCTGTCAGCTGTTAATTACAGAATACAGTGCAAATGCAGAAATAAATATTAGATAATATATAAAGATAGATACTGTTGACTACTGGCATGAAATTTACCACAAACTTACCAGATGTGATATTTTAATTGGTCCTAATGACAGTGTTTTACCTCTGTGATGTAGATTTTATTAAGAACTGTAAATGAAATTGTGTTTTTATGTGTATCTGAAATCTTGCCTTGTCAAGTTAATATCTTAGAGAGCACTTCACATGACTCCTAAAGCTTACACCACACTTGCAACTGGAAAAACTGTCTATTCTGTTCTAGGAGGACAGCTATGGGAAGAACATGTAAAATAACTGAACTATTAAGGAGCATAATTTTTGCCTGTGTAATTACATCTTTATGTATAGTATTGAGTCCAAATTCATAAAATAAATAAAATATTGTATATATATTTCTGTGTGTGTGTGTGTGTGTAAAGGAACTTATTTAAAAGTTATCCTAAACTGAAAGTAACAGTAGAATACATTAGTAGCATGACATCTTCCAGAAACTTGGTTAATTTAAAAAAAAATGCCAGTTGTTTAGTTCCTTTCTTCCCAGACATAACAGGAGTAAAATTATTGTATTTTTTTATCATTTCTCCTACCAGAAGACAATGGATTGCAAGAGAACTCTTTCAAAACTGGGGCATAGAAATGAATTATTAATTTCAGCATTACCTTTTACCTTTGTTTTACTTTATAACTATGAGAACAGCCCACAGAAACTGGAGTTAACAACATTAGTTTAACTGTATCATCTTGCGTCTTTCTGAACTGGAGACTCTCCGAATTACAGTTACCTATAGTAATATAATTTTGTGATCAATGTGCACTTCATCTCAAAGGGACTCAGAGAACATAAAGTGCACTGCTAAAAACATATTAGAAGATGCTTCCAGTACTATCTGGTTTCATGTGTGATATGTGATGGAAAACCAAAATCACCAACTGTAAATCTTTCAGGGATTGGATTATCTGATCTAATAGTTACACATTAGCATTCTAATATGATGACAGAGATGTAACATTTGTCGTCGATATCTTGCACCCAGTAAATGTTATCAAACATAAAAATATTATCCCTGAGTGCTGTTTGTAGAAATGGTCCACAGTTGCAAGTTGCTGTGTATTGCATTACTGTGTTTCCATTTTCAGACATAGCCCCAGTGGTTTTATTACCATCCAACACATGGATACACATGGTTCACAGCAGGACATAAATGTCAGTCACAGCTGCAACTCACAATGTCAAGGACCATTGCATGTTCTATAAAAGAAATATAAATCAGTCAACTATAGCCGACTTCCTACTTAAACTCAGTCATGATACATGGGCCTCTGCCTTTGAGGGAAATGATGTTAACACAATTTTTAATTCTTTTTTAAATACATTTTTAAGGCGTTTTTATTCTAGCTTCCCTGTGATTAAAGTCAATAAACTACAAAATCACAAGTCACGGATTATGTCAGGCATACGAACCTCCTGTCAATATAAGAGAGTACTATATGTGAAACTTAGGAACAATAATAATCCAATTTGAAAGAAATATTTTAAGGACTATTGTTGAATCCTCTCAAAAGCTATAAAACAAGCAAAGAGAATGGAATACGATAGACATATTTTAAACTCAAATACCGTAATGAGAACTTCATGGAAATTAATAAACAAGGAATTGGGCAAGGATTGTAAAAATTATGGATTTCAATCATTAATTATTAATGGTAGGAGTATTACAAATCATCAAATTATTGTCAATGCTTTTAATAATCACTTTACAACTTTCCCTACTATGATTAGTCGAAAAATTAATGCAAGTAACTGTTTTACTAAAACCTCTGATAATAAACAGAATAACTTTGCTTTTTCCTTGAACTATGTATTCCAAAACTCATTTCCTAGTATTAAGTACTACCACTAGGGAAATTGAGAATATAATAAGATCCCTTAAATCATCAAATTCTTGTGGCTATGATGAAGTTTCTTCAAAATTGCTAAAATTATGTTCCTATTTTATTAGCTCCCCTCTAAATTACGTATGCAATAGGACTCTCTTCACCGGTGTTTTCCCTGATAGACTAAAATGTACAACTATAAGACCTTTGTTTAAGAAAGGCAAAAAAGATGATATAAATAACTATAGGCCAATATCAGTTTTAACTTCATTTTCAAAAATTTTTGAGAAAGTATTGCAAAGTAGACTTTTGAAACATTTGACTGATCATAATATTTTAGTTAATGAACAACATGGCTTTAGACCTAATCTAAAAACTGATAATGCTACATATCTCTTAACTAACGAAATTCTAAATGCTTTGAATAACAAATTATCAATAGGTGGTATTTTTTGTGATCTTGAAAAGGCATTTGATTGTGTTAATCACAAAATTTTACTAACTAAACTTGAATTTTATGGTATAACTGGTAACCATTACAAACTTTACAAATCCTATTTGATGGGTAGATATCAGAGGACAATGCTGTATAATGAGAATGTTAATATTACATCATCAACTTGGTCTAAAGTTGAACATGGTGTCCCACAGGGTTTGGTTTTGGGATCTTTACTTTTCCTCATATTTATAAATGACTTACCCAAATTCATAAATGATAAGTCTGTGCCTCTTTTATTTGCATATGACACTAGCATTCTAGTATTCCACCCAAATCCTTGGTTTTTTTATAAAACTATTAACACTGTATTTCAAACTTTGAATGACTTGTTTAAACATACCTTACTTTCTTTAAACCTCGCCAAAACTCACTTTATTAAATTTATATCTAAAAATAATAATCAACTTGAAATGGATATTGATTATTATAATAAACCAATTTCTGCAGTTACTTATAGTAGATTTCTTGGTTTAACTGTTAATTGTTCACTAACTTGGACAAGTCATATTGATTTGCTTACAAAATAACTAAGCAGTACATGTTGCTTAATTCGAAATATCAAACCATGTATGTCTATCTCTGCTCTGAAGATGATTTACCATTCTGTTTTTCACTCCATTATGTCTTACGGCATCAATTTTGGGGAAACTCACCACATAGCCCTGTAATTTTTAAAATGCAGAAAAGGGTAATTAGGATACTAATGGGAATTCCCTATAGGGAATCCTATAGAGGATTATTTAAGGAACTAAAAATATTTACACTCTCATCGCAGTATATCTTCTCTTTGTTATTGTTTGTTGTTCATAATAGGGGTTACTTTGCCCCAGATAGCATTTATCATAACTTTAACACCAGACAAAAAAACGATTTGCGCTTGTCACATGTATCCCTGACTATACATCAGAAGGAAGGTTTTTATTCTGGCATTAAAGTTTTTAATGCTCTTCCCTCAACAATTAAGGATATTTGTAGCAATCCCAAAAAGTTTGAAGTTTCCCTAAAGTACTATCTGCTAAAACATTCATTTTACAATTTAGATGAATTTTTCAGTGAGAAGAATGCTGAACTTATGCTATATTCATTACTTATTACATTGTATAATGTTTAGGCTCCATTGTACTTATTATACCCATTGCTATCTACAATATTATTTTATAATTATATCGCAGCTCTTAGGTTAATTTAACTGGCTTATAACCATGTACAGTATTGCCATATTTTAGTTTGTTATAGTATTGCGGAATTTTATCTGTCTTATGACTGTCTCTTATTTAATTATTTTCTGCTTGTACCTTTCTATTGTCATTATATATGTTTGTCTAATGACTGACTCTGCTATATAGAGCCAAGTTACTTACTCTATGACTATTCCTATATCCATTGGATTTCTCCTGTATATGGATTTGGACTTACTCTATTACTATTCCTATATCCATTGGATTTCTCCTGTATATGGATTTGGAATTATAATAAATCAAATCAAATGAATTTGCTCACCATTTTAACACTGTAGCATGTTGCAGGCTTGCAAAGATATAATTAAAAATATATTGGCCTATTTTAATTAGTTATGTAATGTAGCTTGCATGCACCAGCTTGGTATGTCAGACATGTTTCTGCAACAGTTTCATGCCCTTTAATTCTGCTGTAAACCATTCAAAATTGTAATAAATGAAAAGTGAACATATGAGCTACATAAACTTCGCAAACGTGCTCAATTTTGTCTATGCATCCATCAGTCTGCTCCAGATGAGTTGAATTTAATGAAATGTGTTGTTCAAAATTCATAGTAAGAAGTATCTAATTTGTCTTCTGGAATTTATGCCATGTAACGTGGTAGGAACATACTGATGTTTCAGAGGAAACTGCTGCCTCAAGCTTCAGGACAGAAACACTATGGAAGACATAGACTGAAGTTTCGTAAATAATATAAGGCAATGTGATGTCACATCCCTCATAACCCTGAGTCATCACCATGATAACCAAAAATCCCAAATTTGTAGGCGCTTTGGTAAACTAATTTCCAGGTATACATATTTGAATTTACAGGCTATGTTCTTTAACCGGTGGTAAAAGGGGTGCTTTAGATACACATAAACAAGGAGAAGACAAAAGACGAATAAAACAGAGAACTTTGAGCCTTATCTGGATATACAATGACCAAAGATTCAGGTGGGAAATGAAATGCCTAGACAGCTTGAAATTACAAGACTGTAGAGCAGAAAGTGGGATGAAAATACAAGAAACAATGGAAAGACGATTTTGATACTAGCACAGCCTTCAAACCGTCCAATTATTACGACAAGAAAAAGATTTCATAACTTGAATCACTGCTTGAAATAAAGACCTCAATTTGTTCTTATACGTATTTAAATAAAGTATTGTGGAAATCAAGAAATATTTCATAAAAACTCGTTTTACACCAGCGATTTAAATGTTTTGTTCCGTTTATTTAAATGGGCTTATCGTCACTCGTGATTCATTTCATACTCTTTAGGGGTTTAGTATTTATCCTTTTAACGTCTAGCTGTTACTTTATGTCCCATCAGGTTTCATGTTCAAATATTCTACATAGTGCTGACATTGCTGTCGTGTGTTTTCTACGAATCTCAGAAAAAAAAAAAACAGCCATTGGTTTTGTATAACCGAGGTGGAGAGTGTTTAGTGCGTGGTACACACTGAGTCCTTATATAAAAGGGGTAAGTCTCACCTTTAAAGGTTTGGTTTCTTTCTGCAGGGATAATGTGTGTTAGAAAGAATTTAATGTCCGAACAGTATTATTGCCACGTCATTTAAACTGTGTTGATGTCATTCATAAACAAGGGCTGACTGTTAAAATGCTGTCTACTGCTGTTACAAAAGAGAAGTTCCTCTTCATATCATGTTCAGCGAATACACATTATGTCTCTCTATAATATATTCACTTGCAGTCTACGTTTCCTAAGTATCCTTCAGGAGGTAAAGGCAGTGGTTTTTAATTTTTTTGTCCAATTTTGACCTTAAAAGTCTTAGCCTGAAACTAAAACCATACGTATTGCTGTTTAGAACAGGGTAGAACTGTGTGTCAGACAAAGGATAAAGGGAATTAAGCTCAAATCCCTTGCCAGTGGCGCGCAAAGTATTCATGAAGATTTTTCTGATTTCCGTAATCCACGTTGTACGAATTTTGGAAGCAATACTACAGACATGAAACAGTATATATATATATATTCGTAAAATGTGGATTATGAAAATCAAAAATCTTCATGAATATATATGTACCTTTATACTTTCTGGGCTTCTCATTTTGTGTCCGTGAAACACAACAATGTAGCTTCATACAGCCTGTTTTGTCAAAGCTTGAACACTAGACATTTTGATTCCTTAGTACGTATTCCTGAATTCTGTTCCCACGATTCATCAAGAAAATTTAAAAGAATTAGAATTTAGAAGAATAGGATCAGAAGCACGAAGTTCAAACATATCAGTGAGACACCGCACGCTCATCAGTGCTTAGTCCCGTGTTAAAAGAAAGGTTTGTGAAACTCGAATTCTCAGTTATTTAAACGAAATAAATACAGCCTGTCTTGGAGAGTAGATTGGATGGTAGATTAACAGAAAAATATCGGAGGAAATACTCGTAAGTCTCCCCGCTCAGAACGTACGATACTTTCATGCTCCTACTGCACACAGAGTCAGTTGCTGCATTCGAAATAAAATCTGTCCCTTGTGAAATTATCCGCGGGCTCATCTGAGAATTTCTCGCTAAGCACAGCTGGAATAATTGGTTTAGGAGAACAATTAGTCACTGCTCTAATTTACGTTGAACCAAGAGGTGTTCTAAAAATTACGCTTGAATTTTGATTTTTTATATCGAAATCTAATCTCCATTAGTACACTTATAGACAGGAGTGCAGTCTTATTAATTTAACAAACTCCATAGAGAAGATTCCTTCTTAAGAAATGAATAGTTCTTCAGCAAGTCACAAAATTTGCCCCAGTGTGGGGAACTCAAAGGTTTATTACCGTAATCACAAGAGCATGTCAAGTGTCCTTATCCAGGACTATATGAATCCAATCAGTGCCTTTGCATGCTATTTCTTAAAAAGACATTTTAATATTATACCATCTACGCCTAGGTCTTCCAAGCAGTTTCTTTCTACCAAAATTCCCACACGTGCCACATTCCCTACCCGTCTTATCCGCCTGAATTTATCATCAAAATAACATCCGACAAGGAGTGCAAATCATAAAGGTGTACGTACGTAAATTTCTCCATCCTTCTGTTGCTTCCATAGGAGCGAGAGAAGATATGTAAATAGAAAATTCATATAATAAAAGCCAACGAGATGCATTATTTCTCAGCTTTATTTGGCAAAAAACTCTACATGTTTCGGACAGATTTACTATCCATCATCAGGGGCCTTAACACTGTATTCACAGCAATAGGTATTTGTAGTACTAGTTATGCTGCCTGTCTGCTGGCGACCTCGCTAGCAGACAGGCAACATAACTAGTATGGCAAATACCTATTGCTGTGAATACAGTATTAAGACCCCTGATGATGGACAGTAAATTTGTCCGAAACATATAGAGTTCTTTACCAAATAAAGTTGAGAAATAGTGCATCTCGTTGGCTTTTGTTATAAGAATATATCACAATGCACGGTCCTCTGAATGTCTAAATTAATAGAAAATATTTGCGTAATGAAGGAGAGGGTTTCAGGGCACAACACACACATAACACAAGCACATTTTAAAGACGGCGCGCTTCCTGTAGCATGTTAATGATTTAATGAATTACTGTGCGAATTTCTGTGGTACGCTTATGATCGAAACAACCACCGTGTCTTAGTTTCCATAGTACGTTAGTGATCCAATGAATTGCTGTGTGTACGTCCTGTAGTACGTTAATTATCTGATGGATCAGTGTGCTTACTTTCTGTAGGATGTTAGGGATCTGATGAATTACTGTGCGTATTATTTCAAAGATCAATATTTGCTTCTTCTTCCTATATAAATTTGTTTTCACTGTATATGTTGCACAATTATACTGCGTTTGCAGCCAGTTTCAGCAGCAACTGTAGTTTCACTAATGACGCATGTGTGCGTTACGCTATTCGGCTTTTCAACGTTATCTTCAAATACTATATAGATTTCAACTGGCCTAATTCTCTTAAACAAATTTTGATGTCCTTTGGCTTAAACGTATGCCACTTCTGCTCACAAAGTTGTTTCAAGTAGACCTATGTTTGCCTTCGAGGGTCACTACGCAAGCGCAACAAGAGCCATGGTCCATGCACTACTGATAAACTTGCGGCAGCGTTCGAAAGGCCACTGCCACCCTCTCAATGTCCATGCATGTATTATGGCGTTAACGCTCTCTTTTTTTAAGTTTAGCTTTATCAAACTTAAATGACGTGCACTGAAGCAATAAGAGTTTACATCCGTTCAAAATTGAGGCAACGTTTTTGTTTGGCATGGAAAGTGAAACATTTTTAATGAAATGTGTGGCTGGTGATAGTGACTGTAATCTGGAATCTCACCACACTGCCAATAAATAAATAAATAAATAAATAAATAAATAAATAAATAAATAAATACAGCATTATTCACCGAGACAAAGAACTGTCGTACATACAAGGTAATAACTGGGAAGATAAGGAAGTCATTACAATACACAAGATTGTACGAAGTCGTGAGGCATGATGCAGTGTGTGAAGCCCACATACTGCAGAAGTGACAGCCATTTGCGAGCTTTGTACTTGATATGATAAATGAGGGTACTTTCCTTTCAGTTTTCAATGTGAATTGCATTAGTTAAGTGCTTCTAAGAGAGATGTGCCTCGCAGGTATCAGGTCATGAATTTCTTTTACTGTAAATAACTCTTTTCAGTTCTGCTTTTGTCCTCAGTATTAAGCAGCAGGACTGTGACTAGCGACTAGTCTTCCGGATAGGACACAAACGCTCTGTATCCCAGTTTCCGTAAACGTCATATCACAATCACGTCACTAGATGTGGGTGTCACATCCCACGGCATCTTTGGGGGGGGGGGGGGTTACTTACTTCATTTTAGGTTTTTATACATAATCATGTGCCCTTTTTATGCACAGTTTTAAACTTTTTTTTTATTTTTTTAAACC
>Ga0123355_10011044_pt1 | contig 13901 bp, 17 predicted proteins | sample TergutEmb28metaG_3_FD_89872 | JGI IMG/M metagenome (GOLD analysis project Ga0123355, IMG submission 89872) | Embiratermes neotenicus P1 segment gut microbial communities from Petit-Saut dam, French Guiana - Emb289 P1 | ecosystem: Host-associated > Arthropoda: Insects > Digestive system > Gut ... | reverse complement strand
TTGGCTCTGTTTCTATACTTTATCATTTCTTATGAGGTTTGCATTATGATTTATTTGTTTATCACCTGCCTTATTTTCATGCTTGGTTGGTGACGGACGCCCTTCATGGGCGATTAGGAGGATATCATGTACCAATACCGCATACGTATCCGCAACCGTATCCTACAAAAGTTATACAGGCCAAGACGCGGCAAATGCCGCTTTATAAGCACTCAAGCCATAGAGGCCCTAGATGAAATCGACCGCTGTATTGAGGAAGAGATTACACCGCTGCTTTCGGAGTTTTTTAGGTAATCGACCTTTGCTTTATCCTCTGAAATGTCCCTCCTGTCGCATTTAGTCAAGGACTTTTTCATCACTTTCCCAAAAAGGCGTAAAAAAGCCCGTCAAAAGGGTTTAATCTCTTGTCGGGCGGGCAATGCTTTGTGCCTTCAATTATTTCTTGTCGAGTTGCTCTTGGAGTTCCGCTATTTTAGCCGCTTGCTCTTCGACCACACGCTGCCATTTTTCACGCTCTCTTTGCTCTGCTTTTCTTTCGGCGCTTCTCAAAGCCTGTGCTTTATCGTGCCTTGCCCTTGCTCGTAAAATTTCCAAGTGCTTAAATTCCTCTGTGGCGGTTATGCCACGATAGGCTGCAACTGCTTGGCTCATAACCTCACCTCCGCTTGCTATTTCTTCGGGCGGCATTTCTGTATTGATAGTTTGGAACTGCTCTATGCTTTCAAGGGGTATACTAAGAAGAACAGCAACAAGTCGCTTCAGCAAATCGGGGTATCGCACAAACAATATTTAAACAATACGTCGGACTTAAACGTGTATTCCAATCTTTGTTTTTTCTAATGGTGATTTTCATGTTAGTTGACGGCATTTTTAATGATCCCCTCGACTGTATCTGAATCTACTATGGCATAAACAAACGCTGTTTCAAATATTGAGCTTCCAAGTTTTCTTTGCTATGATTTAATCCTTATCAATGAATGAATTGTGATTTTATATCTTTTATGATTTGGTTAAGAACCTGTTCACGCTCTGTTGATGTATCGTAAAGTGTAAATCCATATTTAGGTAAATAATCAGTTGAGTATTGGTTGAATGAAATATTATCCTCTGCAATTTCTTTCAAGTCATCATTATCGAAACCATATGTCCAATCATCTGCTGTATCATACTTTCTCATGTCGCTTACGAGTTCATCAACTGTTTTATTGTTTTGTACTAGCCCTATAAGCACAAAACGGTCTTGCAATTTTTCTACCCCATACATTTTTATGATAGGTAATATCTGCTCAAAGTCAAAAGACCAACCCTCCATCACGAAATAATTTTCGCCCAATAAGCCTTGTGTATACGGAAACAGACCGCACCCACTAGGAGAAGAAAACATACCAAGGAAATGACCAAGGAACGGAGCAATATTTTTTCTTGTTTCTTCACCATTCCCAATCCGAATGTTTAATTGTGGGTATGCTTCTCCAAATGTAGCAACAAGCTTATCGTTATTGATGACGAAGTAATTTAGTTCTTCTTTTATTTTTCTCGCCAATGTTGATTTGCCGGCTCTTCCTGTGCCTGCAATGATAATGCTCTTCATGCTGTCCCTTTCTGTCTAAAAAATAATCTTTTACATTTTAAGAATCAAATACTAATGTATTTCCTATAGTCCCGTCATAAAAGGGCGTATCATTTTCAACAGTTTCAAATCTTCCATTGGTATATTCATTAATTAGATTTGTCCAGAATTTTTTTGCATCTTCATTTTTCGGATGAAACCAAATCATCAACATCAACTGGAACATGTTGCGTAAGTTCATAAATATACAGCTCGCCTAAATTTTTCAATATTTGTTTTTCTTCTATTTTAACAGGCTCTAATGAAATACTCATATAGTTTCCTTTCTCGACACAAAAGTTCAATGCCGATGCAAAAATCTCCGCAGAGACATTATACTACATCGCAACCCCTGCGGAAACAAAAACGAAATCTATCGCTCCCAGTCCTGTGAACCCCTAATTTATAGATTAACTACTTGCCTACTGCCCTCTTTTACATAAGCGATTATAACATGACCGCACATAAGCCGGTAATTCCTTCACTCAATACTATCTATAATCATGTCAACACAGGAAATGTTTTGTTAATGTGAGGCTGTATAATTAAACCACCGCGGGAAAGGAAGGCAGCTACTCATAATGCAAGACTTTATAAGATGCTCCCTAGACTACATCGAGCAGAACCTTAAAACCGATATAACGGCAGAAGAACTAGCGGAGATGGCAAACTACTCTGTAGGGCACTTTTGCCGCTTGTTCGCCGCAGCAATAGGCTCCACCATTGCAAGCTATATCTTAAAAAGGCGCTTAGACCATGCCCTTGCCGCAGTCTTGTCAGGCAAGAAGGCTATTGATGTAGTACATGAATATGGTTTTGAAACCTATGCAGGGTTTTATAAAGCCTTTGTCAAAATGTATGGCTGCTCTCCTAAGAAATATCTAAGTATAAAAAAATCGGAGGTAAATATTATGTACAGCGAAAAAGATATACAAGCCATACTCAAAAATTGGGATATCCCTAAAGGGCTAAAAATCGAAGACGCTTCATTGAGAAGCTGGAAAACAGGGGAAATCGAATGGCAGATGTGGAAGGTTGGAGATGAGCACTACCTCAAAACCAACGAGCGCTCAAGGATGATTAAAAATATACGCATAGCAAAGGCCCTGAAAAAAGAAGGCCTATTATCTGAGTTTCTGCCAGTTCCCACAATAGATGGCAATGATTATCTCGACGGCGAGGATATTTTCTTACTTACGAAAAAAGTAGGGGAACCAGTAATCGACCGTCCATTGCCAGATGAAGAACTTGCGAGCATGGAGTTTAACGACAATCGCGCAAAATACCCATACCAACTAGGTCAGGCCATAGCCAAACTCCACCGGGCGCTAAAATCCGTACAAGATGATGTGAAGCCTTACGAAGCCAACTTGTACCAACAGGGCCTATGCTCCATACCAAAAGTTAAAGAGCATTCCATTAAGTATAATCTAAAAATCGACGATGCCTTCTTCGATGACTACACGAAAACTTTTGGCGAATTGTACGAAAAATTACCAAAACAGCTTATTCACGGCAACCCAACTGGTGACTCCCATGTATACGAAAACGGCGAAGTCGTGGGGCTTAAAGGCTATGAAATATACAATATATCCCATGTAAGGCTCTTCGATATAACCTGGTGCGCCGGCGAGATAAAGATAGGGTCGATTGAATCCTACCTAAAAATGCTCAAAGACATTTTGAAAGGATACAACAGCTTAAATCCACTTAGCCCAGAGGAAAAACAGGCAATTTACTATGTATTGTGCGTATCGGCCATGAACTGCATTGCCCACTGCGATGACGATACGCTAGATGTATCAAAACGTAATTCCAAAGCTATAGTTTTTCTTGCTGCCAACAAAGAAATGTTTTGCAACCTAATTTAGCCACAAAAAACGGGCTTCTCCCTCAACAATATGAAGGGAGAAGCCCGTTTTTTCGTTGTTTATTTCAAGCAATATCCGCCAATTTACTGGCTTTAAAAAGGTTTGGCAAAAGTATCAAAACCTACTCCGCTATCCCAATAACAAGCCCCACAGTACGCAAATACTCTGGCTGGGTAATCTGCTTAGGGGCATAAGACTTATTAAGGGACTCTAAAAAGATGGCCCCTTTTTTATTGTCAACTCTTAGGCGTTTGCAGTAAGCCTCTCCGTCATATACAAAAATCCCTACATTGTCTACATCTACCTTGGGGCTCGCCTTTACAAACACTATATCCCCGTCACAAATCTTAGGCTCCATGCTGTCCCCTCGTATCCGCACACAAAAGTCTGCCTTCTCGCTTACGGGGCTTGCTACAAAGCGCATTACCTCAAAGTCTGTGTCGCTATCGTCTGTAAGGTAGCTGCCAAGGCCCGCAGAGGCCCGCTGCTGATATACATGCAAGGTAATCCATTGGTCGTCTACCTGCTTGCTGCTGCCCTGGGCCTTTGCCCCCAGGAAGTTGACTCTTTCTAGCTCCTTGCTCATTACAACGTCTACTAGCCCTTTGCCATGGGTATCTAGCTGACGGTATTGGGAGATATGGTCGTGCTCTGTATCGGTGAGTATGGCCACTTCGTCGGCTTTGCGGCGGTTTTCTGTCATGCCCATCAGGTAGTCTATAGATACACCAAAATGCCTTGCCAGCATTTGAAGCACCTCCGAGTTTGGCTCTCTAAACCCAGACTCATAGTTGGCGTAGGTGCTGTAATTGATAGGCAGCATTGCTACCAATTCCCTTTTGCTAAGGTTCTTTTCCCGGCGCAGGGTGCGCAGGCGTTCTGCTATAACCATATTAACTCTCCTTTTCTTAAGACCCTTGGGATTTACATTTGGCCCAGTACGTGCGTTCGTTATTCTGATTATAGTACACGGGATGCATATTTGCAACAATAAACTTGCGAATAATCAAAAAATTCATTTAGCGCGAATTATTATTCGATTTTTCTTGACATCATACACTATTTGTGTAATTATACCCCCAGGACAAGCAAAATATTCACGCCAAAGGGGGAACTAATGTTTATCAACATCGAAGTAGAGCGTATACGTCGTTATATGAGCAAGGCCGAGGTAGCAAGCAAATTATCTATTGCCCCCGAAACCTTAGATGACTGGATACGCCAGCGCAGTGCAATCCCGGCAGAGGGGCTTAGGGCCTTGTCTCGCCTTTTTGAGGGTTGCAGCATAGACTATTTATTAAAGGAAAGGAGGTGAACAACATGATGCTAGTTGTCAAGGCCGCATTTTTAGTAGTAGCGGGAACGACAGGGGGCATACTGGCCCAACTAATAGGAGGGTATGACCATATGATAAAGGCTCTAATAGTATTTATGGCTATAGACTTTATTACAGGCTGGCTATCTGCCGCTGTATTTAAAGCTTCAAAGAAAACAGAATCTGGGCGGCTATCCAGCTCTGCCGGGTTCCGTGGCTTAATAAAAAAAGGTTGCGTTTTACTAATGATAGTAGTAGCCGTACATTTGGATGGGCTCCTTGGCACAAATAGCGTAACACGCAATGCGGCTATTATTGCTTTTTCCCTTAACGAGCTATTGAGCATTTTAGAAAACATGGGCCATATGGGAGTCAAGCTTCCAGACGTTTTTGTTAATGCCCTAGAGATATTGGGTAAGCATGGAGATAAGAAGTAGTCGTGTAATAATATAAAAGAGCATCCCTTAAAGGTTTTACGGCCTTTGAAGGATGCTCTTTTTTATTGCCTTATTCAAGGCATGATAATATATGAGGGGGTATATTTTTATCCAATATTTTAGTAGTTCCGTTTATGACCCGTGCAACCGGGTTGTATGCGATTGTATTGTCATACAATCGCACTTCGTCGCAAAGCGGAATAACTGTTTTTAGCATCTTCAGGGAAGCTACGCTCCTGCGCTCTATAACATTGTCAGAAATGCCATGGCCTCCACTTGCAACCCTTGCCCGCACCCTTTCCATTGCAAGCTCTACATTAGTTACATAGATGTACCACAAGTGAATGGTATACCCTATTTCTTTTGCTCTCATTATGGTATGGGGTATGCTTTGTCCAGCTAAAGTGGTTTCTTGGTGGAAATCTTTTTTATCATTTAAGTACGCTTTAATTTCTTTTACAGCTTGCATCCCTGCTTGAAACTGAACTTTGGTATCGCGCCAATCTCCGTAAACCAAGGCAATTTCATCTACATTTACGCGCTTACCTAGTGCATACATATCATCATCAGACAAAGAGGAATAGATTGTTGATTTCCCTACCCCATTAACCCCACCTATTATTGTGTATCTCATAATAGTTCATTTCCAACTACTTTTTCCTGTGCTAATCCAAGCTTCAACGCAAGGAGGCGTTGATAGAAAAGGTTTTCTTCGCGGCTTATGGCTTGATTGAGTAGCTCTTCTAGCTCTGTAATCGTATACGATGTAAATTCTTGAAATAGAAATGTTGAGGGGGGTTCCATTTTGCAGGCTCCTTTCACAATCTGTTATGAATTGATTATAACATGGGCGACATAATTAACATAGAAGCAAATAAAAATAGTCCTACATCACCACACCACTTAATACATAAGTAATATTTCCAAAGCCTCCATCATACAGTAACGTATGACACCAAATGGAGGTTTTTCTATGGACAAATATAAAGGAGGGGCACTGTGGCTTTTGAACTAGTAAGGGAGCAAGTCTTCCTAGACCAGTGTGTAGGCAGCGAGCAAACACAGATTATGCTAGAAGGGGATATTATAGTCCCAGACGCAAGGCCAGACATGGCCGTATTGCTACAGACAGAGGAAAAAATAATAATAGACCGTACAGAGGTTTCTACAGACCGGGTAAACTTTGTGGGCCGTCTAAACATATCACTGCTGTACATAGCCAAAGGGGCAGAGCAGCCGGCATGTGCCGTAACCCTATCCCGGCCGGTAGACGACTTTATCAATGTTGACGGTGTTACAAAGGATATGTGGGTCAGCGCCAAAGCCGAAATCACTCACATAGATTATCGGATGCTAAATGACCGTAAAGTAAATTATAGGGCAATCGTAAACGTGCATATTAATGCAGAGCGCTCAGATGCCCATGAGATGGTCGTACATATCCATGATGTGCCAGAAAATCAGCTTCTTAAAAACAATATCAACATCAACCGCACAATAGAGCATAAGCAGGAGCGCTTCTCTGTAAAAGACTCTATAGTGCTGCCACCCAGTAAGCCCAATGTACGGGAGGTTTTGCTGGTAACGGCCAATATCACCAACCGGGATATCCGTATAGCAAGCGGCCGGGTAAACCTAAGTGGTGAAATTCTGGTGACAACCCTGTACCGAGGAGACAGCGACGACAGCATAATAGAGTTTGTGGAAAACGAGCTACCCTTCAACGGCCCAATAGACGTATCTGGTGCCAAGGATGATATGTTTGCCGACGTAGCCCTCCAGGTAATGGACCATCACATACACATCCGCCCAGACGACGACGGAGAAGATCGTGTACTAGAGATTGAGGTATCTGTAGGGGTACAGATGAAGGTCTACAGCACAGTCGTATTATCTATTTTGGAAGATGCCTACTGCATCAACCAGCGGCTGTCCTTGGGCAAAACCTTAGTGCGCTATCCCCGGCTAGTATGCCTAAACCGCAACCAAGCCCCAATCAAGGAGGTTGTGACACTGGGAAGCACCGCCCCCAGTATGCTGCAAGTTTTTAGGGTCAAGGGCAATGCTTACCTGGATGAAGTCAAGGTTATCGAAGACAAAATTGTAGTAGAAGGGGCTATAACAACAGATATCCTATATGTAGCCGAAAGCGATGCCGCCCCACTGGGCAGCTTCCGCACGGTAATCCCCTACCGCCAGGTAATAGAGGCCAAGGGGGCAAGGCCTTCTATGCGGGTAAATGTAACCACCTCTATTGACCATGTGGCCTTTAGTATGTTAAGCGGCAGGGAAACAGAAGTCCGCTTCCTACTGACCTTTAACACCCAGGTCATTGAGGAAGAAGAAACCCGAATCATCCATAATATAGACTTTACCGACATGGAGCCAGAGGCCCTAGCCAGCATGTCCAGCATGACGGTGTATATCGTGCAGCAAGGGGACACACTTTGGAAAATAGCCAAGAAATACAATACCGCTATTGATGAACTGCTAGCCATAAACGATATTGAGCATCCTGGGAAAATCATGCCTGAGCAAAAGCTGTTGATATTAAAAAAGGGATTGTAAACGGTATTGATGATGTAAATTGCCGGTTGTACCGGTTATACCCCGTCACCTCGCTCATACCCCGTCATCCCGGCCTTGAGCCGGGATCCCCCGGTGTTTCAAAGAGAGCCAGGGGATCCCGCGTCAAGCGCGGGATGACGGGGTGTGTGCGGGATGACGGGTATGCGTGTGAGCACCTTACTCAAGGAGCGCTTTTACCAGAAAAAACAAGTCATATAGATGTGGCGACATGGGCACACACAGCAGCGCTACTGATACAACTTCACAACAACATCATTACGGCCAAGGGTGTATAAATACTGCTGCATGTCCCGGCTAATAACTAGATACTCAAGGTTTGGCAAGGCGTTTATGTCATTTAAAAGAGAAAAATCCCTCACACCTGTGCCGAATATATATAAAGAAATAAGCAAAGGCATATTTTGTATCCCCTCAAGACATACAAAGTCATATGACCCAGCGATTTTGAGATTATACAAAAATGAGATATCACCTAGGTCTGACACACTTCTTATATTGATTTCCGGCCCTCTTACCCATAATCCGGTTAAGCCCCTCATAGTTTCAACTACAGACCAATCGCCAACCTGTGTGTAAAAAAAGCGCAAATCAAGCATATGGGGAAGGGCAGCAATAGATGATATATCTTCAACATTGGTAAAGGTAAAATTAACACCGGCTAAATTTACATTGTCCGCCAGAGAGGATATATCTGAGACAGGCTGCATCCCTATGTGTAAGTACCGCAGGTTTGGCATTATGCGGAAATCCTCAAGACTGTAGATATCTCCGTACCCGTACCACCCGTATGAGGGGTACGTAAGCACAGGATATACACCATGGATATAGATTTCTCTAATTGCCTCAAGGGCACCGTAGGTAATAGGCTCGTAGTCGTCTATGCCCAGTATTTTGCGGACAACTGCCTCCACAAGTGGCTCAACAAATTCATATGTTTCTGTGTTAGCACCCATTGGAGCAAGAGGCTGAGGCGGCCCTGCCTCACCTAAAGGATATGGAATAGGCACTCCCGACCAGGGGGTAGGGGCACCGGAGCGCTGGGTTGCAAACATATATCCCCCTAAAAATACTAGCACTATAAGCAGTGCCGCAAGTAATATCTTTAATACCTTGCGAGGAGGCTGAGGCTTGCACTTTTCTAAGGCCTTTTGCAAGCTGGCAATACTTTGGAAGCGCTCCTTTGGGTCTAGGGCGGTGCATTTTTGTATTATGTAGTACATCACTTTATTGTTTATTGGGGTATTATGCCCTGTCATGCCTGTTAGCATATACCGCAGCACAACCCCAAGGGAATAAATATCTGTACGGGCATCGGTTTGGGCAAAGCCAAATTGCTCTGGGGGGGCAAACTCTATTGTGGCAAAAACCGTTGTGTCTTTGCTGGAATGCTGGTTATACCTTCGGGCAATGCCAAAGTCTATTAAAGTTAAGGCGCCACATTGGGGGTTTATTATTATATTAGAGGGCTTAATGTCCCGGTGGATTATTGGTATTGGTTGGGAATGAAGATGGTCGATAATTTCGCATAGCTCTAACATTATGCCAATGGCCTGGGCATCGTCTAAGATGTGATGCTGGTCCAAATACTCTTCAAGGGTTATGCCCTCTATATATTCCCGCAGGGTGAATAAGGTTTCTCCCCAAAGGACTTCCGGCTCAAAGCTCGGGAGTCCTTTGTGATTTAGCCCCTTTAGTATGTCCGACTCCAAACAGGTGGTACCATGGCGGAAGCTCTTTAGCACATACCATCTGCCACTGTCTTTTTCCGATAGCAAGTAGGTTTCTCCCAGCTCGTTTTGAGATAAAAGCTCCAGCACATCAAAGCGCTCTGTGATTTCCTCTGGCAAGTCGAAGCCTGTAAAGGTTGCCAGGATTTCGCTTGCAAGGGAATAGGCAACTGATGGCGCTTTCGACCCATTACTCATAGCGGCCCTCCTTGCCAATGATGGGCAAAGACAACTCCGCAAGGGCAGCTTGGACTTGGTTAAGGGTAAGCCCCCGTTCCAACCCTTGGATAACTACAGCGTCCCGCATTATTTTGGGGTATAGAGCGCTTTTACGGGCCATTTTTAATAGCTCTTGGGCGCCCTCATAGTTCATTTCAAAGCCAAAGGCTAGCTGTAACACCTTGTCCCGGGAGGGGTTCTTCCTTCCGCTAAAAATGTGGTGGCCAAAGGTGCGCTCTATGCGGGATTTATCTATAACCTTGGCGGCACTTACTCCTCTTAGGGTGCATTGGTCTTGTAAATATGTGTGAAATGGGGCATCCAGCATATGGCCGCCGTGGCGCTTTATAAACCGCATTACGCTGGTGGTTCTAAATAGCCTTTGTAGTAGTTCTCTGGTTGTCATTTTAGTTTCTGTCATGGGTTGGCCGCCTTTCTGCCTTTTTGAGACTTGTGGGCATTATTGTGGCTTGGTTGTGGTTTGTCAATGGTTTGACGGAGGGAAATATTTTTTCTTGTGTACTTCGAGGACACCACATAGGCAGGGGGTAGGTGTATATTAAATAAACAGACCAACCAAGGGAGGACAGCATGAAAAAAATCATTTTATTTCTTCTAATCAGCACACTATCAATGGGCATTTTTACAGGATGCGCAAGCGCCGAAGCCCCTCCGCGGATTTATGGATGGGGAGAATCAATAACAATGGGGCCAAGCTCCTGGGACGCTGTTGACTTTAGGGCAATGAGAATTGAGCCAATGGCTGAATACGATACCTCTACCCATACAGGCTACGCAATATTGGTGACGATGAACACAGACCGCATCCCTGTCCAGATGGATGCGGCAACAGGGGCAATAACAAGAACCCTAATAGATATGACCCTTACTGATGGAGAGCAAACAATAAATACCGTCAATATTACCTTTACACCAGAAGGCTACCCAACTTTGGTAAGGTTTATCTTCCGTATTGAGAATGGCCGGGATATCCCACGGAGAGGTACTCTTATATGGGACGATAGCCCTAATCCTATTACCGCTGAAATGGATTTGTCTGCGTTAAGAATAATTGAGCCAGATATCCAGGACTACGAAGAGGAACCGGCAGAGCCCCAGGAAGAAGAAGCAGAGTCTCAGGAGGATATTGCTGCCCCAGACGAGTTTTCAGGAACGCCAGAAGAGCGCCTGATAGGCATATGGCACCATGTTACTTATGATGGCAATTCTTATAATGAACGTGAATGGCAGTTTAATGCCGATGGCAGCTACTATTTTAATGCTCGTTTTATATCCTTTGATGGCGGTGTTTATGCTTTCAGCGCCGATGCTACAGAATGGGGAACATATGAAGTAACAGGGGATCGGGTTTTCTTAATGGGTGTAATGGATATTTCATTTCCCGGCGAAGAAGCCGAGTATATCGAACTTGAACATATCTATACCTTTGGGTTTGACGGCGATAACCTTTTGTTAACCATTAACTGGGAGGGGGGCCGGCTTGAAACTACATCATTTACAAGAATCCCAGAGTCTGTAATTGATTTGCCCCTGCCCTTTGAATTGCCTGGTATTGAAAGGTAGGAAAAACTTATGGAGTCAAGGCAAAATATAAAATACGACGCAAGGCTGCGTATGGGTATGCAACGGGGCAAAGCTATTCTAATGCCCATTATGATGGTTCCTTATGGGTTTATAATATCGTTTTTGTTTGCTGGGGCTTTTGGGCTTGTTGTGTTATTGACATCACCCCTTAATTTAGGGGATTTTCTTGAAATGCTTATCGGCATTCCGGTGTTTTTTCTTTTAGCCGGGGCAGCAATTATGATTTTAATTGTTATGCAAATTAACATAGCCGGTGAATACATCAAAATTTATAACAACGAAAAAGCCAGCCTATGGGCCTCAGTTACGGGGCTGCGGGTTGGCTTTTTTCGAAAGTGCGCCGGCGTGCTGTGGATGGGACTTTGGCTTTTAATATGGTTTTCTTTGCTTGTTGTACCTGGTTTCATGAAAGCATTTTCTTACTATTTTACACCTTATATTTTGGCTGAGTGCCCTAGTGTTAAGCCAAGGAGTGCATTAAAAATTTCTATGCAAATTACAAAAGGTCATAGGTGGAGCATCTTTGTTTTTATGCTTAGCTTTATGGGGTGGCTTGTGCTTTCGGCATTTACATTTGGCATTTTAACTATTGTGTATGTGGGGCCTTATTATTTTACGGCCCTAGCCGGGCTTTATGTGGAGATGCGTGATGAGGCATTGGCAAGTGGGAGGATAACCCGTGCCGACTTAGGTTGGGGGTAAATATATTTATGGGAGGTTATTATGAATTGTACAGAATGTAAGGAAGTCGCAAGCTATGAAGCAGCAAACAAAACAGAGGATTTCGCAGCCTTTAACTTCACCATGGAGGCCAATGCAATACAGCAGGGCATAGCTGCAAAATTGGTTGGGTTTGTCCGTGTAAGCATTTGTAAGGAATGCATCATCAAAAAGCAAAGAATAAATGCGGCAAAGCACCTTACAGACGCAAAGGTTAGCGTGGGTATGCTGACTTCTATTGTGGGTCTGCTACTGATGTCCATCATCTCAATAGCCAGCGGCCACGACACCATGATGATTTTCGGTTTTTTTGGGATACCCGCAAGCTTGATATTGATTGTTTCTGGAATACGTGGCTCAGCAAAGCGCAAAACACTGATAACCAAAAGCCAAAAAGAGTTTGATGATGCCATTGAAAATAATTTTGATGAGCTATCACTTCTTACATTTTTCCCAGCGCTGGAAAACATCAAGACCGAGGTAATATTAAACACACAAGATTTCACAGATTTTTCTGACATTAGTAAAACCGAGGAGTATATCAACAGCAGTAAAGCGCAAAAGAACATCTATTACCCAAGTGAAGAGGTTTATCGAAAGTATATAGCCGTAAATAGCTTAGAAGATGAGTATGTATCGGCATTTAAGAAGCCTTATCCAAGCTGGATAGGTCAGCTATATGCAATGGCGATAAAAAAGCTTAATAAAAGCAATATATGACAGAACTATGCAAAAAAACCTTAAAAAACGAAAGACCGCTTTTGGCCAAAAAAACGGTGCAATGTGATGGGTAAACGCAGTGCCAATTGCTAATTTGTTCATATATATTTAACTTGCACCCAATATATAAACAGCATAACACGAAGGGTCGGTGTCTACTATGAAGAAATATATAACTACTGTAATCGCAAGCGTCATTTTTATTTTGGCCATGGGGCTTACTGTGGGTTGTGGCAGCGCAAACGAGGAAAACGACACAGCAGCCACAGAGCCACCGGAGACAGCTACGCAGGCATACGAAGCAGAGCCGGAAGAACCCCCGGAAACAGATATTCACGAATACGAAGCCACGCCAGAAGATCCCCCAGAAACAGATATTCAGGAATACGAAGCCACCCCACAAGAAACAGATACCGCCACCCCCGCCGAAGCCATAGCTTCGCCAGAAGAAAGCCTAATAGGCATCTGGTACTATATTATGTTTTTTGCTGATTTTTATATAGAAATGGAGTGGAGCTTTAATGCCCACGGCGAGTATGACTATATTGAGCGATTTGTATCTCTTTCTGACGCCGTTTACGTATCCAGCTTTATTATTAAGGAATGGGGAACTTTTGAAATATCGGGAGAGCGCATCGACCTTAAGGGCGTAAGCAGAGCTGATTGCCCAATTAGAGGCGAAAACATCGACGGATATACGGAAATTGACCGCTTCATAACATTTGTACAAGATGGGGATGCTCTTTCGACATACTGGTGGGATGATGGCTTCCATATGGCTCAGTCCTTTACAAGAGTCCCCGAATCTTTAGTAGCTTTGCCTATCGTAATACCTGAGCGATATACAGTGCCCCTGCATGAAGCTTTCCCTCTGAGTTACACCGCTTTCAATAATGACTTCACTTTTACAGGCTACAGCATCGGCATAGGCGAAGATGGAAATACAACCATTACTGTGTATGGAAGCGGCTACGAAACCCTATCCTTTAGGGATGGGCGCTGGGCGATTCCAGCGGCTTGTGTGGCCGAAAGTGGAGGTGTGGCATATCACCCTGTGTTGGTTAGCAATAATGTGGAGGCGTTGATTTT
>Ga0123355_10011043_pt1 | contig 13902 bp, 12 predicted proteins | sample TergutEmb28metaG_3_FD_89872 | JGI IMG/M metagenome (GOLD analysis project Ga0123355, IMG submission 89872) | Embiratermes neotenicus P1 segment gut microbial communities from Petit-Saut dam, French Guiana - Emb289 P1 | ecosystem: Host-associated > Arthropoda: Insects > Digestive system > Gut ... | reverse complement strand
ATGTAATTCGAAATAAGTTAAGCGGGTTGATATCCCACAGGCTTACATCACGAAGCTTTTGTTTTATAGAATCTGGAACATATTGCTCAGGACTACGCATCTGTTCGAAAGTGGGGATAATTACATTGTTTTCACGTGCTTTGCGGATGTTCTGTTCAAGGTTATCTTGAAGGATAGATAAATCGATCAATTCTTCACCTGCCAAAATTTTGTATTTGTGTTGATAAATTTATCTAATTATACTATTATGTTTGGAATAAGGAAAATATTTTTTAGAAGTTGTGTTCATAGGATGGGTACTATGCTATTAGTAGGCAACGGAAGACTATTAACCCGGGAGGAAAACAACCAGTTAATAGAAAATGGTTGTGTAGCCATAGACAATAAGTTAATAAAGGAAATAGGCGACACAGTGAAATTGCGCGCAAAGCATCACGATGCTGAGTTCATAGATGCACAGGGCGGCGTGATCATGCCGGGTCTTATTAATGCTCACAACCATATTTACAGCGCGTTTGCTCGTGGTCTCTCCATTAAGGGATATAAGCCAAAAAACTTCTTGGAAATTCTAGATGGCTTGTGGTGGGCTCTTGATAGTCAGCTTTCTGTAGAAGATACATATTGGAGCGCGATGGCAACATTTCTTGACTGTATAAAAAAAGGATGTACAACAGTGTTTGACCATCACGCCAGTTATGGAGGCATCCGAGGAAGCCTTTTTGCAATCGCTGAAGCAGCTAAGGTTCTAGGGGTGCGTGTCAATCTTTGCTACGAGGTATCAGATCGGGGCGGGGAAGAAAAAATGCAGGAGGCTGTCGCTGAAAACGTTGAGTTTATCCAGACAGTCCAGGCTGATGGCTCAGACATGCAAAAGTGCATGATGGGCCTGCATGCCTCCTTCACATTATCAGACAGCACTTTGTCGTTGTGTAGAGAAAACACCCCAGACGGGATCGGGTTTCATGTCCATGTAGCAGAAAGCATGGATGATGTGTATGACAGTCTAAAAAAATACGGAAAACGAGTTATTAACCGCTTGTTTGATCATGGTATTTTAGGAAGGGAAACGATAACTGGTCATTGTATTCATGTAAATGGCGCGGAAATGGATATCATTAATCAGACCAATACAATGGTTGTTCACAATCCACAATCCAATATGGCCAACGCAGTGGGGATTCCGCCTTGTATGGATATGATGCAGCGAGGGATCATGGTAGGTCTCGGCACTGACGGATATACTAATGACATGTTGGAATCTGAAAAAGTGGCAAATATTGCACACAAGCATATGCTTTGCGATCCAGGGGCAGCATGGAGCGAAGTGCCTCAAATGCTCTTTAAAAACAACGCAATTATGGCTAGCAGGAGCTTTAAAACAAAACTCGGAATATTGGAACCAGGAGCAGCCGCAGACATTGTGGTTTGCGATTATGACCCCCTTACCCCAATGACTGCAGATAACTGCGATGGCCATATCCTGTTTGGCGTAAGCGGCTTAAGCGTGGTTACAACCATAATAGCCGGGGTTGTCATGATGAAGAATCGCGAACTGATCGGCATTGACAGTGAAGCTATTATGGCAAAATGCCGTGAACAGGCCAAAGATTTGGCAGCAAGAATTAACTCCAAGTAAATTATCCCCAGCCCTTTTTGGTTGGGGATAGCTTTATATCAAGGGAGTCAGGATTGTCATTTCTTTACTCCCACCTTATATCAAAACTGCCGCTATGATTCTCTGCATCAAAGCGTATTGTATATCTTCCACCGTTGCTTACTTCAACTTCATAATGAAGACGAGGGAATTTCGTTGTCTGTATATAGCGTTGCACCATCACTGTCAGTTATGCTTAATCCCAGTGAGCCTGAATTTGTTACTATTTCGACTGTAAAAGTATGTTCACTATCATTGTCTAGCGTTATTCTTCGTTGCTTATAGCCGCTAAAGCTATCGTAACTCATTACCCAAGAGCTTCTTCCAGAGTGCTCTACTGAACGTCTGGTTGAATAGCTTCCAGATGAACAGCCAGACAAAAAGGTCATAACTATAAGTATCGTGGTAGTTGCTATGAAAAATTTTCTCATCTGGATTCCTCCTAAAACAAATAACGATCGTTTGCTCTATCAGGTGGATTCAAATTTCGAAAATAAGGATTTTTATCTCCAAGCCTGAATCACTCGACCTGAATTGATATTAGGCTCAATTACAGTACGAGAAATGGGGTATTGCAACATATGCATATTTGGGTCTGTATTGAATACAACGTAGGAATTTGGAACAGCTACTCCAAAATTACGTAAAACATAAGTTGCATCCGCAACTAACTCTGGCACAACATCTGTTCCCAGTGTTGGATAGGCAAGGATCTGATCAGCGTGAATTGTTACAGAAGTACCTGTCATTTCTGTTAGTAAATCAGACAAGTTCAGAGTATGGCGTATGCGAAGTTTATCGCGGACAATGCTAAACTGAAACCATCCATATATTTCAAAGGTAAACACTTCATGCATTCTATTTTCGTCTATTGCCTGCTGCATAAAATCTATGTGTGACATATTATCTACTGGTGGCGTTATATTACTTAATACATAGTCCACCATTTCCTCAAGTGCATATATTTTTTCTTCTTCGCCAAAATATTGCCAGAACGCAACTGCAAAGGAGTTAACCAATTGTTCCTCTTCTATCATGTGGCGATTTCCTTCCATATCCATAGGATCATAGGTGCCATGATGGACTGTTATTAAATGTCCCAGTTCGTGAATGACATTATACCATTGGAAATATACTTCAAACCTGTCTCTTGCGAGTTCATTTCCAAGAAGATCATGAATTAATGCGTTTTGCTCATCTGTTCCCTGGCCATACAACCCATTAACAATAAGACCAACTGGGTCGAAAGGGCATGTTTCTGATATTGCAGCCATTGCTGTTTCCATCCCAGTGTTGATAACTGTGACATCTCTCCTGCTTAAGTATGGCAAGCCATTTCTTAGCCTCATACCATCACGCATAGATACACGTTCGGAAACTATATAATATGCAGGTTCATCAAGAAGAAATACAATATCAATCCAGCCATCAACATTCATAGTAACTGAACCATCTGCTTCATTCAAAGCAAGTTCATTTGGAACGTTGTCAGTTAGCGAAAACCAGCTAAAGTGGAATCTCCAAGCCAACCAACCTGACAAAGCCAGTACAACAATGACTATTCCAATACTACATACAATCTTGGTTTTTTTTCGTTTCATAGATTAGTTACCCCCCTTGATATTACCCGCCAAAAAGCGACAAGTACATTGAATTTGAAATGCAATGATAAAACAAACAGAGCCACCTAATTTTTAGTCTAGCAAAAAAATTCTTCCTGTGCGAGAAATCGGAGAAACTGGGCAAGTATATTCCTTAACTGGACACCACTATCTTCATATTGTCTTCGGATGATGAAAATGATAGAATAAATATAGAAATGATGAAAGATGGAGAAAATTCACAAATTCGCCATTCGCTTTGAAAGTATCAAAATAACCGAATAAGGAGCGAGAGTTCTTTTATGACACATGTTGCCATCTGTGACGACGAAACAAAAACAGGAGCAGAATTGGAATGTGCCTTAATTGATATATTTAGCAAGTTGTTGGTTAAACATGAAGTTACTGTTTTCTTTTCGGGGAAAGAACTATGTCGGGCAATAGAATCTGGTGCTCACTATGACATGATTTTTCTTGATATTGAATTTGCTCCAAATGAAATAAATGGTATTGAAGTTGGGCGGCTTATTCGTGACAAGTACAACAACTACATGATTTCTATCATCTATATGTCACGAGTAAAAAGCTATGCACTAGAGCTGTTTGATATACAACCATTTAATTTCCTTATAAAGCCTTTGAAATATGAAAAGATAGATGAAATCATAAGAAAATACTTAAAAGTTGCTGGGTTTTTGTCGAAAGACTTTACATACAAGATAGGACGTGACACTTTCAAAGTAAAGATAAAGGATATAATATATCTTGAAAGTCGCGACAAGAAAATGATAATGCACCTTGCAAATGGCAGAAAAGAGGAATTTTACGGATCGATAAAAGAGCTGCACCAAGAACAGCTAAATAGGTTTGACTTTCTCTTTATACATACTTCCTATATTGTTAACTATGACTATATAACCGCATTAAAGTTCAATGAAGTGTTACTTGTTGATAGTGTAACGCCTTTGCCCATTAGCAAACACAGAAAAAATAAAGTGAGAGAACGGTATTATGAGATTGTTAAACGGCGGCGAGGGGTAGTCTAATGAATTTAATTTTAGTGGCTCTTATCATTTTGAGCTTTATTTTAGGAACACTCCCTGTTTTTCTGTTCATGAATGTGTGCTTTGAAGCAAGAACAACAGAGTCTCGGCACTTGGTTCTTTCTTACTTATTCTTTATAGTGCTCACTTCTTTACAGCAATTGTTAATTATGGGCGGAATGTTTTTAGGAGCAAACTTTCTTTCTTACGCATTGTTGTATAGTATACTGTTTTTTATCATCACTCTTAACTATAAGTCTACTCTGGCAAAGAGAGCATTTGTTGCTTTTTATGCCTTTCTTTCGTGGGATCTTTCTATTGCGATTGCAAGCAATTTAGTTGTAGTACATATATTTCATTTTGTTGGTTTTCTCGAATCTGGCAGCGCGTTGTTCCATATCGTCTCACGTCTCGCAGGGATTGTAGTATTTTATTTTTTTGCATTTTTGCTTCGACGATTCACGTATATAAAAAAGGATGTCATTGACATAACAGCATTTTGGGGTTTGGCTTTGCTGCTCGGATTTGCAATCGTGTCTATGGGTATGATCTATATCTCATCGGGACGCACTTTCGGTACTGCATTTGCGTTAACAAATATGTTCACACATGCTTTTGTTATTTTTTTGGTCTTTTATCTATATAATACACTTGCTAGAACGTATGAGGACAAATTGGCTGCTGCGATATATGTAAGAGAGAAAGAATATTACCTATCGCAATGCGAGATCATGCAAGAATCTGTGAAAAAGGTAAGGTCTATCCGTCATGACATGAACTTTCATTTGGCAGCTATAAAAGAATTTTCCATGGACAGCAAATCGGCTACAGACTACATAAATAGACTGCTTGGAGATATAAGTGAAGGCGACTCATATAGCAATTCAGGGAACATAGCCTTTGACAGCATAATAAATTACAAATTCAAAACAGCCGCAGAAAATAATATTATGTTGGATTTATCCTTGTTAATCCCCCCTGTCCTGAATATTGAAATAGCAGATGTAGTAACAATACTAGGCAACCTAATAGACAATGCTCTCGACGCTGTGGCAAAGGTAGATGACAAAACAATTAAGCTGGATATAGAGTTTAGCAAAAGCTGTCTTTTCATAAGAATAGATAATTCTTTTGATGGCACTATAAAATATGCTGAGGGGAAAAGCGAGAAGGAAAAGTGCATTGCTACACTAAAGACAGAGGGCGAACACGGTTACGGTTTGGAAAATATTCGAAAATCTGTGGAGAAGTACAATGGCTATGTTGACATCACGCACTTCGATAATATTTTCTCTGTAGGTATTGTGCTTTATGTAGATAACCCCCACCAACTAGGGTAGGGGCTAGCTTGCTATTTCATCAACAGCTCAACAGCACGCTTCAATTCATCAAGTGCTTCCAAATCACCAGTTTTTACTGCATCCACTATACAATGTTCTAAATGGTCCTTTAAAATCAACTCGCAAGTCTTATTTATTGCAGATCGCACTGCAGCAAGTTGTATCAGCACTTCCGCACAATCACGCCCTTGCTCAACCATGGTGCGCACAGCAGTTAAATGGCCAATTGCCCGAGATAGGCGATTCATTACAGATTTCGAGTGCTCGTGTGCATGCGTATGGGTGTGGCCTTTGTGAGACTCTTTATCAGGCCCTTTTTTTTGATTTTCGTTAGTCATATGTTTGCTCACTTTACTCCTCTGCGGATTTACCGCACAAATAGATTCTATGATGCTTCAAGGTCAATACATGCCTAAAGGCAGATTTTTACTGTTAATCAAAAATTTTATCATTTTAACAGTAATTTTAATCGTCATTTAATGTACAATCCTGTCATATGTGATATAATAGTTTCGATATTTGCGAGTTTACTCTATCAGAGAAAGGGGCGCTGGTCTACTAGAAAGAGCATGGCTACTAAAATGTTTTTGTGTCTGCTATGGTTTAGTAGCTGCAATTTGTTAGCAGCTGTAATTGAGAAAAACTAGCAATCTTACCTAAAAACTAAGTAATATAATGGAGGGAAAAATAAGTGGAACTATACAAAAAAATCTTTAATATTGTATTGGTTGTTGCCGTGTGCGTGTCTATTCTAGCTGGAACGGTTGCATGTGCCAGCTCTAACGAAGGTGCTGATCCCGAACCGAATCCTGTGCAAGCGAATATTAGTGAAGATAATGGATATCTTGATGTAGACGCTATGGATCCTATCGAAGAGATCAACGTGCTTCCTGAGGAAAATCCTATTCCTGATAATAGATCTGATGTTGGAATTGAAGAAGTCCTTTCGCAGCGTCAGATATCTCCCGAGGAGCTAGCTGAACTCTTTTCAACACTGACAGCAATGGGCCAGCCTCAACTTATAGTCCGGTTCGAAAATGCTGATGAAATCCAATCAACGATAGATAGTATAGTGGGCATAAGTCTGCAATCAATTGGCGATCTGCTTGATATTGTCCCTATTGATGAGGCACTTATCGAGGCAGGCACACAGCTTGCTTTTTCAGCAGTCAGCACAATTGCAGATATAGGCGTAAGCTCGATTAGGGTTGAAAATGAAGATTTGATACATATGGCAATGTCGTTGCTGGAACAACATAGCAATGTAATGCTAGTTGAGCCAAACTATATAGTTAGCACGATGCAACGCCCAAATAACGAGTTTTTTTCCTATCAGTGGTCATTGCAAAATACAGGGCAGGAAATACCAATGCCTGAGGAGAGATATGTTGGAGTCTCAGGATTTGACATTAATATCCTACCAGTATGGGAGGCAGGCTACGATCTTCAGGAAGTTGTCGTAGCAGTTATAGATTCTGGAGTTGACACAACTCATCCGAATTTGGCTGGAAGGTTTCTCCCAGGCTATGATTTTGTTCTTGATACGCCAGAGATGATTGAGTGTTGTGGCCATGGTACGGCTGTTGCTTCAGTAATAGCGGCGAATTGGGGCAATACAGGTATGGCTGGTGTTGCACCAAATTCAACGATAATACCACTTAGATTCATAAATGGGTTTACCGGAGGCGGCTCTACATTTGACGCAATTGATGCGATACATACAGCCATCGAAGGAGGAGCCCGGATTATTAATAATTCTTGGGGCGCCCACTTTCCCAGCCTAGTACTTTGGAGCGTTATCCAAGAGAATCCAGATGTTCTATTCGTAAATGCTGCAGGCAATTTCGGTTTTCCATGGGCATCTTTCCCTGCCGGTTTTCCTGCTGAAAACGTAATAAGTGTAGCAGCAATCGATAAAAGTGGTATGCTGACATCGTGGACCAATCACGGCCTGCATGTTTGTATTGCAGCACCAGGTGAAAATATCCTTATAGCAGCTCATGGAGAGCATGATTTCTTCGATGGTACGTCATTTTCCGCGCCGATGGTAGCAGGAGCTGCAGCTCTTTATCTTGGGATGTTCCCAGATGCCAGACCTTCAGAAATCCGCAGGGCCTTAATTGCATCGGCTACAAGGACCGATAGCCTCGCAAACCTCGTTATAGCGGGAGGCTACTTAAATGTGGCTGGAGCTATAGAGTATGGGAAGTCATTGCGATAGTTTTAGCTAGATATAGGTGGGGGTGAACCCCCACCTTTTGTGCGTTAAATGCTAATTTATGTTTTTTGCGAGAGCATTTCACGAGCTTCTTTCATATCTTTTTCAGTTAAGTCTTTACCCAAAAGCATACCAAGAACAGATTCTAAATCCTCATCTAATAAGGACACTGGTGGAGGTGTGCGAGAAAAAACATCAGTTATTAGTTCATCATTTTCACAAGTTTCTTTGAATAAAAGTATAAAATGCTGTAAAGCATCTCTGTCGGTTGAAAAGGCACAAAAAAGAGAATGTTCAGGATCAAAGTCAATTTTTTCAAGTAAATCCGGAATCTTTTCTTGTATAAACGTTTGTGCTAACGCTGCCCAATCATCGCCACTTCCAGTAAACTCATCATTTTCGCGAGACTTGAATAGGTTTTTCTTATATTCCTCGCACGAGCTCAAGCAAACAGCTACACTTCCATTATCGTCCTCAACCCAGTAAAATGGTGCAATTTGTTCCGCAAAGTTCATATGTTTCTCTCCTTCCTAACTTTTTCTAGTGTCTTAATCTCACTATTTTTGTCACACTAGTAAGAACGTTATGTCCAATTTCGGCATATTATATACTATATCGACTTGCAGGCAAATTCCGAGCCAAAAAAACGAATAGAAGAAGGGGAATATATGAAAACGACATGGAGAAAAGGGTTGGTGGCTGGTCTTGTCGTTACGATAGCCTATACAACAATGCTAACCTTTGAGGCCAATGGTAATCCAAGTGTGCCTCCACAAGTGAATTATGGATTAGATATGACTCTCAACAACATTTCATCCTGTCCAGGGGAGGTCGGTATCATATCAATCCCAGCAATCCTAGTCCGGAACCGAAGCTTTCTTCCTAAAAATACAGTTTCCGAAACAGAAGATGACTACGTGGGTTTCGACAAGGGTACATCAGGAATTATCTTTCTAAGAGAAAATGAATTCCCTGATAACGCTGACTTGAAGCTATATCTACTGAGTTGCCAAGACTTTGAAAAGTTAACGTTGGTTGCAAACCGAAACAAAAGAGGCAGTACCTCCGATTTCCAAAGGCAAGCACAAAGTGCCTCTGACAACTTTATATGGGACACTTTTGAGCCTGAATTAGGGCAGGCTGGTTGGACAAGTTTAAGACCACTTTTTGAGAGAACAGCTGAATTGATAATTGGCATAGTGCTGATAGTTGGAGCATTCAAAACTGGTAAAGCCCATATACCTTTTACAAAATCACGTAGAAGCATTCGGCATATCTGTGATAAATAATAACATTAATTTAGCACATTGTCATCTTAACCGACACTGGATTTTTGATCATCTGAATGCTATACTGGCTACATATTACCACATTAGTATTTTCAGAACAGATGTGAAAGGATCAGTAAAATGCCTAAATCTGACGAATTCAAGCCCCGGATTCCACCAAATGACATTGAAGCGGAGGAAGCAATTCTAAGCAGTATGTTATTTGACCGTGAGGCCATATCCACCGCTTATGAATCACTGAGACCAGAGGATTTCTATCGGCCAGACAACAAGGGCATTTACGAGACAATGGTTGAACTGTTCTTGCAGGGTGTCCCGGTTGATGTTATTACTTTATCCGATCGCCTAACAGAAAAGGATATATTAGACAATGTCGGTGGACGGGCGAGGATTGCAGAAATTGCATCCGCATACTATACATCTGCTAACATCAAACATTATACAAAAATTGTGTCAGATAAAGCAATACTGCGCAAATTGATAAAATCTTCAAGCAATATTTCTACAGCTTGCTATGATGCTCGTGATGATGTCGATTACATACTGGAACAAGCTGAAAAAGAGATTTTCAATATTGTGCAGAACCGCAGTTCGTCTGATTTTTCTCCACTTAATGAAGTATTGATTAAGTCGATTGATAAATTGGACGAACTAGCTCGCTCGCAAGGGAAAATAACGGGCATCCCAACAGGTTTTACGGACTTTGACAACCGAACAGCAGGCCTGCAACCTTCAGACTTAATTCTGTTGGGAGCCCGCCCTTCTATGGGTAAGTCGGCACTACTTCTGAATATTGCCCACCATGTGGCAATAAAGCAGCAAATAGTAACTGCGTACTTTACGTTGGAGATGTCTAAAGAACAATGTGTAAATCGCATGTTATGCGCGGAAGCTAATATAGATTCACAAAAACTTCGGACAGGTGAACTTAATGACGATGATTGGTTTAGGATCGCCGAAGCCATGGCGCCACTGTCTCAAGGAGCACTATATATAGATGATACGCCAGGTGTGTCTGTTGCTGAACTCAGGGCAAAATGCCGCAGGCTTAAAATGGAAAAGGGCCTGGGGCTGATTATTATAGATTATCTACAACTTATGACTGTGTCTCGGCGAAGTGAATCGCGCCAACAAGAGATATCTGAAATATCACGCTCACTAAAGGGCATTGCAAAAGAACTTGAATGCCCTGTTTTTACGGCGGCGCAGCTTTCCAGGGCAGTTGAAGCGCGCACTGATCACAGGCCCATGTTATCGGATTTGCGTGAATCTGGTGCTATCGAGCAAGATGCCGATGTAGTGGCTTTTTTGTTTCGTGAGGAATATTATAAACCCGATACCGAGAAAAAAAATGTGGCCGAGGTTATTATCGCTAAACAGCGCAATGGACCAACTGGTACAGTCGAGTTAACCTGGTTAAGCCAATATACCAAGTTTGTGAATTCATTACGGGATGGATTTAATTGAGATGGAGATGTTTATGACTGTTAATGAAAAGATAGCCCGATTGAGGCTCTTAATGAAACGGGAATCAATTGATACGTATATAGTTTCGAAAAGCGATCCGCATCAAAGCGAGTATACACAGGAATATTGGAATCAGGTTAAGTACATTTCCGGTTTTACAGGATCAGCGGCGACTGTAGTTATAACTATGAATCATGCTGGACTTTGGACAGATGGACGCTACTATATTCAGGCAGAGCAGGAGCTAGCAGGTTCAGAATTTATAATGTATGGATGTACAGAGCCTAATGTCCGAGATTATGATCAGTTTGCCGCAGATGAAACACAAGTAGGAGGTACCATCGGGTTTAATGGAGATGTGATGTCAACATCACAGGCCAGAGCAATCCAGAATCTAGTAAGATTCAAAAGGATATCACTGAACACAGACATTGATCTGATAGGAGAAATGTGGAAAGATAGGCCAGAGCTATCCAAATCTCTTATATTTAACCACCATTTGCGGTTTTGCGGTGTTCCACGCAGAGAAAAATTAGCTGAGCTACGCTGTAGAATGAAGGCCGGGTTTGCAGATTTTTATGTTATTTCATCAATAGATGACATAGCTTGGTTATTTAACTTACGTGGTAATGATATGGCTTATACGACATGTTTTGAATCTTATGCCGTCATAGATAACAAAGAGGCTGTATTGTTTGTAGACTTAGATAAAGCTGTAGATGTCAAAGATGAGTTGGAACAGGATAATGTTATTTTACTTGATATAAAGGAAATTTCGAGTTTCTTGGAGGAATACACCAAGAACTCTGGTAAAAAGGTAGTATTGATAAACCCTAGAACAGTAAGCCACGCTTTATTGTGCAAGCTTAAGAGCTGCGAAATAGTGGAACGCTATGTAGACCTGACTGCTTCCATGAAAGCAGTAAAAAACAGTGTCGAACTTTACAATCTAGAGGATGTTAACCAGCGTGATGGTGTAGCTATGGTACGGTTTATAATTTGGTTGAAAGAAAACGCTGGTAAAGGCATAAACGAAGTAGATGCAGCAGAAAAAGTTACAGAATTCCGAAGAACTGGTAAGAATTTTGTTGAGCCTTCATTCTCTACTATAGCTGCTTATATGAGTAATGCCGCTTTAATGCATTACTCGGCTGTTAAGGGAGCCTGTTCGGAAATCAAACCGCTGGGAGTATTGCTTCTGGATAGTGGTGGCAGCTATTATGATGGAACCACCGATATTACCCGAACAATCGTTTTGGGGAACATATCAGATGAGCTTAGGCATGACTATACGTTAGTTCTGAAATCACATATAAGTTTAGCCGATGCCACCTTCTTATATGGGGTAACTGGCACAAATTTAGATACGTTTGCCCGGATGCATATGTGGAAGCATAACCTGGATTATAAATCTGGTACAGGTCATGGTTTGGGCTTTTTTTTGAATGTGCATGAAGGTCCTCATAGGATATCGTCAATTATCAATGACACAGTATTTGAAGAAGATATGATAGTCACCAATGAACCAGGTGTATATAGGGAAGGGAAACACGGTATTCGGATAGAAAATACTATGCAGGTTGTTAACCATACAGAGAACGCTTTTGGAAGATTCATGAGATTTAGGATTATGTCTTACTGTCCAATTGATTTGGAAGGTATTATACCAGAATTGCTTACATCGGACGAGAAGAAGTGGCTTAATGAGTATCACAAAACTGTACGTGAGAAATTAAACCCTCACCTTTTGCCGGAAGAACGCGAGTGGTTGGTAAGTGCAACCGATGAGATATAGGTGATCCCTGATTTTATGAGAATATCGAGTTGAGAGAGATCTGGGCAGCCACACAGGGCAATGTACATCAGTAAGGGCGGCCTATGTGGCCGCCCTGGTGTGCTATCAGCTTCTTTGCTCCTGAAGAACTATTTGAACGCTGATTTCTCTTCCGCCACGATCTACAGTTATCGTTACGGTATCCCCAATATTGTAGGGACTTAGTGCAGCTGTAAAGCAAGCCTCACTTACTATACTATTTCCGTTAACGGATATTATGCGATCCGCGTTTTGCAACTCAGGGTTTGAAGACCTTGTTATATAAAGGCCCAGACTATTAACACGATGCCATAAAGCCATCTCCACTGATGAAATTTCAACCAATGACAGACCAGTGTCAATACGGCCCCGCACATAGCCGTGTTCAAGGAGATCATTAACAATAGGCCTTGCCGAATTAATGGGGATAGCAAAACCTATGCCTTCTATATTCGCACCAGACGACTTGGCATTTACTATACCAATGAGTTTGCCTTCTATATTGAACAACCCGCCGCCCGAATTTCCTGGGTTAACCGCCGCATCTGTTTGCAGCAAAGACATGGTCTCGCCATCTATAAATATAGCTCGATCCAAGGCAGAGATTATTCCGCTTGTTACCGAACCACCTAACTCGCCCAATGGATTGCCAACGGCAATGGCCAATTCACCTACAACTAATGTACTCGAATCACCGAAAACTGCTGGAGCAAGATCTTCTGCTTCTATTTTTACCACCGCAAGATCTGTCCTTGAATCGGAGCCTACCAATATAGCAGGATACCTACGGCCGTTTGTTAAAGTGACTGTGATAGAACGTGCATTGTTAATCACATGATGATTCGTCACAATATAGCCATCTGAAGATATAATCACACCACTGCCAGCACCGCCAGTAATATACTGCCTCATTCTAAAGTTGGTAGCTACTGTTTCAGTCGAAATCTCCACAACGGACTGCCGTATAATTGATGCCGTCTCCGCAACAGTGGAGGGAGAATTACCTGTGGCTGTTGTTAGATTCATAATTTGATTTGATATTTCCGTCTCAATTACATTGTAGTAATCGTCTGATGAGCCCAGCCTGTTTGCTGCCAGGCCACCCACAAAGCCGAAAAAGCTTGAAAAGACCAAACAGATAACTAGAACTGCTGTGGGAACCATTAATTTCTTTCGTCTGCGCCTTTTTTCCTTCACAGCAAGTGACGATGCCTCTGTCAGCTTCAGTTGCTCGTAATGTAACATAACCTGCCCCCTGAAATAATAATTTGGTGAAACCTGAGGAGTGTCGATATTCAATGATTGTAACAGTAACCCTAAACCCTTGCAGGGATAAAACACAAGTTATAGAAGGATTTATACATGGTGGCTTAAATAGAGTACTGGAAAGCCGGGAAGACTTGTGTGGCAAAGGCATTAATGTCAGTGTAGCCCTAGCTGGGCTAGGGGAACAGTCCGTGTGTTTAGGGTTCAATTT
>Ga0123355_10011042_pt1 | contig 13902 bp, 16 predicted proteins | sample TergutEmb28metaG_3_FD_89872 | JGI IMG/M metagenome (GOLD analysis project Ga0123355, IMG submission 89872) | Embiratermes neotenicus P1 segment gut microbial communities from Petit-Saut dam, French Guiana - Emb289 P1 | ecosystem: Host-associated > Arthropoda: Insects > Digestive system > Gut ... | reverse complement strand
GGTGGAAAAAATTTTAAAAGGGGGGGAAAAAAAAATTAAAAAATTTAAAAAAATTTTAAAAAATTTGTTTGAAAAAACAAAAAAAAAAAAAAAAAAAAAAAGTTATGATCTATCAGCAGTAAAATGCCGTTTAATATGTGCTTTATATTTTTTAAAATTACATCTCCTCAGTGTTGTTATTGACATGCAGTACATTCCTGTATGTGTGATTGGAAACTAACAATAACTTCTCAGCAGGATTCAGAGGTAAGTTCCTCTGAATATGGTAATGAACTATTGAGCTCTATAAAGCATGGTAAATTTATTGGCTGCCTGCTGTGCTCCATGAAGTTTGTTGGAAAGTTTGAGAATCATCGGCTTAGGCTGTACAAAATCTCATGGCACCAAAAGACCTCAGGTCTTGGCCACAAGGTAGCGTGCCCATGACAAGAACTACATGCACACAGAACACAGCACTATAGATTTGTTTTATAACTTTTCTATTGGGTACAGACATTCCATACTGCTTTGTGATTACGGAATGGACACAAACGTAATTCAAAAGCCATATGTTTATATGTATAAAAATCATAGACACCATACAGAACATATAATACGACACATTTTAATATATATATATATATATATATATATATATATGTGTGTGTATGTTTGCAGGCAGTATACATTGCTGCAGATTTGTACTAAATGTGTATAAAGTTCTTTGAAGTTCCAACACTAACAATGTGTGTGTTGGGTTCACCATTGAATATATCTTATTAAATGAATTATTGTACATTATTTTTATGACAGAGGATTCTTACACAGACACATTTGAAGTTCATAATGCATTTGTGTCAGAGGTGCTTAACCTACAAGGTCCTGATTCAACAGACATGGGTTTAAGCTTCTTTGTCTTCCATGAGAAGACAGGGTTGCATGTATGTGCTAATAATATGTTCTTACTTTCTGTTATTGTTATAGGATTGACAGAGGAATGTAAAAGTACTAAACTGACATATCAGTAGAGAGTGTATCAAAAAATATACTTGGGAAAACCATTATCTTGCGTAATAAAATAATATCTATAAAATACATCATTGTTTTTTTGGTGGTGTCCATGATTGGAGAATCCAAGGTTTTATAACAGATTGCATGGCATTTCAGCATAAGTTGCATTTATGTTGTTTGTTTTACCATACAGTAATGGAGACAGTTGAAGTGAGAAGAGGCTCATATGTTATTTTTTGTTTGTACATCAACATTCACCTGGTAAACTCAAAGTAATGTTTTTTGTTAATATCATAATTATGATGAAACCAAATAGCAGCCCCCAACTCAGAACTGCTGTGAAGTGTATCATTTCAACAATTATTACAGCTGTCTTCAAATTGTTGGGTATTATGCAGTTATATTTTATGGAGAATTTTAATTTTTTTTTTGTCACACACAGGAAGATATATGTATAATACAAGTCAGATATTATATGAATTGGATGGACTCTCTTATCAGTAAACGTTTGGTACAGTGACATCAGTTTGTATTCAGTAAGATGTGAGGTTGTTCGTCTTTTTCAGTAATCCTATATTCAGCCTGCCTACTTCCCCTTAACTGTTCCCTTAATTAATTATTTTCTCTTTCACAAAGGGATTTTGGTAGATATTCTTTACTTCATCGTACTACATTCTTGCACTGGGGAATTTAACATTCACTTTGAAATTTCTGTTTAGGCGATCAAATCCAGCAGAATGAGATGGTTGGCCGGGGGGGGGAGTGGTACATATGGAGGTGAGAATAAATGCATACAGGGTTGTGGTGAGAAGCGTGAAGGAAGGAGACCACTTATCTAGGCATAGATGGGAGGATAACATTAACCCTTTAAACGCCGAATTAAGTCCCATCTGCCATTTGCTGGCATTATTAGGAGCTCACCATATTCTCCACGTTAGCAGGATGAGGGTTAAAATGGATGTTGAAGAAGTAAATGGGAGGTTGTGGACTGGAATGATTTGGCTTAGGGTGGAGAGAAGTGGCATATTGCTGTGAATGCAGTGATGAATATTCAGGTTCCATAAAGTGTTGGAAATTGTTGTCTAGTTGAGGTACAGTTAGCTTCTCAAGAATGATTCTGCTGTATGGAGTTAGCTAGCTTTGACATTTCACTGCCAAAATAAAACTGACCTAATGTATTAACATACTAGTAGGACAAGTTATGTAAAGCCAGTGGGTTGGCTGCCAGATCTCTTACTGAATTTCCACCATATGACAATATTATTTTGGTTCCAGAGTAAAATCCTTGTCACCTCAGTTGAGCCAGACACTGACTGACTCTTTGACTTGTATAGAAAATGGGAAATTATGTTTCACTCCCACCTGGTATGTTTTCTCGGACCAAATTGTTCATATGAGATTTGAGGTTCTCATGGTGATGACTGTGTAGATTAGTGTCATTTGGCATGTGACACCATGTAGTCTGGTAGCCAGTTAGCAATGTTTCAGAGGCACTTACTGCCATCATTTCAAGGCTTCTCTTCTGCTTTGAAGAAGGAGACTGTATGGTTCTTTCAAAACCCTGATAACCAACTACCCAATTGTGTTGGGTCTTACTGAAGACAGTAATGTTTAAAATCTTTTATCTTCATATTCTTGACACATAATAGTGAAACCCATTTGTAACAGAATTCAGAAAATCTGAGTTTTCATGTGCTTAATGTAGTTATTTGCTGTGCCAATATTAACTTTTTTTGTAAACACTTATTTTCAAAGCATGGCACAAAATAACAGTAAATATACTGAGAGTGCATAAGATAAAGTGATAAAAATAAGTCTACCCATTATAATTTATGAAAATATTGTCACTTATGTAATAGGCACCATGAGTGTTCAATTTACGTCTAATTATGCTTGTATCATTGTCAGTGGGTTATAGGCAAATTGAACCACAAGTTGATGTGAAACACCCTCTGTTACATGTGTGGTGGTGTTTATGTGTTCACTTTTTCTTGGATTGTTTTAGTATGCAACATGATCCTGCAGAAAAATTGTTGTTTTGAAGGTCTGGAAGCATTGGTCAAGATCACGGGAAAATCAGTGTTCATTCAACTTAAAATACTGACAAGTTAACACATAGGCTACGTGATCAGTGGAACTGTCTTGCTGAAAATGCCCATGGCAGTTCAACGTAGTGTCACATGAATTATTCAGTTATGAGACTGATATGATAATCTCGGTGCAAACATCAGACTACAGTTTTGTTGATCATGCAATAGGTTGTTGGTCCTTGTAAATTTCTGCAACCTTTTTTTGTGCTAATTTCATTTGGTAATGTTTTGCAGAATGGTTTTAGTTTTTGGTTCTTTAATTTCTTGCAGAAATTTGTAAGATATATTTTTACCTTATGATAAGAGTATGTGGAGGTAGTTCATTCCTCATTGGTATCCGCCTAACACATTACTGGTGTCATGAATAAGATTTTGGTTCCTTTTTGTTTGAAACTATACAATGGGGGTGGGGGGTGTGTATAAGACTTGGGGCTGTTGTTGTTGAATATTGAAGCCTGGGATATCACACTGTGTCACTGGGTTTATCATTGCCAGCATTTTGAAGAATGCAGCACCTTCATCTTCAGTGCAAGTCTATTTCACTTATTCATCCTTTGAACCAAGTTGATTGCATAGGACATGTCAATAATTTACACAGTTTAAAGTTTAAAAGTGAGACATTTTTCATATCTACAAAGTCAACTCAAGCAAGTCATCTTTCTACAAGGACAAAATTTACCAATTGATGGAACATATTCTTCTATGGAGTAATGTAATTTGCAATAAGGAGGATCTTGGCTCCATCTCAAAGTGCTGCATTTTTTTTGCAGCTGTCTCACTTGACTTGGAAATTCAATTCATGTTTTTTTTTTAAAGACGGTAGATGAACAACATTGCATATGGAGATCTGAGTTGTTGCATGTATTATGGTTATGGACGTCTGTATTTTGTTTTAAATTACCTATATTTATTTTTATATAGCGTATTATTTCACTCATATACATGCAAGGCAATGGAAGTAAGTTTGGAAATTCAATATAGGAATTTTCAGATGAGACTTCACTGTTGTATTTCAATAGTAATATAATATAAAACATGAAATAGTCTAATACAACATTGAAATAGGCAATCATTAAGATGTATTTTCAATCATATTTCTCAGCAACATGTTTCGGCTCGTCCATCTGGAGCCATCTTCAGGCTGAACTTTTTTTAAAAGGTAATAAGTACAATTGACAATGCTTGGTGTGCCCCATCCACGAGGCTACGTGGCCGGGCAGTCGGGCGTCGTATCTTCTGTCTTGATGAGTACATTCTTGATGTGTGTGTTGCCAGTTACTCCTTTCCGAATGAATGAATCTCGGTGCCAAGCCAAGCCAAGCCATAGCGTTAACTGGGGGCGGAGACTTGAGCAAAGAGCAAGTCCACGTCCCCCTGTCTGTTAGCCATTCATGCGTTTGACCGCATTGCTAGGTTCAGTAACAGACACCGCAACTCTAACACGGGAATAAGCTTACGCTAAAGATTTCGAAGTCAGGCTGAAGGGCTTCACTGAGAATGCCAAAGACGAGGGGCCTACGTTAATAAACTTCGGTTGGTTCGCTGTCTGGGTTCCTAGCCCAGACTCGCTCTGTCGCATACTGGAGTTACGCGACGTTTGTCAGGCGCTTAGGTGAAGCCGCTGCGCCTGGGAGAGGGGAGTGCGGGCCGTGCCCCGACTTTGCATCGAATACCCTGGCATTTGCCTTACAACAGAGGAAAATCACGGAAAACCTCAGTCAGAGTAGCCGACGGACGCTCGGCTGATCAGCACCGAACGCGATTCGTTTAGTCGACTTGGCCATCGCAGGCGATGGCCTTGACTGGCCTGCTCTCCCTTGCCGCCCTTGGCTTTCGCGTCAGGCTACGATGTAAACCCTCGGTCACCTTAAGTATCTGCCGAGTTGCCGTAGTAGAGGGTTCCCCATATCACCTAAAATTTGAGTCAAAGCTCTAGGTCATAGCTCTGATGTGGTTGGCAAACCGCGGAACGCCCAGATCAGCGTGTATCTGCCTGTTACGTACAAACGGGCACCAGTATCGAGGCGAAGACACTTGGATTATAACACCTGTACCCTCCGGACGTGGGAGCGGCAGCGGGCCTCAACGCGGGCCACGCATAGTCCATCAGGGGCCGGATGAGCTGCTTATATAGCAGGACTCCGTTCCAGACGGATAGATCATTCTTCATATTCAGGAGGGGGTTCAGCATACCAATATTTTGAACAGTCCTCTTCCTGACCTGGTCGATTTGAGATGACCAGGTGAGTCGTGTATCTAGGGTCACCCCAGATAACGAGTTGTTTCGACCCACTCAATTGGTTCCCCGAAAAGTGTTACTGGTCGGGCCTGGATGAAGCGCCGACCGGCACGCGCGAAGACTATCGCGAATAACGTAGAGACATTAATAGCGATTCTCAATTCACTCAACCACCGTTAAAGGTCGTTGAGGTATGACTCCAGGTAGCTGACAAAGCGCGTCGGCTGCCGGGACGTGGCTGTGATGGCCGTGTCGTTCGGCCAGAAGTACAACTCGACGTAGTGCGAGAGGAGAGCATGTCGTTGACAAACAGACTGAAGAAGACAGGAGAGATCACTCCCTCCTGAGCTAACCCGGCCCGCATGCTTCGACATGATGACGTGGCCCCATGCAATGACGCTTCGAACGTCCGATCCCTGAGGTAGGAAGAGGTTGTATGGACTATGAAGGACGGGAAGTTGAGGAGTGTCATCTTGTACAGAAGGCCATCGATCCAGACGGTATCAAAGGCTATGGCCACGTCGAGGAAAACTGGACCGGTGAGCCCCTCTTCGCCAAAATTCCTGGTTATTCTTTCAACGAGTCGGGCCGGCTGCAACGACGTGCTATAATTTGGTCTGAACCCAAGGTGCTTGTCTCGCAGAAGTCCGCGTTCGTTTACTACATGTAAGATCGCAGCTAGAAGGATCTTTTCAAATTGAATCTCGTTGTTTCAAATGTGCTCCTTTTATTCCGGTGGCTTGCTGTACAGCCTGTTCTGATTTTGGCTGGTGGGTATGGCTGGTAGTCGGGGCTTTCTGAATGTAGTTCCGCTTGCAGGGGGCCCTTTTCTTTGTTCGTGGAAGTAGACAGATTAGGAGGGAGTGACAATGTGGTTTGCTGTGGTGGTTAGGCTACCCTTGACTAGACCGGTATTTGGTGAGTAGGTACAGACATTGGAAGGGGTGCTGTGAAGTGAAACTGGATTCAATAGTAGGAGACGGAACGACATGTGGGTGTCCCCACATCACCCCCTGCAGAGAAGAGTGCTAGGCGGTGAAGTGGGAAATGCTTACGACCGGTGTGCTGGAACTTTGTAGTTTTGGGATGTTGTGTTGCCGGTGTCTTGCTTGGTCCGTGCGGCGGCGGCCAAGTGGTCAGGAGCGATGTGTCGTTTGCGGCCGGTTACTGGCGTTTGGGCGCCTGGGTAGTCAGTCGGCTAGTATGCGCAGATTGTTCCGGCGAAACTACTGCCAGCGAGTGAGTCCATCCTTGGCAGCTGGTTGTCCGGAGTTGCTCAAAGTTCCGGCGAGGCTGTAGGCCAGTGCGTCCTGGACAACCTATTGCTCGGAGAGGCGTGGTGATCCGGCGAGGCTGTAAGCGAGTGACTCCGTCTGGGCAGCCTGTTGTCCGAAAAGGTGTGACGATGCGGCCAGCTGAAGGCGATTGAGTGGCTCTGGGTAGCCTATTATCCGGAGAGGCGCGAAGACGTCGGGTTTGGCTGTAGGCGAGTTAGTCCATCCTGTGCAGCCGATGGACCGGAGAAGCGCCGTGGGTTGCCTTTGCCCCTGTAGATGATGGGCTGATGGAGAGTGATGTGCTGTATCGTGCGGAGGATCCGGTTGCTTTGATGTGCTTCGTATTAAGTCTCGTCGGGCCTTTCTTTCGTCGGGGTCTCAAATTATATTAAGGGCCGCGGTGGAGTTGATGTGGCTACGACTGGTGCTGAATACTGCTGCAGGATGCCCGGCGAGCGGTGATGTGTCCGGTGCAAGAGGCTACGTGGCCGGGCAGTTGGGCCTCGTGTGTTTGGCCTTGATGAGTCCTTTCTTGATGTGTGTGTCTCAGGTTACTACTTTCCGCATGAATCTTGTTGATTCGAATTCATTCCTTTCATTACGGTCGCCTGCTGTTCAGCCTGCTCTGCCATTTGCTGGTTCGCAGAGGTGGTAGGCGTGGTTCCTGAAGGTAGTTGCGATTGCAGGGGACCGTTTTCTTTCATTCAATTCGTGGATTCGATTCGATTTACAGTCGGTTTGGAGTAGTTTCCTTGAGAAAGCAGTGGTGTCAGTCGAGTGAGCTGTGGAGTGAGTGACAGATTCAGATGATCGTACACTGGGCTGCCTGGGCCGCCTGGTGAAACAGATTAATGACTGACATGGTTTCTGCATTTAGTCACCTGCAGAGATACAGCGCAGGAGTAAGAGGAAGAACTTTCGAGAGATCCTGCCGAAGCATCATGCTGAGGCAGGACGAGTTAGCCTTTATAAAGGCTATTTATACTCTACAGGTTTCGCCGGCCCTTCTCAAGGGGTTGAGGCTGTCAATGTTGTGGAGGGAGAAGAAACCAGCGGTGCCTGCTGGGAAACGCAGCACCACACCAGGGCGCGGGACCGGAGCTTCCAAACAGCTTGCGAGCAAATAAAAAAACAACGAGGTAGCAAGTCCAGGCGACTCATAGAGCCCGCCAAGATTCGCCCAGTATCTGGCGCTGGGTCCGTGCCTCTGCTCGCTAACTCAATAGTCACGGGCGAACAAGCTGCTGACGGCAGCCGGCAACCCGGACCACCTGGGAGGGCAACGTACGCGGTCGCATTGGCCGAGACCTTCGCCCCGTCTCAGCCAAGTGGGCCAACCAAGCCCACAGCCATGGATTCGCACACATCCGAAAACTGTGTCCAAATGGAGATAACCAATAGGCGCACATGTACGGACATTTCCATGCCTTTGAGCAGCATGCCAGATGGCACCACTTCAAAAGCCCAAGTGGCCAACGCCTGCCTACCAGCAGGAGAGCTTCCTAACAAGACGCCCATTTTTATTTCAGGTGTTATTGATACCCGTTCCTTCCTGGCCTAGTTGCGGGTATCCTGCTCTGGGGGTCTGATTGCCCAACTAAGGGGCGAGAAGTTCATGGTCGCCCCATCAACCGCCGACGCGTTCACAAACGCCGTCATTGCGCTGCGCTTCCATTATGCGAAAGACGGTATGAATTTCCAGAACTTCACGCTCCCAGAGGACCGCTGTGCGCGAGTTCTGGTAAAGAACCTGCGTAGGGGTTGAGAGGAGTTGGAATCCCTGAACATCCTTGTTCAGGGAGACACGCAGCTGCGATCCGGCCGTCCCCATCCGAACCCCGCCAAGGACCGTCCTCCCTCCCACATATTATATCAGTGGCGGGAGAGCCTGAGGTGTCAAAAGTGCGATGTCTCAACGAAATCGGCGGCTTGCGAATGTCGGTGAAATTGTATGTGGCTCCAAAATTACAGCTGCAATGCAAACGCTGTAAGCGTTTCACCCACACGCAGCGCAACTGTGGGTACGTACCCCGGTGTGTCGCCGGTCGGAGCTCCCACCCCTCCGATGGATGCTCTTCCCCACGGGAGCAGCCTCAGTGCTATGGCTGCGGGAAGACCACATAGAGAACAACCGTGGCAGTGTGAACTGGGATGAGGCGAGGGCGGGTCCTTCAAAGTAAGCGCCCAACGCAGCCGAAAGACCGTCGCTACAGGCCAACCTGTCGGTCCTGTGTGCTCAGCCGGCCGTTCCCTATGCTGAACAGACGGATCTGGGCTAGGGGTGGAATCACGTCTTCCGGGGGGTGTCGTGAAGGCTACAACGGCTCCACCCATCAACACACATCCTAAACCATCTCCTCAGCCGGTCATGGAGGCGCTCGTGAAGCCCAAAGTGATATCCACCAGGGAGATGGCCAGGCTTACAAAACCTGAGCTTAGATCCACAGCAGCCCCTAAACGAGGTTCTGGGAAGTGCAAGAAGAAAGCAGCCACGGGTGTCAAAACTGCGGCTGACACACCACCCACAACACCCGGCCTTGTGGTGCCCATCCAAATGCCCACCTCCCCAATCGAGGAAATCTCATGTCTGCTCTGTCACTTTCACCTCCATGCATGTATGGAGCTAACTCGTCTGCTCCTCAAGTCTATCTCTTTACTCCCCGCAGGCCCAACTCGCCCTCGCGCTGTCTTGAAGACTCTCATTTTTGTAGCCGAATATGGCAGCACGCCCTAGGAGGACAGAGCGGTGTAAAGTCCTGCGCCCCGCCTACTGGAATGCGGACGGATTGCACGGCACAAAGCTTTAATTGTAGCATTTTCTCAGCCTGAACTGTGTCGATATTTTTCATTTAATTGAGACATTCCTTAACCCTGGGAAGGATTTCGGCTTGCCAATTATGTCTGCCAACGCACAGACAGACCGACAGCTGTGGCGGCAAAGCCATCTTGAACAGCAGTGGTACAGTACACCACTCAGTGCCCGTTCCGGGTCAGACCTAGTTGAAGGCTACTGCAATCCAAGTAATATTGGCCGGCAAACCGGTGTTAATCCTTGCGGCTTTCCTTTCGCCTTCCTCCTCACCGATCGCAGCAGATTTGTCCACCTGTTTCGGCGGGAGATTGCTAGTCTTGATAGCTGGATACCTTATCACCAAACACGCGGATTGGAACTCGGAGCTGAACACGAGACGGGGGAAAATCCTACTTGATTATGCCGACGAGATCTCCTGTCCGATCTTTCGACCGGCCTCCTCAACCACCAACTAATACAATCCCATCGATTACTCCCGATATCCTGGACATCGTGATAACCAAGAACATCTCATTCCCGATATATGTGACTTCGTGCTCCGCACTAAGCCCGGACCTCCCGGTTCTCATTGACATTTCGTGTCGCTCATCCTTCCAACACCCACCGGATCGCCCTGACTTCAGGAGCACTGAGTGGGCCAAATTCCAAATTCAATTGGAAGAAATAATTCCGTTCGATGCGGAATTCACAACGAGATGGCAATCGAAACATGCGTTGAGAACTTCACCGGCGCCGTTCTGAAGGCTCTGGCAGCGTCACCTCCCATACGTCGCCCGTATGACAACCCACGGCCTACGACACCAGCCGTCATTCATGTATAGATAGCCTGAAAAATCGGCTGCGGAGAAAGTTGCAGATTACCAGTGATCCCGCTGTGAAAACCGTGATCAACCGCCTGCAGAGGTCGGTGGCTCGCCGGCTCAACGAGTAGAGAATTGACCATTGGTGCGCTACACTCTAATTCCTCAATCCTGAAGACCAATGGCTGCGGAGGGTAACCAAGCGGGTGAAGAGAGATCCTACTCCATTTGCACCCCTGGTCCGCCCAGGTGGAATCGCTCTTTCAGACTCTGAGAAACCCGAAGCACTTGCGGACAATTTGGAGGCTCATTTTCAGCCGATGACCGACTCTTCAGTCCCGGCATTTATTGAGACGGTTGAGGTGGCGCTGAGGTCTTTTTCCCTAAGCCCTGCCAGCGAATTTCAATTAACCACCCCTGATGATGTTCACGAAGCCATCAGGAGTCTGAAGTTCAGCAAGGCTCCGGGCTCGAACGGTATACCAAAAATGGCATTGAGAACAATCCCAATCGAGTGGTTTCCCTCCTCGCCCGTATCATCTACGCGGTTCTCCGCACCCATCGCTTTCCTCAAACGTGGAAGCATGCTCGTGTGATCTCTATCCTGCAACCGAGGAAGGATCCAGCACTGCCATCTTCCTACCGGCCCTTTAATCTCTTGAACACAATTGGTAATTTATTTGAAAAGATCCTACTAGCTAGGATCTTACATGTAGTAAACGAACGCGGACTGATTCGAAACGAATAGTTCAGACCAGACGTAGCTCGTCCTTCCTGCTGGCCCGCCTCGTTGAAAGAATAATCAGGAATTTCGGCGAAAGGAAGCTCACCGTCGCAGTTTTCCTCGATGTGTCCAAAGCCTTCGATACCGTCTGGATCGATGGCCTCCATAAGCTAACACTCCTTAACTTCCCGTCTTACATAGGATCTAACGTTCGAGGCGTTCTTCCAAACGACCACGTCATCTCGCCGAAGCATGCGGGGTGGTGTAACTCAGGGTGGTTTGATCTCCCCTGTCCTCTTCAGTCTGTATGTCAACATCATGCCCCCACCCTCACACCACGTCGATTTCGCTACGCGGACGATACGGGCATCATAGCCACGTCCCGTAAGCCGACGCTGCTTGTCAGCTACCTGGAGTCATACCTCAACGACCTTCAACGGTGGATGCTTGAATGGAGAATCGCTATTAATGTCCCTAAGAGCACCGCGATAATCGCCGCGGGTGCCGGTCGGCGCTTTATCCAGCCCCGATCGATCTGGAGGTGACCCTAGATAAACGAACCAACTGGTCGCCTCACATCGACCAAGTAAGGAAGAGGACTGCTTAAAATATTGTTATGCTGACCCCCCACTGAATATGATGAGTGATCTATCCGTCAGGAACGGACGCCTGCTATATATGGAGCTCATCCGGCCCCAGATTGAATATGCGTGCCCCGCATTGAGGTCCACTGCCCTCTCCCATGTCCGAAAATTACAGTTTTTACTTTGTAAGTGTCTTCGCCTTGATACTGGTGCCCCCTGGGACGTAAGTAACACAGATACACGAAGATCTGAGTGTTCCGCTGTTTGCCGACCACATGAGAGCCTTGACCTAGAGCTTTGACTCAAAGTTTAGGTGATGTGGGGAACCCTCTACTACAGCGCCTCGGCAGATTCTTAGGGTGACCGAGGGTTTACCTCGTCTCCTGACGCGAAAGTCAAGGGCGGCAGGGGACAGCAGGCCAGTCGAGGCCATCGCCCGCAATGGCCAAGTCCACTAAACGAATCGCTTTTTGTGCATGTCAGCCCAGAGCCCTTCGTTTACCCTAACTGAGTTTTTCCGTGATATTCCTCAGTTGTAAGGCAAATGCCAGGGTATTCGATATAAAGTCGGGGCACGTCCCGCACTAAACTCCTCCAGGCGCGGCGACTTCATCTAAGTGCCTGACAAACGTTGCGTAACACTGGTATGCGACAGAGCCAGTCTAGGCTCGGAATCCAAACAGCGAACCAACCGAAGTTTATCCCTCACATACTTAGTCCAAGGCAACGTAAGCCCCTCGTCTTTTGCAAAATCAGTGACGGCTCTCAGCCTGACTTCAAAATTGTGAGCGTAAACATAATCCCTTGTTAGAGTTTAGGTGTCTGTTACTGAGCCCAGCTATTCGGTCAAACGTAGGAATGGCTAACAGAATGCCTCCAGTTAACACTTTGGCTTTGCTTGGCTTGGCCGTTTTCTTTGTTCGTGGAAGTAGGCAGAGAAGGAGGGAGTGAGAGGTTTGCTTTCTGTGGTGGTTAAGCTACCGTTGACTAGGTCGGTATGTGGTGATTGGGGTTATGGACAATGAAGTATAGCTGTAAGGTGAAACGAGACTGAATAGGAGGACCTACATTACTAAAATAATCGTACACCGACTATGCTCGCGGCGCCCTCCTTTGAACGTAGGCTCACCACCACAGTATAACATTCCAGGGGAATTTAGTAGTAACCAACTTCGTTACCGAATTTACTTTCGAAATCTAATAATCGTTTTTCTCCAATTACCCATGGAAATCGCCGCTAATAACACAACTTGCAACGTCCATATCGGAAACAATGTTTCCGCGGATTAACGTTGAGTTACGTAGCTGGACATATAGATGATTCAAGTCTGGATTACTTCGAATCCATGGTTGTCATTTCAGATCCATGGTTTGTGCGACTAGCAGTTACTTGCGTGGAAGAATGTAATAGGTATGAATCTGTGAATGGTATGTGCAGTCATTGATAAAGTCTAGTTTGTGTGGCCATGTTGGTTTTTTGCCCAACATGTGCTAGTGCTCTCATAGTCGAAGAGGGACCTTCATATATACGATTCGGATGTTTCTCTTGTCCGTATGTACATAACATAAGACACGTGATTGTTTCTCGTATTTATCCACAGCTGAAGGTAGGATTGTGTCCTTTTTTAAGGCATGAAAATATACGTATGGATTTTAACCAGTGGTTTGGTAAATTTATTATGAAATTCAAACATAGCTGAGTTTGTAGAAAGTGAAAGGCAGCTACTTGGGTTTCTAACATTGTGAGGCTTGCTTGAGCCTTGAAATTGCGTTTTCGCTAGGTTTTCCCTTTTGTTATATATGTGTATTAAATACAGGGTGTAAAATTACAGTGCAGAACACTGTGAGGGTCTCCTTGCTGTGCAGTATGGCAGGTGGTTTGGTTCTTACACTAGGTTATGTTTTTTTTAATCACACCTGCCAGTTTTTTCATTTTCTATTCCAAACCAAAACTAAACGCAAGTTGAAAAAAGTGAGTGCGATATAAATGGATTTTGCATTCTGTTTGAATAATTCTGAGGTGCGTCATCCGCATTATGTTCAATAACAAAAAAAAAAAACTGTGTATTATACACACAGTCGAACACAACTATATTTCACCTGGTAGTACAGTGTGTATACGACTACATTGGGTGCAACTACACGTTTCGGCCCCATATGTTGGCCATTTTCAGGTTGTAATTTAACTTACAGACCAGCTATACAAGATATGTGGGGTGTTTTGGGGGTATTGGGGTGGGGGATGGGGAATGAGATCTCGTTGTTTCAGTAGTGGGTAGCATGACCTAGGGCTGTTGTGAGTAAATTATCATTAGTTGTCTATGTACATATGTTAAAGTAGGCTAATATTCCTATGCTGAGAATATGTTATAAATAGTATCATTAG
>Ga0123355_10011041_pt1 | contig 13902 bp, 10 predicted proteins | sample TergutEmb28metaG_3_FD_89872 | JGI IMG/M metagenome (GOLD analysis project Ga0123355, IMG submission 89872) | Embiratermes neotenicus P1 segment gut microbial communities from Petit-Saut dam, French Guiana - Emb289 P1 | ecosystem: Host-associated > Arthropoda: Insects > Digestive system > Gut ... | reverse complement strand
GATTTCTCATCTGCCAGCCACGAAAAGGCTGTTACAAAAAATTGTATAGTATTTTTCAAATTTTACAACCCCATGTGCCAGTTGGGTTGATAATCTTGGCTGATTACATAGACAATGTTACAAACTTGTTGTTGCGCTGTCAATACAGCAAAACGGCATCAAACTATGCCAATTTTGCATTCTCATTTATGGCTTGTCCAATTTCAAAGCGTATAGTACAATTTTATCTGGATTTCGGAGTAAATATCCGTTGACTTTGGGTTAGCAAATATCTCTGGAATGTACTCTGTCAAGCTGTGCGAATATGTTGGCAGTGCTAGGTATCACGCACACTGCGCCAAGCGGGTTGCCCCAGAACATGTGCTCGTTGTCTTGGATACCCATTGGGGTCATAACGTCGGTGCAAGCACTACCGATAGGACAAGCTGGGGGAGCCCCGATGTCTGCCAAAAGGCGAACACAGTTACAGTCTGCGGACAATAATACGCCTGTAAAGCCGTTGCCGGAAAGGCCGCCGCTGGTTGTAAAAATGGTAACGGTTTGGCCCACGTGACGCATCATGCTGTCACATAAGCATTTCAAATGATCTACCATGGTAAACCTCCTATACAAGTTTTGTGGAAAACGGCTGCGCCGTTTGTCGTGTGCTGCCTATACAAAGGGGTTTTGCCCGGGCAGCTGCGAGTCGTACACTTCTACTTGTATAATATGAAGTTTGGCCAAAAAGGTGCATACTATTTATTACTTATTCATAGTACTTAGCTTGGGCATTCCATAGCTCGTGGTACTTGCCCTGGGTATCCCTAAGCAGGCTGTCATGGTTGCCCCGCTGTACCAGTTCTCCTTCGTGAAACACGGCTACATCTTGGCAAAAACGGCAGGATGATAGCCTGTGGGAAATGAAAACCGCGGTCTTGTCGTCTACGATATCATTCATTCTACTGTAAATTTCGAACTCGGCCACTGGGTCTAGTGCGGCGGTGGGTTCGTCTAAAATTACAAAGGGCGCGGGGCGATACAAAGCGCGGGCAAGGGCAATTTTCTGCGCTTCACCGCCGGAAATATCTACGCCGTCGTCTTCAAAATCCTTGAACAGGCAGGTTTCCAAGCCTTTTACCAGATTTGTAGGGTCGTAGCCCGCGCGAGTTAGGCATTCGGCTGCCTTTTCACTATCATATTCCGCCGCGGCTGAAACGTTCTGCCCCAGGGGTACGCTAAGCAGTTGAAAATCCTGGAACATTACCGTAAAAATGTCCATGTACTGGCGGTAGTCGTACTTTTTAATGTCAAAACCGTTTAGCAGAATTTCGCCCGCGGTGGGGTCGTACAGTCGGCATAACAATTTGATAAACGTGGTCTTACCGCTGCCATTTTGCCCTACAATGGCAAGGCGTTCGCCTACATTAAAAGTTAGGCTAATGTTTTTAAGCGCGTACACATCTGTGCCGGGGTATTTGAAACTCACGTTGCGGAAGGTTATTTCGTATTTGTTGTCGGAACGTTTTTCCGTGGTCAAACTGCCTTGGTACATATCGTTTGGCTTATCCAATAGTTCGAAAATATCCTGCAGATAAGGTGCATTATTATACAGTTGCCCCACCGCGTTAATCATGGACGATATTCCGCTAGACAATGCCGTTACCGCACCAATGTACTGGGTGATAGAACCCACGCCAAACGCGCCGCCCCAGGCCTTTAGGCATACAAAGATATAAATAATAGCGGTAAACACTTGCCCAACCATACTTGCGGCTGCGTTATATGCGCCTATAGGGCCACGCGCCAGCTTCGCAAGGGGTCCTTTTACGCTAAACATATGGTTGCTCTCGGTAAGATAATAACGTGGAAACTTGTCTTGTTTGTACATACGTACGTCCATTGCCCTCACGCGTTCGCCACAAAATTCTACGAAGGCAACAAAAAAGCGGTTGCCAAGGTTCATATGCTCGGTTGCTTTGTACCAAAAACTACTGGCGCGTTGGCCAAGTAATGGCGCAAGAAATGTGGCCGCCAGCAGAAAGAAGATGATAAGCACAATAAATAGCGGGTGGTTTAGCACTGTAATAGCCCCTGCGTCCTCTGGAATTGGTAATGTAAATAACGATACGGTTAAGGCTATTGCGCCAAATATGCTAAAAAACGAATGGACTGCATTAGAATAAATACGCAACAGAGCAAACATGCCCCAATTGTTACCCCATTGAGAATTTTGTATGATGCTGCCTACCTGCTCACGCACTTTTGTGGAGTCGACATCGCCAAAATCCATGGACAACAGTTTTTCTGCAAAGATACTTTCGTGTCGAAAACGCATTGTACCGCCCCATTCGCCCCAATATATATTGTGCCAACGCTCTAATGCGGCAGTTAAAATGGTTAGCACTACGGCGGAAATAAGTGCCGCCAGTACTAGAATTCGAAGGCGGTCGGGGTCGCGGTTGCCTGCTATCTCGTTTATAAGCTGCGCTGCCAGGTATATGCCCACATATGGGCTAAGAGCAGAAACTATGCGCCATAGTCCTGTGGATATGAAGAACTTCGGACATTTTTTCCACCAGATTTTATAGCCTTTCCAGTTAAGGTGCAGTGCTTGTTTTATAGTAATTTTCTCAGACATCCTATTCCTCCTCCACGCCAAAGTACCAGAATATTTCGCCGACTCTTTTGTACATCTCAATTAGCAAATCCCTGTCAACCTCTATTGCCAGCGGCTCGATACCTTTCCATGCCCCTACATGCACATGTGGGTTGCGTGAAAATCCGTTGTTGCCAGCCTTCGCTATTATCTGTCCCGCTGTAATGGTATCGCCTTCGTATACCGCTGGGGCGTGAATATGTTCTATAACTACGTTCTCGCCGTCGGGTGTCTCAATCTGGATTACGCCTGCCTCTCCAGGAGTCATAATCCCCGGTTCGTTTACAATTGCGTTTTCTTTTACCTTTTTTATCACGCCACTAACCGGCGCAAGCACATCAACGTTCCAGCCATACCAATCATCGTTGCATAGCCCGTTATTTTCATAGAGTGCCGCCCAGTACTTGTTTCCCTCTGGGTTATGGAAATTGACAACCATAAAGTCTGTGCCATATTTATCTCCCAAACTGATTAGTTCTGTTTCGGCATGATGCCGCGCTATATGTTCCCGGTTAAAAATTGGATGAATTTTCATGATTTTCATTCTGTTTCCTCCCTATAATAGTGACTCTGGATTTCAAACAACTCCGCGTACCGCCCTCCAAGTTTAAGAAGGGCGTCGTGAGTACCTTCTTCGATTATCTCGCCGTTTTCTACATATATAACCCTATCGCAAAAACGGGTAGATGCCAGCCTATGGGAAATATATATCGATGTCCGTCCCCCCGTAAGCTCGTGATATTGGCTGTAAATTTCGCTTTCGGCAATAGGGTCAAGGGCGGCGGTTGGTTCGTCCAGCACAATAATTGGCGCGTCCTTGTACAGGGCACGGGCAAGCATTAACCGCTGCATTTCACCACCCGATAGGTTTGTGCCATCTTCAAATATTTCCTTGCCCAAGGCAGTTTCGTAACCTTTTGGCATTGCTTCGATTTTTTCTGCCAGTCCTGCTTTTTCAGCGGCAAGTTTAGCCTTATCCATATCCCAGCCGCTTACGCACTGTGCAATATTTTCAATAATACTGGTATTTACAATAGAAAAATCTTGGAACACGGTGGAAAAATGCTTGTAATAGTCTTGGCGGTTGAATTTTTTTATGTTTTCGCCGTTTAACAGCACTTCACCTTCCCTAGGGTCATACAGGCCACATAGCATTTTAACCAAAGTGGTTTTTCCTGCGCCATTTAATCCGACTATAGCAAGTTTTTCGCCAGCGTTAATGGTTAAGTTTATATTTTTTAGTGTGTCTGCCTCTGCCCCGTGGTAGCGGAAGTTTACGTCTTTCAGTTCTAATTTGTAGCCTTTGGCATTGTCGGGCATTATCGGTTCGCCATTTTCAAACCTAAACGGTTCCGGGTACTCGATAAACTCCCGTATAGATGATATCTCTAGGCTTTCACGGTGCAGTTTTGCAAAACCTCCCAATATGCCGCTAATCCACAGGGTAAAACCGCTGATTGCCATAAAATACAGCAAAAATTGCGCTGCAGACAAGTTCCCGTTAATAACCAGCCCAATCAGATACAAATACGCTACGCCGTTGCGCACAAATGTTAGCACAACGTCCACTATATCTGCCCAAATGTAAACCCGCTGCCCGCGCCCAGTAAAGTTCTCATACAACCGTAGGGTGGAATTGTACATATCTGTAAGCCAGTCGCGCATCCCAAATAGGCGAATGTCCTTTGCCAGCGTGGTATCTCGAGCTTTTTCGGAAATATAACGCACGTGCTGGATGTATTTCGCCTCTTCGTCCTTGTTGCGGTATCCCCAGCCGTTAATATGTTTATTTATGAAGAAACCCGTTACCGTGGTGGCTAGCACCAACGCCAAAACCCATGGGGTAAAGTTGGCGAGCACTATAATGTAAATGGTAAAACCAGCAATATTTTTTATTATGTCGGTAAAAGTGTTCCAAATATCTTCCGCAGCGGTTTCATTGCTTTGGCAGCTACGACGCGCACGGTCGTACATTTTTCGGAAATCCTGCTCTTCAGTATTTGGGTAGCTTGTATTGCCTATTTTGTCGTTTATCATCCCCAGCACTATGGTGCGCACTACAATTCGGCGGATGAATGTGTTTGATTTTGCGTAGCTTTCAATAACGTCTACCAGTAGCAGTCCGCCTGAGAATAATAGGATAATTCGCAGCAACTGCCCCATGGATACATTATCTTCTACCGCCGCTATAATGCGTGGGGCGATGAATAACCCCAGCAGGTTATTGGCCACGAATAGGGCCGCCAGCAGCAAACACAGCACCAACACCATTTGATTACATGACTTCCATGCCGTAGAAATCATAAAGATAGTGTTCTGCAACATGTTGAATTTTGGTTTCTTTCTTTCCATTTAATTTATGCCTCCTTCATCGGCGAATCATCATGGTGAAAATCCGCAAGCGGATGTTTCGCATTCTCACCTCGTATGGTAATATTATCATAGGATATCACACCTCCCCACTTTCGGGGATGAAATGTAGATTTTTGGGGATGAATTGATTTTGAACGGTCTGAAAAAAGAATTTGCCAAGTATACGTCGTTAAACATAATCGCAATGATAAGCCTGTCCTGCTACATTTTAGCGGATACATTTTTTATAGCCAACTGGATTGGCGCGTATGGCCTTGCGGCACTAAATTTTGCATTGCCTGTTTACGGGGCTGTGTTTGGCGTTAGCCTAATGCTGGGCATTGGGGGCGCTACAAAATACGCCATAGCAATAAGCCAAAAGGACCTTGTGCAATCTCGCAAGATTTTTTCCACCACTGTATGGCTTATGCTTGGTTTTGCCAGTGTCTTTGTAATAACTGGCATATTTTTTGCAGGGGCAATTACTAGGGCTTTTGGTGCAGATGGCCTTGTCTGGGTTATGTCGCGCACATATTTGCAAGTTATTCTAATATCAGCACCAATTCTTATGGCAAACTCTGTGCTAGTCTGCTTTATCAGAAACGACGGCGCGCCCAAACTTGCCATGTTTTCTATGGTGGCCACCAGTTTTACAAACATTTTTTTGGACTATGTATTTATTCGCCTACTGGATATGGGAATGTTTGGGGCGGCACTGGCCACCACTTGCGCTAGTTTGGTTGGGTTTGCCATTATCATGTTCTACTTATTGCGCGGCAAGGGAACGATACGGTTAGTGCCCTATGCCCGTTTGGTTCATGTGGGCGGTATCTTTGCCATTGGCCTGCCCAGTTTTGTAACAGAAGTTTCAATTAGCGCGGTGCTGGTGGTGTTTAACATAATAATTTTTAAGCTGTCGGGCAACATGGGTGTTGCGGCATTTGGGGTAATCGCAAATATATTTATTGTAATTGTGTCCGTTTACAACGGCATTGCCCAGGGTATACAGCCACTTATTAGCAAATATTACGGCCTGGGCGAAATGGCCAAAGCCAAACTGATTTTGCGCTATGCACTTATGCTTGTGGCTGTAAGTTCGGCGGTGGTGTATGCCATAGTGTTCTTTTTTGCGTACCCGATAACTATGTTGTTTAACAGCGAGCAAAATACAGTTTTGCAAGATTTAGCCACAAGCGGGATGCGCATATATTTTATTGGCGGGCTGTTTGCCGGGTTTAACATTATCGTGGCTATGTATTTTACATCTAAAGAGCACCCTCGCCCAGCGCACATAATTTCTACTTTGCGCGGGTTTGTGATTATATTACCCCTGGTGTTTCTGCTGTCTAATGTGGCCGGCATTACAGGGGTTTGGTTCACATTTCCTATTACAGAGCTGATTGTTTGCGGTATTGCAAGCTGGGTGTATTGGAGGCGAAAATGATAAAATTTTCTATTTGTGACGACGAGCAGGCCGAAACCACCTACCTTTCCACTCTGGTGCGGGAGTGGGCTGCCGCGGCAAAACATACAGTGGAAATTAAATGCTACCCCAGCGCAGAGGCCTTTTTGTTTGCATATGAAGACGACAACACCGTGGATATATTGCTGCTTGATATACAAATGGGAGAAATGGACGGTGTTTCCCTTGCAAGGCAGGTGCGTAGCGGCAACAAAACTGTGCAAATTATTTTTGCCACCAGCTATATGGAATACATTGCCGACGGATACGATGTGGAGGCACTGCATTACCTAATAAAGCCAGTGGAAAAAGAAAAACTGACGGCGGTTTTAGACCGAGCTGTTGCCAAACTAGCCCAAGGGGAACGAACGCTGCTGATACAAACCGCTGGCCAAAGCACACGCATACCACTCCATGAAATTCGCTGTCTGGAAGTTATGCAAAATTATGTAACCATACACGCAAATGAAGAAATTCGCATAAAAAAAACCCTGTCCGTTTTGGAACAGGAGCTGGATGAAAACTTTTTCCGCGTTGGGCGGTCGTTTATAATCAATTTGCAGTATGTGCGCAAGGTAACAAAGGACAATGTAGAACTTGATGGCGGGCATAATGTGCCACTGGCACGAGGGCTCTACGATAAACTTAATCGGGCGATAATAAACGCTATGTAAGGCGAAATAAAGGAGAAGACCATGGGCATACTGGCAAAATTTATAGATAAACGTATAGCCGCCTACCAAAAAAGCCTGGTAGCCACCCACTACGCCGAGGTGGAAAATATGCATAAACAAATGCGCGCATGGAAACACGACTTCCATAGCCATATACAGGCACTAAAAGGCCTAACCGCGTCAGAAGATATTGCCGCTATTTCCCACTACCTAAACGACCTGGACAAAGATTTGTCCATACTGGACGCGGTAATAAAAACAGGCAACCCAATGGCCGACGCTATACTGGGCAGCAAAATTTCCCTAGCCCGCGCCAACAATATAGCTGTATTGGTAGATGCCCACATTGGTGTGGAACTTACAACAGGGGCTATTGACCTTTGTATTATCATAGGCAATTTAATGGACAACGCAATTGACGCCTGCTTGCACCTGCCCGAAAAAAACAGACAAATACGTATTTACATGGAAATGAAGAAAACGCAATTGTATATTTCTATCACCAACACTGCCCCGATGGGCAAAAGAGAGAAAGTCGGCAAGAGACACCGCACAACCAAAGGAGAAGGCCACGGCTTTGGGCTGGGCAGGATTGACAGTATTGTAGAACGGCACAGCGGCTATCTATCGCGCAATAGCGAAGATGGGGTTTATAGTACCGAGGTGTTACTGCCCCAGGGGTAGTGAATTTCTCTTTCGCATTATATCGAACTTCTCTAACGGGATATCAACTTTAACGCGAGTAAACTCCTGGGCATGGGGTGCGGAGCTTATTTCTTCACCTTTTTGATTGTACATTTCGGTTATTGTTTGAACGAAATTTTCTGCTTTGCTTACCAAAAACTCAACCTCATCACCAACGGAAAATTTATTCCGCTGCTCGATTGTAGCAAAACCTGTTTCGGCATCGTAATCTACCACCATACCCAAGAAGTCGTAGGTGCTGGAATATGTGTTGGTTTCATAGGTTTGCGGGATGGTATAGCAATTTCGACTCAAATCAGTCTGGGCTGTCGCCAAAGAACGCGCCTGAAGCCGCGCGTTTTTGCCTCGGCCCAGACAGTTTTCGTCTGAATTTGCTATTGCATCAGGCATAAAAAAGCCCGTAAAATAATCTCGGTGGCTGGTTTTTTGCAGTTCATTTACATAATAGTCCCGTTTAGACGCGTAGGCTTCCGGGTCGGCAAAGTAATCATCCAACGCCTCGCGGTATATGCTGGTTGTTACCGCCACATAGTAGGCGGATTTCATTCTGCCTTCAATTTTTAAGCTGGCAACACCGCTATTTACAAGTTCAGGAATACAACCAACCAGGCACAAATCCTTAGAGTTCATTATATACGTGCCGCGCTCGTTTTCTATCACGGGCAGATACTCGCCAGGGCGTTGTTCTTCTACCAGGTGATACTTCCAGCGGCAGGGCTGGGCGCAGTCGCCTTTGTTTGCATCCCGTGCGGTCATGTAACTGCTTAACAAGCATCGGCCAGAATAAGACACGCACATAGCACCATGGGCAAATATTTCGGTTTGGAAATTCTCGTCTGCTACATGGTGGTTTAATTCTCGCACCTCGTCATAGGTCAGTTCCCTTGCCAAAATAACGCGCTTTGCGCCAAGCTGCTTGTACAAATTGGCGGATGCAAAATTGGTAACATTGGCCTGGGTGCTAATGTGTATTTCAAGCCCTGGCACACGTCGCGCAACGTCAAATACCCCAAGGTCGGCCACAATTACTGCATCGGCACCGATATCCTTGAGGTTTTGCAAATACGGCTCTAGGCCGTCTAGGTCTTTATTATGGGCAAAAATATTTGCCGCTACATAAACTCGCACACCCCTGGCGTGGGCATATTCAATTGCCCGCGCCAGGTCGTCGGAGTTAAAATTCTTTGTGTTTGCCCGTAGGCTAAACTGCTTGCCACCAATATAAACCGCGTCTGCGCCGTAGTTTACAGCCACTTGCAGTTTTTCGAAATCACCCGCCGGGGCAAGGATTTCAGGTTTCTGCAAAACCATCTAGCGTGTAATGCGCAGGCGGCTTGCATAACGACGCGGCAAATAAATTTCCAAGTTTGCGCCGCTGGTGGCAGTAATAATCACATTTTCTGCACGGGCTTCAATTACAATTGGGCCAGACAGTGCATCTATATCCTGTGTACGGCGGTTTGCTGGAATGCGACCCAGCACAAAACCAGCAGCTGTGCGTTCGCTATTATTTCGTAGGATAAATTCGTATCTAGTTGGGTTATTGACAGTAATACGCTGGCCAGGGCGCAGTGTAATGCGATACAGCGGTGCGTCGGCAACTTCAGTAAAACTGAAATATCGGTCATGTCTGGCATATGGCATTAAAATTGTCGGGTATATGCCGCCTGGTACAGGGGCGATAATAATACGCTGGTTTGCGGGAATTTCAAACTCGCCCAGCCCACGTTCGCCAAAGCCATCAATGGTTGTGCCAGTAGAATAACGCACATATTCCAACACGCTTGCGCCACTGCGCAGGTTGCGGCGCGTCTCATTTAACACACCAAAACTTTGGTTATAATTGCGGTCCAGGTTACTTACTTGCACCGGACCATCCACCACCAGGCGGAACAGTGCAGGGTCGGTTACACGGCGCAGCGCAAGGCCGTTTTGCAGGGCTACATATGGGATATTTAGGGTAATTGCCTCTTCATATGTGTTGGTAATATGCAAAGATGTTTCGCCGTGTACAGTGATATTATTGCGCACTCGCAAAGTACCGTAGCTGTCAATTTCGCCGTCATAATAGTAGCGTACATAGTCTAGGGTTGCAGTTGTGCCAGAAACTTCGTGCCATGGCAAAATGTTCACATATTCGTCTTCATTATTATCGAAGGAAATGTATACAGACTGTCCCGGCTCAAGGGTGTGGCGGGTTATAGCCGCCGCTTGTGCTGTGCGGGATGTTATTTCTGGTATAGCGGGGAAGCTGATGTTTAACGGGCCGTCCGACTCTAACAGTGTGATTGTAGTGGTAGAACCAGGCTGCAAAGTAACAGTCATACTATTACCAGGCAAAATTTCCCGAGAATTGAATGACACATCGTCTTGAGCAGTTGTAGTTGTGTAGTCAATGGTAAAACCACTGTACTCGTCTGGACAGCGGATGAAAACCGAATGGGTGCGCCCACGGTCGGTATTGGAAATGGTTAACGATGTACCCACCCGCAGGGTTTGATACCTTGGTGCGGCAGTGCCATAACCAATATCCAAATCCGCCAGCCAGGCATGGGGGAAGTATAACTCCCCATCCAAAATTGGGGTAATTGTGATACTTTGGCCGCCGTTTAGCTGGATTGTATTGCTGTCACGCTCGCCATAGCTGGTAACATGGCCGTCACGGCCGCGGGTGATATATTCGTATGCAAAAGTTGCGCCTTCAATTGGCATTTCCACCCGCATGGTATGCTGGCGGGTGCCTGTATTATGCAAATTGTATACTTGGCCAGACCATACATCTATTGTATGAATAGCTGGGTAGTTTACCCTGTTTGTGGTAATTTGTGCGGCGGCACGGCTGGGGAAATACACAACTGTGTCCCTAAGTGCCGCTGTTATGGCAACAGAACCATTGGCCGGTATGCTAAGCTGGGGTAGCCTAATTTCACGGGCAAAACCTGTACTGTGCCCACCACGGTTAAAAAATACATAGTCGAAATTGGAAGCCTGTGTGGTGCGCACATGCATATTCGCGCTATGGCTGTTTTCGAAAATAACTGTTTCACCCCGTGGGATATTTACCTGCTGCAAAGCACCGCCACGCTGTACGTTAAGGCTTAGCCTGCTTGAATCGAAGGATACCGTCATAGCTGCGTGGGGGGTAATGGCCACACCGCCAGTGCCGCTTACACTAATGCGGCCGGTGGCGATACCAAAGCGAGTAATTTCGCCATCTCCGTCCCATGCAACAATGTCGTAACGGCCAACACCAGACACAGTAACATGGGAAATAACCCGCGCGTCCCGCCCTGTAAACTCATACACATTGCCCGGTTGCAATGTGCGTGAAGAGGCATACACCGCCGTTGGTAAAATAACCACTGCCGCAAAGGCTATCAGTGCGATAAAAATATTTTTCATGAGAATCATTCTCCCTTCATGTTATGTACTCTGCTTGCTATTATAACAAATTTATTACAATTACGCACTTGTAATTTTTTACAAATAATGGGGGGTAAGCCTGTACCATTTTTGACACGCAAAGCGTGCGCATTTCGTGCAGAGCAAAATTCAACTGGTAACCAGATCCAACCAGTTGACGCCATAAGCATATCGTGGTAAAATAACTTGCAACAAAAATATGAAATTCGAAAGTAGGAATGTTTGTGAGTAAATATCTGGTATCGGTGGCAAGAGCCTAAAACCGCATACCACGGCACTACAAAAAGATGGGCATCTATCGCCTGTGTTTTTTTGCGTGTCGGCAAACTTGTAACCTTTTTTGAATACTACCATTTGTGGGGTACGATAAGGTCGTATCTTTTTTTATGCCACGAATAAGTAGCCTTTCTTTGGGCTTACTTATTCGTGGCTTTATATTTTGGAGGAAACCATGAATCATTTCAAAACACTGGAATTTGACACAATTCTAAACCAATTAGCAGATTGCGCCGTTTCACTTTCTACAAAAGAACGCTGCAAAACAATCACTCCCGCACCTTCCATCGAAGAAGCCCTGCGCCTTGCCACCCAAACAACCGAGGCCAGGCAAATTATGGAGCAAATCGGCAGCCCACCCATAGCCATAATGGCCGACTTGGAAAAAATCATAGCCCTACTAAACGCAGACGCCATGCTTACACCAGATAATATCGACAATGTAATGACATTTCTATTGTCATGCAGCCGCATGAAAACCTACCTAAAAAAAGCAGAGTCCACATTAACGGACATTGCGTTTTACGGCAATTCCATGATAGATTTAACCGACCTGGAAGAAGAAATAAACCGCTGCATACAAAACGGGCAGGTAGACGATAGGGCTACCCCAAAACTTCACGACTTGCGCCGCAGTATCGAGCGCAAAGGTGAACAAATTAAGGACAAAGTCGAGTCGATACTAAAAGCCAACAAGCAATATTGCTCCGATAGCTACGTATCTGTACGCAACGGCAGATACACCATTCCCGTACAAAAAAATTACAAAAACAAAATCCCCGGCGTTATAGTTGAAATGTCTAACACGGGCGGAACTTGTTATATAGAGCCAAACGCCATTTCCAAATTGCAAGACGAACTGGCACTAATTCGTATAGAAGAAGACAACGAAGTGCGAATAATCCTCTACACCCTAACATCACTCATTCACGAAAACTTGCCCTCCATTAAGATAAACATGGAGGCAATGGAGGTTTTGGACTTTATTTTCGCCAAGGCAAAACTAAGCATTTCCATGGATGGAACGGCGATACGGCTTACAGAAGAAAGGGAAATTAGGCTACTCTCCGCAAGACATCCACTGCTGGGGGGCGGTAGCGTCCCTTTAAACTACGCCCTGGGCAATAATACAAAGGGTATTGTTATTACTGGGCCAAACACTGGGGGCAAAACCGTTGCCATTAAAACGGTGGGGCTGCTATCCCTAATGGCGCAAAGCGGCCTGCACGTTCCGGCGCATGAGAGCAGCAGTGTATGTATTTTTGACGCCGTTTGGTGCGATATCGGCGACGGACAAAGCATTTCGCAAAATCTTTCAACTTTCTCGTCCCACATGACTAATATAATCGACGTTTTAGGAAAGGCAACAGCCAACTCCCTGATACTTTTTGACGAATTAGGCTCGGGCACAGACCCGGCCGAAGGCATGGGCATAGCCACCGCTATCTTGGAAGAATTATTGAAATTGGGCTGCCTGTTTACAGTAACAACTCACTACCCAGAAATAAAAGATTTTGCCGCCAATACCCAGGGTGTTATAAACGCGCGCATGGCCTTCGACCGAGAAAGTCTTTTGCCGCTGTACAGGCTAGAAATTGGCGAAGCGGGAGAAAGCTGCGCCTTGCATATAGCCGAAAGGCTTGGTATGCCAGCCCACCTACTAAACCGCGCAAAGGAAATAACCTACACCGGCAGAACAGCCGCCCCCACCCCACGGGCAAAAGAAAACGCAATATTACCCGTCACACCACTAGATATAAAAGACAAACCAAAAGAAGAAGCCCCCATTCCCAGAAGCCAAAGTTTTAATGTAGGCGACAGCGTGACGGTATACCCCCAAAAAGTCATAGGCATCGTGTACCAACGCGCCAACGAAATGGGTGAAATAGGCGTACAAATAAAGGGCAAAAAGCAACTGATAAACCATAAACGCATTAAGCTAAGGGTAGCCGCCGCAGAAATGTACCCAGAGGATTATGATTTTTCCATTATATTTGATTCTGTGGAAACCAGAAAGGCAAGGCATTTGATGGGGCGGAAATATGTAAAGGGCAATGCCCTTGTGGTGGATGAAGATACACAGTAAACCACAAAATCGCGATGTCATGCAGGGGGACGCCGCCCCCGGTGTCCCCTAATTTCATGGTATTACAAGGCGCACCCTGCTACTGGCTACAGTTTGAACGTTTAGTAGTCTTTTAACATAATTGCCGCAATATTGCCGCAAAATTTATCTAATATTAGCCCAAAAACCTATTGCAATTTTTTGTAGAAACCTGTATTGTTACAAAACAATCGCAATTGTTGCGAAAGTGTTAAGTTAAGGCACTCACATAAGCCCGTCATTCCTGGCTTGACCAGGAATCTAACTAATT
>Ga0123355_10011040_pt1 | contig 13902 bp, 16 predicted proteins | sample TergutEmb28metaG_3_FD_89872 | JGI IMG/M metagenome (GOLD analysis project Ga0123355, IMG submission 89872) | Embiratermes neotenicus P1 segment gut microbial communities from Petit-Saut dam, French Guiana - Emb289 P1 | ecosystem: Host-associated > Arthropoda: Insects > Digestive system > Gut ... | reverse complement strand
CAAAATTCATATGCTCCATATGGCCCAGCTGTTGAGTAGCTCTCAGGTGCCATTCTTATCCTTTCCCTGAAAGGTTCCAACTCCTCTTTATTTGCACCACCTTGGGATATGGTCACATTTTGTACTGAATAGTTAAAAGGGAAAGAATCCACAATGCGGTTTATCTGTCCGGGGAGCCATCCGTTGCCGATTTCGCCCACTTGGTTGCACTCAGCAGGGGCTTGGACTCTTAACTCGCCTGCAGGAATTTCCACATCCTCTGTTGTGGCAAAAAACAAGTTACTGCCTGCAGTTGCCCTTGTGCCTGCTGGAATAATTGTATTGCTCGGTTTTGCTTGACTTAAGGTAAATTCCAACGTGGTTATGGCGGGTCTGGGCTGGAGGCGGGGATTATCACCTAGCACCAAAGCCCCAATATGTTCAATGAAGTCATTGTCGGAAAACGCAAGGAGGTTCTGCTTTCCTGTGAAGTCTATTTTGCTTCTCTGCATCGAGAGAAAGTAGACAATGGTCAGCAGGGCTTGCCTCCATGGGTCGCCGGGGAATAGGGTTCTGCCTGCTTCTTTTTCGAACCGTGCAATAACCTCTGCTGCTATCTGCTCAGTGTCTTTTTGGGCAAAATTTATGTCGGGCATGTTTTCAAGTAATGTACTCATCAAAAATTCTCACCACCACTCTTGGATGTAATCGCCCATCCATCGCGTCATCCGGACGCGGCGCAAAGTCAACTTCCGTTACCTCTACCCTTGGCTCATACTCTTGGATGGTTTCTAAAACAAATATGGCAAACCGCATCATTCCTCTAGGGGAAGGGTCATCAATAAAGGTGTTTGTTAACCCAAGGTCACGGTCAAGGGGGACTGTTCCTCGTATGGTGCGTAGAAGCATCATCACATTTTGCAAGATTTCTTCATGTACAGAATTGGGGAACATGTTTATATTGCGCAGGTCAATTCCCATAAGCGTGTGGAAGATCTGATTGTTCATACCTACTCCTTATACATACTCTTCAAAACTAACCGCCACCTCAGACCTCCGTATAAAGCCCGTGTTGTCGATTTGTTCTTTTGGTATACTCAAATCAGCTATCCTCCACCGATATGTGCCGAATGCCGTCTTGCCTACTATTATGGAAACCAAATCACCATCACGCTGTATATGAATTAGCTTGTTGTATTCTATCTGAGGATCCACACCCCACTGTGCATCAAGGATAATCGTCAATCTGATTTTATCGAGGCTGGGGCCTACATATTGGCTGATAGGCTTTTTTAACAGGGTGTCGTTTGTTGTGAAACGGACACTGTTGCTCCGCACCATATTCCTAAATGTCAAAACCCTCTCAGAAGAAACCTCAAAGAGAATTACATCACTAAGGTCTTTTGAGCCTATTGCGCCAAGCATAGGCGGTCACCTCCTAACTGCTTCTGAATGTGGAGGGCTTTCCTCGTTGCCCCTGCACTAGTCGCTAATATCCACCTCAGGAGCATCGATACTTATGGACTTGTCGCTACTTATGGTCATAGCGTCAACACTGTGAATGCTCATTTTTCCTTCGGCCTTTACATCAATGTCGCCTTCAGCAAGGACATTTATATCTTTGTCAGTTGTAATGTTGATGTCGCTTGCGGTCACGATCTCAATGGAAACATCGCCTTCCGTCGGGATATGAATTGTTATTTTATGATTATCCCGGTCGTACTCAATAAGAGTTTCATCCTTAAACTTAAGATACCGCTTATCCTCATTCTGGATAGGCGGCATTCTGGTGTCAGCGTAACAAGAGCCCATTATATATCCCTCGGTTGGTGCTGATGGGTCGAATAAGCAGACTACGCGCTCATCAATGTCGGGCATATAGTAGGCGTGGTCTTTCAAGGTAAACGGCACAACAATGTGGAGGTCGCCAGATACAATGTCGTGTCTATCCTCGAAAACCACCTGCACCGTACAATGTTCATAATCTATAGACGAAACTTTGCCAACACGGAGCATGTCGCTGTGTTTGTCGCGCATCAATACCCCTCCAAGCAACGTCGAGTGCGCAATGACGTAGTATAACCGCCGCTTCCTATGTTGTGGGTGCAGTTAGTTATGTGGTACACGCCATCAAAGCGATACCAGCCCTCGAATTCCACATTAGTTCCTGAAAAGTAAATGATGTCACCTTTCATTGTGGCATCGCATGTCCATTCGTTGCGGTTTTTTTCCCGGCAACGTGCGCGGGCTTTGCGGTCGAGGTTCATATCGTCACTCTCGCCGTTAAACTGCTCACGAAGTACAAGGGTATGTCCGACATCACCCACATTCGGGGCTTCAAAGTAGCCCGTGTACAGTTTGTCTGTCTTAGTGTCATAGTAGGATACTTCACAGGCTTTGTATACGTCCTTTGCTTTGCGTTTGAAACTTGGCTCCCCAATGATATTGCTGCTCCCACGAATTATCCGTGCAACTACTGGTTCAGATTCATACTTGCTTTCTTCAAAAACAATCAACTGACCGTCTGTGACTTTTATGCAAAGCCCATCGGACTTGCTGAGTTCCTCCAGATATTCAAGATCGGATTTGTCAATCTGGTCTGCCACATCATAGAACGGATCTATATTGGTGTCGTAGAGTAATGCTACCCCAACATTCCCAGAAATATCCTCGGCAATTGCAGACAATGATGCCTGCTTCCATGAATGGTGTTTCTTTTCGCTGCGTCCACTGCCGGTTATTGGTACAGCGGTGGCACTTATAGAAACTTTGCCATCCCAATTTACATCATCAATCTCAAAAGAGCCTAAGTTGATCGTGCGGTTATCACCGTTGCTATTCCAGTCAAAGACGTTTATAGACACTTGCAGGGCATCTCCGGTATCAGGGAAAAAATCACTAATCCAGCGTTTGTCACGGTCAGACAGGGCAACACGCAAATCGTCTGTCTGATCATAGTTGTCGGTATATGAAAAATCCGTTACATGACGGGAAATATCCTGTCCCCTGTAACGGATGTTGGATTCTGCTCTTCTTGCCTTCGCTATAAGGCATCACCACCTAGTAGCAGAAAAATCGCCATGTGGCGGTCTACTTGCTTAACTTGTATATCAAACAGGATATTACTTGCCAAAAGGTTTTGTAGCAAGAATTTTATCCAGCTCTCCAGGGTGGCCAAGTAACCCTGATCTCCCTAGAAACGTCTGGGATTACCAACTCGCAATTAGCAGGAAAAACTGCAACATCACGGTATTGTGGGTTTGCATCAATGAGGATGTGCATTAAAGTTTCGCCTCGGATGCCGTAAAAATGCCGAGCAATGCTATCCCACATGTCCCCTTGAGTGGTTGTATGCTCACGCATTTGACATCCTCACCTTCCTATACTCTCTATCGTCCATGACTTGGAGAATAAGCCGCCTCAACTTAGCTTCACCTTCGCTGTCACGCTGGTTTAGCATGGCCTTCAAATCCTCCAAGTTAAAACTACTACCCTCAATATTGTATACAGGGCTGTAGTTAACAGACATATCACCGCTTGGTTGGTAGGCCGAATCACCCATCTGCCTCATTATATTTACAGGATTTGGCGTATAGCCCGCGCCGTCATCTGCTAAATAATTGTAACGATTAAAACTGGCCTGTGCTGAAAAGGGGTTTGACCTTGATGGAAACATAACGACATTGGAAGCCCCGTCAGTCATTTCGTATCCAGAGGAATCAAAGCCTTGCGGTTTCACATAGAGACCCTTCGCCATAATTGTGGAAATTCGCTTGCAAACCCTCTCGACTGTTCCAGCCTTCGCATACATAGTATCAGCCAAGCCGTCCATGATGTCTTCGCCAGCCTTCATCATGGTGTCGTACTTGGAGTACATGCCATCAATCCCACCATCCATGACATAACCAAAAATTCTAAATGTTGCCCTGGATGGTGAACTGATTTCCGCAGCTGCCTTCATTGCTGCAAGGGCTTCGCTCATCATTTGCTGTGATGCGGCTACCACTGCACCTGAGCCGGCACTGATAGCTTGTGCAGCTGCGTTCGGTATTTCGGACGCTGCGGTTGTTACTGCACCTATTCCTGCACTAATAGCTTGTGCGGCTGCATTCGGTATTTCAGTTGCTGCAGTTGTCACTGCACCTACTCCGGCACTGATAGCTTCTGCTGATGAATTTGGTATTTCAGTCGCCGCAGTCACCACTACATCTATGTTGGTATCGATAGCTCGCGCAGCCTCATTTGGTATTTCAGTCGCCGCAGTCGCTACTACATCTATGTTGGTTTCAATAGCCTGTGCAGCTTCATTCGGTATTTCGGACGCTGCAGTCGTCACTACATCAATGTTTTCCTCAATAGCTTGTGCAGCCTCGTTTGGTATCTCGGATGCTGCCGTTACTACTACATCAATGTTTTCATCGATAGCTTGTGCGAACTCTTCTGGTATTTCGGATGCTACAGAACCGAAATCTGCATCTGCAAACGCGCTTTCCATTGCTTCGAAGCTGGCTTGTGCTTTGTCGATGAGGGCGTTTTCCATAGCATCATTTTCAAGTATGGTGGTTGCCACTGAATCTATAAGCTCAAGTGCAGAGCTTGCAACGCCACTTGGGTCAAGCTCACGCTTCATGGATTCAACAGCAACTTGAGTTGAATTCCCAAAAGCGGTATTAAGAGCATCCAATTCTTGGTCAGATGCGTTCACCAGTTCACGCACAGATGCTGCTGCTTCTGGGCCTGCAGCCCTTAACTGCTCAATTAGTCCCTCGTCCACAGCCCTATCCGCAAGAATCGCAAGGTTTTTACTCCACTCTTCAATAGCGGCGGCATTGGCTTCAAGATTGCTAGTCATTTCTGAAACAGAGACAGCAGCATTCTCTGAAACGGTTTGGAATACGTTAGTAGTTAAGCTTTTGTAGTTTTCAAAAGATGCATTCATGCTCTCAAGGGCTTGTGTCTGAGCATTTGCCCACTTCTCGGCTTTGCGCATCTGTTCTTCCATCTCAGCGGTTGCGGTTGCCATAGCTACCGCTGCTTCCTCTTGCTGCTGTTCAAGCCTTGCAAGAACATCGGCGTGGACTTCAACGCCTGCTGCTACGTCTGCTTGCATTTGCTTATTGGCTTCCATTGCTTCTACATAGGCTATTTCCGTTGCTCGGAGTGTATCAAGTGCATCATTTAAGGCTCTTGTATCGCTTCGTCTACGATTAGAGCCATCTGCGAGTTTCTCCTCAATGGCACTTATTTGTGTGCGAGTATCTTCAAGCCCAAGACCGAGTTCAGTGTATTCTACACTGAGGCGGTCTAGTTCGTTGCGGTGCAAGTTAAACATCTTTGTAGCATGTTCAACACAGTTTGCCAGTTCTTTATATTGCTCGGCCCGCGCTTCCAAGACGCGCACTTCTTGCTGGAAACTCTCAGCCGCAGTTGCTGATGACTCTGCGAGTTGCGCTTGACGTTCAGATAAGCTGTCAGCGGCTTCACCAACAGCTTTATACTCCTCGCCCACACGATTTAGCCACCGTACCAATAAGGTAACACCTGCAATAACGGCAGTTATACCTGCAAGGATCCACCCAAAAACAGGTATTGCTTTTATTGCCACACCCATAAGCTTAAAGCCCGCAGATAACTTCTTTGTGCCTAGCGTTAATGCGCCCTTGGCAATGGTGGCAGCTTTCATACCTGCAGTTTGAGCCGCAAGCATGGCTGTAGTTGCTTTTTTAGGCGCGAGAAGAAGTGCGTAGGCTTTGCCGAGCTTGGTTGAAGCCAGCGTTTTTGCCTTGGTTGCAGCTGTGTCTGCAGTTAGAGCAATAGTGTTTGCTTTAGTTGCTACTGTTCGTGCTGCTTCAGCGGTGGCTACCTTTTTGCTTGCCACGACTGCTAATGCATCTGCCGCTTTCCTTGCTTGGGTTGCCTTGGTAGCAGCAATGGTGGCCTTTGTGCTTCCTGCTCCTGCTGTGGCTTTTATGGCTTCTGCTTGAGCAACGAGTTTAAGAGCTTTGGCTTCTGCGGCAGTAGCTACTTTTCTTGCAGCGGTTGCTGCCTTATCAGCCTTAGCTGCTAGTGTATTGGCTTGTGTCGCTGCTGTTTTTGCCGCTTGTGCAGCAGTTGCAAGACTTGTTGCCGTTTTTACAGATGTCAATGTAGCCTTAAAGGTCGTGTATGCAGCATGGGCAGCACCCACGCCTTTTACAATTTTCCCAGTTATCGTTAACAAAGGCCCTGCTGCAGCTGCAGCTAAACCCAGACCGAGAATAATGCTTCGTGTGCCTTCATCTAGAGATGCAAAACGGTTTATCCATACTCCAACAAAATCAACAAAGCGGATTGCGATGGGAAGTAGTGCCTCGCTGATTTGGAGCATGATTTCTTCAAGCGAGTTTTTCAATTGCTGTATAGATCCAGCCATGCCCTCTTGTTGGATAGCCGCCATTTGGAATGCTGTGCCAGTGCCGTCAACTGCTCCCGAAACCTCGTACAGTTCCGGGATAATATCTCGGAGTGCATCGCGCTGATTAAAAAGTTCATCAGCAAAGGCTCGTGCGCTTCCTTGCGTAAAGAGTGTAGACATAAGGTCAAGCCGTTCTGTGCCGTCCGTCACACCCTCAAGAGCATCTCCAAGAGCAAAGAATTGTTCCATTGTGCTTTTGGACTGCCATTCGAGGCTGTCCGTGGAAATTCCTAGCCGTTGGAATGCACTATTCTGTTCGTCTGTGGGAAGCAGCATAGTTTCAATCGCCTGCTGGAAACCGCTGTATGCGTTAGCACCTCGCACACCTGCTTGGTACAATTGACCAAATACGGCTGTTGCTTCCGTACCAGATATCCCAGCCGCATTTAGCGAGGCGTTTGCTCGAAAGAGATAATCCTGTAAGGTATTTAATCCTATGCCCGTTCGCTGATTTGTGGCAGCAAAGAGGTTTATGTACTTTTCGGCGTAGCTTACATCCTTGCCTACTTTTAAGAGATAGTTTCCAAGAAAGTACGCCGTATTTCCCAAATCATCACCAACTGCGGTAGCCAAGACCATAGATGTCCGCATAATTTCTGTGCCAAACGCCGCATCTTGGCCACGCACGGCTATTTGCGAATATGCCTCGGCAATCTGCCGTGCACTGAAAACGCCATACTCGCCGGAAACAGCCATGTCTCTAAAATTATCGCCGAGATCTGCAATTTCAGCAGCGGTCATTTCGGTACGCGCTTGTATCTTACCTAAAGAGTTATCGTAATCCGCACCAACTGCAAGAGCAGCAATGCCAACACCTAAAAGTGGCATAGTCACACCTTTGGTGAGGCTGTTGCCTGTGGATGATAGTTTGTCGCCCACTCCAGCAAGCCTGTTTTCAGCTTCGTCAAAGGTTTTGCCGAAACCACTTGCTAGCATAGCATCCAATTTGAAGGCTATCTTAAATGCCTTTGATGTTGCTCCAGCCACGGCAATCCCTGCCTTTCAACTAAGTTTGGGTTCTACCCTAATCCATGACTCAGATTCTCCGAGTCTTATGTCGTTGATTTTGTATAGCTTGGTTTCGCGCCTCAACGTGGTCTGAATACAACTCCATTTTTAACTGCAGTTCTGACAGGGGAAGGGATTCATAGTACTGCAAGCTGGTGTTTGTCCCTTCAGCCAAAATCATGATGCTACGGAAAAGTTCCTTTACATCCTTCCGGATACCGTCTAGGTAAGGGGTTTGTTGCACGTCTTCGTCATCGAAGTCGGAGTTTCGCCATTCGATTTTTTCGGTTTGGCTTCGCTCTCCGATTCCTCCTCCTCGTCCTCCGAATCCCCATCCAGCAAAAAATTCATCACTAATAGACACACTTGGGTGTAATCTTTTCCACCAAGCGAGCGAATAAAGCCTACAGTGTGACCACTTGCTTTGGCGGCAACGCAAGCTTGGTACTTTTTGTTGGTTTCGGGGACATTCATAGTTTCCTTCTTTGCGAGAAGTTTGCGGGCATCTCTTTCTGCTCTTTCAAGGTCTAAAGCAGAAAGGCTGTCGAGATCAAAATCAATTTCGGTTATGGTTTCGCCATCATGGGTAATGGGCTTTTTCAAGGTATAACGTTCCATAGTGCCTCCTAGTCTCTGCCAATGTTGCGGCGAACTTCGGACATGTAGTCTCGACCGTTGATTGTACAAACAAAGTTGAGCTTGTCAATCTCCACCATTGCCCGCCTGTTAACGGAAATAAGTAGATAAATAATCTCATATTCTACACTGGTGCCCATTTGTACAGCAACCCCCATTGTGCCGAGAGTTGCGTTTTTTGGAATACAGCGCATGACAACCTTTATTCCTGTATCCCTATACTCGCCGCTTCCTTCGTCATAGGACTGAACATTGCCCATAAAGGCGTAATGATATGTCTCAGGAGCACAGTATACGACATTTTCGCCAAAAAGCACACGCCAGTTTATAGCTGTGGTAAGGGACTGGAAATGCCCCTTAGTGGGAGAATCAATCTCCCCGGCAATTCCAGCCCCTCCCATACTCTCAGTCATGTAGTTAAGGTTGGGAAGAGTAACGTCTACAATCCCCAACATTTCATTCCCTGCATCATAGCAGATAAAATTTGTTAATTTATCAGGTATCATGAGTTACCCCTTTCTAGCTGAACAAAGTCAACAGATATTCAGGGTCATACTGCAGTATGAATTCCCCCTGTTCAAATGGAGGCGGCGGTGAAACACGTATCCTGAAACGCAAAATGCCATCAAGCAAATCAGTCAACGGGTTATCGTCCTCTTGTAGTGGCTCTACACGACCACCAAGGATAAAGCCTCGCGCAGCCAAACCATTAAGCCATATGTTTGCGCTGTCGATAATAGTGTCTCTAAGCCTGCGGCTGATAGGTGCATCTACCCTGCTAAAGTGGGTAAGGACGAGGGTGTTGCCGATCCAATCGAACATACGTCTAATGGGGATGAATACATCCTTTACATCCGTTGTGCCCGGGAATGCTCCAGTGCGGTTGCCCCACGCTACCCAACCGTTTGTAAAGTTAGTGGCGGTGACAATCCCTTGGTTTGCAAGGAATGTTCCTTTTTCATTGTTAAGAACAATTTCGTCGCCACTTTCATAACAAAGGCCATTAATTCGTAGGTTGTTGTTTGAGGGTGATTCATAGGGCACATCGCTGTTGTTGAAGTCAGTCCGCGCAATAAGCCCACACATTTGTGAGGAGTAGTGATATTTTTGGTTGCCAAGGCGCAACATTGGGTACAGGTTTACTTGTCGTGTAGATACGTAGTTGTTGAGGTTTTTCCATGCAGGCACATTTTGGTATTTATGCGGCACCATCTCACCTGGACTGCCTGGAATCATGGTAGGCATATCGTTAAGGGTTATGCATCGGAAATGCCCGTTAATATTAGCTCCCTTTGTCTCCATGACGGCGGCAACTACAGGATTGCTCGACCATTTAGGCACAAGTAGCTGACCTGGAATCATCCTAAAGAGTGGATAAATATCGCCAACAATTTCAAGTCCTAAGTTTTTGTCCGTTTGGATATCCACACCGCCGATGAAGTCGTACTCATCTACCATTTCTGGTGCAAGGCGTGCACAAGAAACAGAGATGGTCTCGGTTTCAGACATACCGCCCGGAACGTTCGGCTTTGCATTAATTACCACAAGGCCATCACGATCAAACGAAAGAGTGTAGTGGGTGTCCTCTTCAAAGCCCTCAATTTCAACTGTATCAATCAGAGTACCCTCTACAGGCAACACACCAGAGAATCGATTAAGTGTAACAGAAACATCCTCTTCTTCTGCTGAATGAATGTCTGGGTCAAGCACGTTGATCATAATCAACGGGGACACACCATACAGGCTGAATTGAGAGAAGATAACCTGCGGTGCTATGTAGTTATCCCATATCTCTGGCCTCATGCTAAATCCAAACGCCCGACGTGCTTCGCTATTGGTAAAGCAAAGGCGAGGCGAGTTTGTTATATTGTATGGGTCTTCGCAAAGGTGGATCGGGGCTGTAACAAAAACTACGGGCAAGGCTGCGTTAACTCGCACGGGTGGTACGATTGGGGTGTCATCTTCCGAGATGAATATCCCACGCCTATTTGCCATCTTTTAACGCCCCCTCTCTGATAGATTGCTCTACATAGTGGTAAAGCCTATATGCTTCGGTTCCTTGCTTTTTTAAGTCGTTTTTGAAAGCCGGGTATTTTTCAACCTTTACAAACAACTCCTTAACTTCCGGAATTTTTTCAATGATATCCTCTGCTATCACAGGGATTTCCATATAAATCCCTCCGGAAATCAATGCTCCGCCAGGAACATAGGGGCCAGAATAAATGTAACGTGTTTTGCCCCTTGATTTAGCTGCTTGACGTGCCTTTCTGCGGCGTTCTTTGCTCTCCCGCTTTTCGGCTTCAAGTTGCTGGCCAATTGTTAGCTTGTTTGGCGCAGCAGCTTCGCTTGCTACAATTGCCATTTCGGGTTTTGTAGCAGTATCAGCTTTTCCGTTCATGAGCACTGCTCCTTTCTTCTAAAATAGATGCTCTTGCAATTGAGGCCGGGGATAGACAATGTGCCACCTTGTCCGGCACCAACCCTCCCAGTAAGGATAGATTTGTTCTGCGTTCATGTTTGCCTCAAAAAAATCGTCTGCTATCCTATATTTTTTTGCTATCGTGTGTGCGGCAAAGAAGGCTTGCCGGGTGGATTCAATTAAATTCCAAAAGTCCCGGTATCCGCTCCCATCGTCAACAAGTTTACCGTTTTCGTCATAAACGCCAGGGTCATACACACCGAAAAGCACATCCAATGTTGCTGTGCTTTGTCTTTCGTTTTTTACGTTTTCCACACGGTGTATGCGAGGCAATAAAAATGGGAACTCCTCATCTTCGCTGTCCACACCGTCAATGCTCTTTGGCATAATAAAGCCTGAGCGTATGACTTGCGGATGCTTAAATGATTTACTCCCATTTATATTGAGTGTTTTGAGTGTGAACTTTTCTGCAACTTCCTTTTCCAAGAAGTCGCAGATGTCATCATGCAGAGTTACAGTGGTAGCCATTACTCAACTCCTCAGTTTTTGAGCAGGGCTTGGATTTCACGGTCGAGTTCTTGTGTAAGCCGTGCCGCACCCCTTTCTTGGATTACACTTCGCACATTTGGTTCACTCAGCATCTCCGGAACACTAATTCCTTCTGCGTGAATTATTGGCAATCTGGCACTAGTAGGACGTCTCATTACAAGCCCGCGACCGACAACAAATGCCTTGCTCTTGCCACCAATGGAGTCTAAGTGTCTACCGCCGCTATGCCGCTCACGCAAGAAAACAGCACTCCCACCCCTTATGCCAGGGCTTGTGTTAGCGTCAAAGCTAAATTTCCGCGCATAAAGCGGGGGGCCGCTGCGGCTAATCTCTGCGCTGAGGCTGGATGTTTTTGCTTTGCGGATTTTCATCCCGGCTTTAACTGATTTTCCTGAAACAGTAAACACGTTTGGCACTTCATTAGCAGCAGTGTCTTTCATGTATCCTGCAGTTTTGTTGAACGCACGTGCTATAGCCTTGTCTGCTCCACCACTGACACTCCTTAAAGCCTGCACAGCTTCTTCAATGCCGCCATCGGTATCAATATTTAAGGTAATTGCATCACCAGCCACGACTATCTCCCCCTTATGGCTTCCAAAGTGAACTCTATTACTCCCATCTCTTCGGCAACAGCAGAAACAACATATTGCTTGCCATCAAATTTAAGAGTAGATTCAACCTTGGGGATATGCCTAAACTTCTCAATCCATTTGTTTTTGGGGATAAAGAAAACAATACCTTCAAGGCTTACGCCCTCAATCTTATCTTTGACCATACGCTCGAAGTATCGTTCGCTGTCAACAACAACCTTGCAGTCATGGGCTTCTGAAACAAATCCCCTTATGCCTTGGATTTTGTGGACGGTAACGAACTCCTTTGCATCAAAATTAAGAAAGACATTATGAATGTCCTCCAGTTGCTGGTCTTGAAATGTGAGGTTTGGGGTTTGGCCTTGAAAACTAAGTATTTTCTTCACCATTTTCGTCATCATCACTGAGATTGTCGGCACTGTCATTTGTGTCGCTAGCATCATCATCCGGTTCTTCGCCGACAACAGCTTCTTCAATGAACTCAACTACAAGGGATTGGAGGTCTTTTGCCTTGATATCCCGCTTAAACTCTACGCCAATATGTTCAGCATACTTTATGAGATCGGCACGTTTAAGTGCATTTATCTCTTCTGGAGCCAAGTATGCCTCAGCGACAAGGTAGGCGGGGAGATTACTTTCTTCGGTTTGAACTGCAAAAGGTGTATCTCCCAACTCCCTAATATAGCCCCTCGCCAAGTAACTGCGAATTTTCTCATGCCCAACCATCTCAGAGGTTATGATTGCATCCTTGCGGTAGGTCTTGCTCCCTACCTGCAAGTTAACGCGCTTTACTACAAGGTAGGTTTTCATTAAGGCGTACCTCCTACGTCAAGCACAGCCCAAGCATCAAGACTTTGCGGGCAGGGCAATAGTGCAGAAGATATTTTTACATATCTTTCAGATGGCTCTTGCTGATCCCATTGTTTGGGAACTCTTTTTCTTGCAAAACTACCAATTTGTAGGTCGTGGATCACTGCGTATAGCATTTTTGCCGGAAAATTGTTTGCAGGGGCAACCACTACTTTGCCTTTCGGCACAAGTGAATACACGGCAGGCACGAAGCCTTTGTCTTCAGGCTTAATTCCTGGGAATTCCGGATTTTCGTTTTCGTTGTCTGCAAATTCGCCTTCATAGGAATACAAGTGTAAGTTTGCTTTACGCAAAAAACCGATGTACATTGCGCCGTTTTCAAGGAGTTTTGGGGCTATGATTCCCATTTCGTACCTTGTATTGTCTAACAGTTTCTGTATTTTTTCATTTTGAGTCAAATTCCACATGGTATCGCTGTCACCAACGGCAACGGCAGCAGAAAAGCCAGAACGCCCAACAAGCTTACGTGCATTTTTCAGATCGATAATGGGTTGTGAATTCACATAATCAGACCAAGGGATATCAACAACAACCGTGTTATCAAACTCGAACTCGATTAGATCACTAACGCCCTCGCCAACGACTGGGATTTCGGCATTAAACATGACCTGTGTACACATCCACTCTTCACGGCGGGTTATAGACTCGTCAAGTTCTATAAGGTCGCTTTGCAGAAGCTCAACACGCCTGCGGTTGGGGTTGTATCCGTTGTAAACAGGCTCTCCGGGCAGACGAGAAGCAATGTCGTCCGTTGTAAGCACTCTTTTAGGGGCAACAAGCGGCGGCTTGTAGGACTGGGTCTTGAAGCCTGTGCGTTCTAGAACTTTGCTCCCTATACGCGGAGAAACGAATGGAGCCATTGCCATGCCACCTTTTTTCACGTCAAACTCCACGTTCTTTGTCGGGAATGTCTGAGTGCGTCTAAAAAACGTGTCTTTGATGAAAGACGGCATAGGTGGCTGCTGCTCCAGCATTTGGATCATGAACTTAGGTTCATAAATATTTGTAGCCATAACTCCTCCTTATATCCGTGAGTCTCTGACAATCAAACTGATGTCAGTCATGCGGCGGATGTGGTTTTCAACTGTGTCAGTGCCACCGAAACGCAAGAATCTACGGATGTACGCGCCCTTGATGAACATGGTAGATGTGGCTGTCATGCCATCCTCAACAATCACATCATCGCAAGCGATACCCACAACTTCCTGCGAGCCATTTGTGGCAGTGGAATCCACTAGGACATAATTGCCTTCATCTGTTAGTCCAAGCACATCGCCGCGCTTGATTTCGGCGGGGCCAGTGATGGTTATTCCTTGAGCTTCGGTTGGAAAATCGCCAGCTATAAGTCCATCCGGCTCAAATATTCCGATTGTAGCCATTACGAATCCTCCTATCTT
>Ga0123355_10011039_pt1 | contig 13902 bp, 7 predicted proteins | sample TergutEmb28metaG_3_FD_89872 | JGI IMG/M metagenome (GOLD analysis project Ga0123355, IMG submission 89872) | Embiratermes neotenicus P1 segment gut microbial communities from Petit-Saut dam, French Guiana - Emb289 P1 | ecosystem: Host-associated > Arthropoda: Insects > Digestive system > Gut ... | reverse complement strand
TTTTTGTTTGTTTTGAAACAATTTAGTGATGGGGCCACCAGTAAGAGCAGGGGGGGGGGGGGCAAAATAGGCGCCTTCGCTATGTAATGGCGTTTGGACTTTCGCTGTGTCAATAACGACTTTGGATCCTCTGTTGTAATCAGCGTAGAAGTGGCTTCACGGATGAGCACAAGGATGGGCTGAAACAGCAACAGCTCCGTCCCATAAATGTTAGTGCTCGTATGTACAATATAGCAGGTCTGTTGGTCCGATTTGTCTGAAATGTGAGAGGGAAAGATGGATTGATACAAACTACCTTTCTGAAATGTATAGTCATGAAGACAGAGGCAGTAAGATCTCTCGAAACGTAGTGAACTGTTTATCGAAATATAGAGCAGTGTAATCTGGAATACTTGAATCTCCAAGAACCCTGCTGTGTGAAATTGACATCTCGCGATGTAAAATAATTTTCGTCAAAATCAGCCCGATCGTGCGAGCAAAAAAAAAAAAAAAATCTCTGAAAATCCTAAGATATACGGGTAAGTGTACCGAACACAAAACATTTATTTTTATTGTGTCTAAGATTTTCGCCCATGATATTTTTACTACTATCAAGATTCAACGATTTACGAGCAGTAAAACTTATAATTCTCCAAGTAAATTGCCAGTATTACTTGTCGGGTTTTAACCAGAGTGTAGATTGTAGGCAAATAAATGGCAATAAACATCTTCAGTACAAAATAGGTTTCAAAATTGTTAAACTTTATTCACATTGTTGCACGAGGACGTGAGACCGACAGAAAGATATGGCGGAGGCTAGGAGGTTATTTTTCAGAACGTTCTGCTACATGCGTGCCCAGTGAAAGCTGAATATACTCCCCTACTCTTGAACAAGTTAGAACATTACTGATACAAACGGTATTGCTCTTTGTAAACTTATTAATTTCATGGATTTTTTCCCTTGTCTAATGTATTGAAAGTAGTCAAATTGGTATAAAATCTCGGTTTTAACACAAGCTATAATAAAAGTGTTGAACACGTTGTGTTCCAAAGGGATTTTAAAAATTTATGAGAAGGCACATCTCGCTAAATATTTGATGAAACATCTTCAGCATAGTACATTAGAAGGTGGAGGTGGTCCACGAATTGAGGTATGGTAAACTGTCAGCAGAACTTACAGAATATTATTCCTGCTTGCTACCCCGAAATTTGTTGACGGCTCTAAAGAGAATGAAACTTCGTGAGATGGTCAGTGGAAGTGAATATTTTTGCGCATTGTACGTGTCAATATCACTTGCACTTAGCTTCAACTTTTGTTACAGGAATATGTGATTGCAGAGCTGTGACACGCCGTTGTGAAGCGCCTTACTTACTCACCTAGATAACGGACGGTGTAATATGCAGGCCTCTTCAGAATCTCAGGAAGTTTGTCGTCGGCGTTTCAACGCGAAGGATCGCGTTCAGTCCCAGGACGGTGCAATTTGGAATTTGTGGATAATAAAGTAGTGCTGTCAAGGGCTTCCTCTGGACACGTTTCTGTCATCATCATTCCAAAAGTGCGCCGTGTGTATTTTATTCCTGTATCACCGCATCTAGACCACCTCTGCAATTAAGAGCGTTGTCAATTATGCATATGCTGTTTGCGTAGACTGTTATATTGTTATATTGTTATATTATTATTTGTTATATTGTCGTTCAACACGACAGACATTCAATTGAAACGTAAACGAAAATAAAGACATAAACTTAAAAATTTCTGTCTTTCTCTCTCTCTTTCTTAGTATGACCTTTTCTACCTGTTCACTGTAGGTGCAGAGAGTTCTTTTTAAGGTTGGATATCCCTGTCGTGCTTATCAGACTAATGGTTGCTTAAGAAGTATCGACACAACTGAGCTTTTGTGTTTAATAAAGCGACATGTTTCGACCGTTTAGGTCATCATCAGACTAACACATGTAACAGATGACTTAAAAGAACAATAAAAAAACAAAAAAAAAACAAGACATATTTGTATTTCTCTCTTATGTCTTATATTATATGTGTTAGCCTGATGATCTAAAAGTCTAAAAATGTTGCTTCATTAAACACTATAAACTTAGTTGTGTCGACTGTTTCTTACGTAACCGTTAGTAGAGAGTTCTTGTTGCAGCTGGTTACAATCCATGACGCGCGCGCGCACGCACACATACACATATTCAGTAGGAGTCCCCAGGATGAGGGCTCGGCCCGTTTCAGTTAGTAAATGTGTACGTTTTCGCCTTTTGCATTGCCGGAGACACGAGACAATGTGTCAGTCCAAACCCTCCGTGCATCCTGAGGTCACTAGAACTGGGAACAGTTAACTGATTGTGTCAGAATAGAAACGAAAGGGGAGGAAGTTGAAGTTTTCTGACGAGCTGTTACACTGTGACTTTGATTGAGTTTATCCAATATGCTCTAAAAGAAAAGTTTCAGGATGTTGTTGGGTGGGTGGGGGGGATAATCTTAATTAATAGATGTAGAGATAAGTACGGTTCACCCTGTGACTAACAGACGGCGCTGCAGCATTGGAAAGGGTGATCAAGGCTGATGCTGGAGTCAGGGCACCGGAAGTGTTAGAAAATATGTCACCTTTCTATGATGCACTACGCAAAGAAGACAATTTAAAAATTACTAGGAAAAATTCTAAGTGTAAGTCGTTGTAACTTTTCCTTCATTAAATTATATACATGACAATGGAAACAGAACATTTTGAAACAAAATGAACTTTTTCAAATTGTTTACATCGCAGCTAAGTATCATTTCGTATGCAGTTTTGTGTAAGTACAGAGCTAAGAGAGAACTCTACAACTAAACATCTGATAGCAATAAGGAAGATATTAAGGTAGTAACTTACGCCTTTGCGTCTGGAATGAATTATCCTTCAGTTCTTTAAATATACATTTTTATGCGATTTCCTCCTCATCCTTGTGTGCTGAATATAACAAATATTTCTTCATTTACTGGCCCTGAAAATGTTTGGTTAAAAGTAAAAATTTTGAAACTTACTTCAACCTCCAGTTATTTCGTGCTTTTTGGGTCCTAACCCTGATCAGTCGTCTCCAAATTATCCTCTGTCTTAATACGAAATTCATTAAAAGTTTTAACTTTAGAGTTATAAGTTTTTTTTTTAGAGTTATAAGTTTTTACCTTTGCTGATGTTAGGTTGGCAAAAACACATTTCTGCCTGAAATAGTGGAATATATATTTAGTAAATATTCAGCATAAGAAAGAATGCTTGTAAGAGATTTTACACTTCATTCAACCCTAATAATTGCGTAATTATTGTCACATGCATTGCGCGGTATGAGAATCTAATTGTTGTAAATTATTGAGTAGCATATACTGCCTGTTATGCGAATGTAATTGTTTTCTTTTTTGTGTTGCAGGTAAGTTTGCTTGGGGTGACATCGCACATCTAATGAGTGTACACTAAGAGATTGGAAGCACGTCAGCTTCAACGTTCTGTACATGTGTAAGTACTGACAGTATAAACGGACACTTCCAAGTGGATTAAGCACCACATACATTTTGGCTGCTTTCAGTTGTCTTAAAGTTCCTAGTTTATGTTTCGAAGGTACGGGAAGTTTACAAGTCGTAATTTACAACATGTTTACTAACGTTTCAAAAGATACATAATTTCATATTATTGTGACATCGTGTAATCTTGCAGATATTCACCAGTTATTTGAAATATACAGCCTCAGATTTCAAGGTGTGACAGGCAAAATGGAAATATGGCTTCTTGTATAGAAGACGGGAAAAAACGGGGACATGGATAATACTATTGGCCATTCAGAGGAGTCATGGATGTCAGTAATGGCGATCCAGAATTTTGGACTTCAGTAAGCAAGTATCAGACAAAGTGATTTCATAAATGAAATTGGTAACAGTACGATAAAACGCTGTCGTTTATTAGGGGTCTACGTTCTGTATTTTCGGGGTTCATCTAGACTGTGGAGACGTGAAGTCTGGTAGATAGGTATTCACATTTCAGAGACCCGTTATTGTCGGCATTTCGGGGGAACCTGCTGTGTCCACTTTCAGACTGCATATTTAAGTTTCAGACTGCGCATCGCCTATTACATTTAGAAGAACTCTAAAAATAAAGGAGTTAGTTTTAACACCCCTACATGTGTGCTAGTGTGGGCTGCTGCACATACTGAGGTTACAGTGACATTATGGACTGAGACTCCGTTTTCTTCTAAGGACCTACGCTTATACCCAACAGACAGGACGGTAAAGATCCCTGAAGATGGAGGAAGCATGTTCCAAGGCGTAGTTGTTACTTGTCTACCTGTCATTAACACTTCAATGTGCTAAGTCATAGCAAATTGTAGTCTTCATATCATGACCCTGAGAATACCAAATCTCAGACTCACAGCACTTTACCAAATGCTGTTATTTATGTGCTCTTCTGTAGCTCTCCAACACATGATCACAATTTCTTGAAATTAGTTATGACATGCGATTGGAGTCAACACCAAACTCCTAAATCTGAATTACTAAAGATTATTCCATATATTAACAAAAATACACTAATTAAAACACAATAAAACAGATCATAAGACACATTTCACATTACGTACCAAATCCTACACGTTTCGGCATCATGGTGCAGTCGGTGAGCGCCTTGCACCTGAAGTACGTGCTGGACTTACGATCTTGGTTTTAAAATAACTGCCGGAGGATGGCACCTTGATGCCGAAACATGTAGTAGTTGGCATCTTATATGAAGTGTGTTTTATGGTCTGTTGTATTGTAATTTAATTAGTGCATTTTGTTCGTTAAATTATGACATGTAAGAAAATGCACGGTGTGAATAACAAAATCATCAGAATTAATCACAACAACTTGGCAGGCGTGCTAATTTTTATAGTTAGAACTACCATGTCAATAATTAAGTATCTTGAAAATACGTATTGTAATATATCATTGGAAAATATGTAGCTTTTGAGATAATTTTGTGTAGAGTGTACTGGAACGATGTTTCTTCGGTATAAATAATTTCCTTGTCGCTCGCTAGTGGAAACCAAAGAGTCACGGGAGTTCACAAATATACCGTACCTTAACTTCATATTTGAAACATTGTTGTAAGCCGGACAGAAGGATAACAACGATTTTTAACTTTGAGATTAAATCCGATGAGTGTAATTTATGATATACAGAATCTGACTTCAAGCATTATTTGCAAAACTAAACTAAATTTTGCCCCTAATAACAAATATTTAAGACAAAGTACGCACACAATATAAAGTACGTTTTTTGTCTCCTGTTGGTAAGTCTTTGCTCTTTAGCATAGGGAATGGCAGAGCCGAAAACCAAACTTTCTTTGTCGAGATGTATCGATATATCGAATATTTCTACTTCAGAAAATAATCACGGAGGTCATATTTTGTTCACGTGGCCTTGATTTCAGTATGTTTGGTGTTCATTTCTCCTGCTGTTTGCATTGTAATTTAATTGCAAGTTGGACATTTCCTTGTGCACTGACCTGACTGTTGTTTGCCGATTCGGAATAATTGCAAACAGACAAAAAATTTATCATTTATCCATATAAAGTAAGCCCATATTCTTAGCATGAAACCTCTTAGGATTGTTTAGCCCTTTGAAGGCAGAATTTTGTCTGAATAATATTTAAAATTCATTTCCTCCTTCACAACATAGACGGTCCTACTCCATCACAGAGGACATCAGTGAACAGTCTTCAGGGAAATGATAAAGGTAAAGATCACCCCATTACTTGTGACTGGCACAGACAGGTGGGATAGAATTATGGCTCTACTCACGCTTAACTTTGGCCCTAGATCGGATGTCTAGTCAAAACCACGCTGCGGCCGCTTTACCCCCGAAAAGGGCTGTTTATTGTGACAACCACGTTGTACGTGTAAATACATTGCAATGCATTATAATGTTACATTAGGTGGTTCATATAATTACCACTGAGCTTTAACAAATTAATGTTCAGTGGTGAGCTGCTGCACTGTATTACTGACAAAAAGAATTCGTCTTTATTCGCTTCTATTCAGTTATGTGAGCAGTTTAAATGGAATTGCCTCAGAAGTTTCAATTTTTCTTCTACTGATCCATCAAACTCAATTTCATTCTCTTCCTGCTTATCTGGAATCTTCTCTTTCTTACTCATAAGATTTCCTGTAGTCCCTATACCAACGGAAATGTTTTGTGCAAGAACAGTATATGTTCAAAGAATATGAAAACATGTAATATCAGGGTTATGCGTGTTCTTTTGTCATGAAGATGGAGGCAGTATTTTCCTCCAAAAAGTTAATCTTTACCTAGAAGACAGTTGTTATAATCTAGAAAGCATTAATCTATATGTTCAAGGAATATAAAAACATGTAATATCAGGGTTATACGTGTTCTTTTGTCATGAAGATGGAGGCAGTATTTTCCTCCAAAAAGTTAATCTTTACCTAGAAGGCAGTTGTTATAATCTAGAAAGCATTAATCTATGATTTTGTCGTCACATTCATTATTTTTTTGCAATATGCTTATTTTAATATTACTGAATTCGCTGGAAGGGCACGAGGAAAACAAAGCAAAATGTCTTAGCCACTGTACTCGGTCTGCCGTCAAAACCTCTTACAAAATAAAACTTGTTTGCCGTTATTACAATTTGGTTTCAAAAAAGTGAGGTAAGAAGCCCTCTGATGCCGAGATCTGCGTTCTGATTTCGATCTATAAATGGCACATGGGTAGCAGATGGTACACACCAGACTTCCACGCAGTCACTATTGAAATTCAAACATATATTCGACAGTGGCTCCAAAGCCTGCATGTTGGCATAGAAGAAACTTTACCCAGTGTCTTGTGCTAGAAATTTAGCTTGGCTTACGTCTGCGTTTGACATAAATCGCCCGCCATGCAGTTGCTTCTTAATCGGCACAAATAACTGTATATCACTGGACGAGAATTATGGGGAACGTAGGGAGGGTCTTCATACCTTTCCCTTACGTAGCACCGCAACCAGTCACAAATCGTGCTGGCAGTATTGTGCCCAGTGATTTCCATCTTTTTGAACTATGGTGGGGTGTGCTACAACGAACGATGCTACAGCGAACAGTTTTTAATCAACAAAATCAGGATGCTACAGCGAACACAGATGCTACAACGAACGCGGAGGAATATTATCGGTCGACGTAGCACGCGCGTGAGCATGGCGTGTCGGGCCTTCTTGCTTTGATTAGAGCGTCAGTAATCATCTTTGTTGTCATTTGTAAACATCAGTTAGCCCTTCTTACAGGTCATAACATCCTGAGGAGACATCTTTACCTAATAGGGCTGCTTGACAGTCCCTTTTGCAGGAAGTGCGGGGTGAGAGAGGAAACCTCAGCCCACATTCTATGCGAGTGCGAGGCTTTGGACTCACTCAGACATGCGTATCTGGGCTCATTTCTCTTGGAAACGGAGGGTATTAAGAGTTTAGGCGTGGGGGCCATCTGGAACTGTAGTAAGGTTGCGGGGCTCCCATGATTCGATATGGAGCACAAAAGGCCCGTTAAATCAAGGCCTAGGTGCATTGGAGCTGACAGGCCCCGAACCCAAATGCAAATCAATCAATCAATCAATCAATCAATCAATCAAAGTTCAGTTATCAGTTTAAATCAGTTATCTGCTTATTTGTATAGTGTATAAAAGTTAAATAAATTAATTTTGTATTATTTTTACACTTATATTTTTGAATTTGTATTATATTTTTCCTGTTTAAAGGATTGTGTTGAATGGTAACTTTGCTCCAGGTTGTGGGCCTTGAACGGATTACACCTAAATACATTTATTTCAATATATGCTAGAACGAACAGATGCTATAACTAACGAGGTTCTAGAACCAATTACGTTCGTTCTAGCATACCCTACTGTACTTACAAAGAGTCTTACTGACTTGTGGTTTGCAACAGATGCCAAAGTAAAGTAAGCCGTCACCTCCTTGATAAAGTTACTTGACGCCGATTTTTTCTACGTCCGGATATAAGCCTATGTTACTACGAGCAAGTCTGACGTGCATCGCCTGTTACCCATGTGCAGTGCTTAATATTGAATTACTAGTGAAGATTTTAACGTTACTGTCACTTTATTTTTTAAACTACTGGTGTTTAATTTTTTGTGCATCATTAATATTTTCTGAACACTATGCCATAATCCTCTTATTTATATAATTCATGAAAGCAGCTCGAATACAAATTTGCACAAAATTCATTATGAGCTTCATTGCAGAAAGTTTATGAAAATGAGACGTGCGCCACTTTTGAAACAATCCACTCAACACAAATTGATCAGCCCCTTCTTTCCTGTTCTTTTCAGAACTTTCTACTCATATACTAGGTCCAATCCTATTCTCTATCCGCCACTTATGTACCTGCCTTTCTGTGTTATGAACGCCCTGAAAAATTGATTCTTTTCTCCTTTGCCGCGAGAGTCACAGCTGAGAGACAATTTTGACGAAGTTCCGAAGAGAATTTCTTGAGCCGCCAGGAGAGAACTATGAGAAGAACTGAGACACAAAGCGAGGTGCTTCTTACAAATCAAGGAATATTAATATCAGTCCCTGTAAAATTGCGTGGTGAAAGCAAGAAGGAAACAATTTTAGTTTTCAGGGAACAGATTAGGCAACGTGGGCAACTTTAGATTATATTAAAATAAATAGGATGTGTTGGTGTGGAGTGAATTCGTGTTAGTATCGGTAGTAACATGTTTTTACACAACAATGAAGTTTATGGTTCCATACCACACGAGAATAACTTGATTAACTGACCGTCATGTTCAAGTATTATCCTACGTATACTTTTAGTATGCATATGCACATGTGCGTTTTTTGTAGATAAAGGAAAGTAAGTTTCTCAACTCAACTTTTCTGCCTCTAGTGTTGTATTTGATTGCACCTGTGTGTGATATGCAACTGATTCCCTTCTGAAAGACTGCACTTACATTTCCCGAAGTCACTTTACTTTACCTCTTTCTCAACATTTTCATATCTACGCCCCAGTTATCCGTCTGAAACACATGGCACTGAATTCTGTTCTATTTTGACACCTAAGATAATTTTTTGATTGTTTTCTATGACGTCGGAAACAGGTGTGTCACATTTTGTTTATATTAGATATCAAAGTATATACCTCTATGTCAAAAAGCATCCTACAGGGTGATCACATTATTGCTTGTGTCAGCAACGGAAATATATAACCTCTTTCTTGACACTCTTTTTCACCTTCTGTGAATCAGGTCCTGTAGAAGACTCGCGTACCGTTCTCTACACAGACACGATACGACACACTTTGTGTACTTTGTGTGGATAAGTAATAAAGGCGAATGGGGGTACAGCTTCACATATTTTTGAGTCTGATGTCATTGGAGAAGAATTTTTAATTGTGCAGCCCCATCTTAATATTTGTTACCATTAAAGTGAGTAGAAATTTACGTGAAAAAAAACATGACACAGAGGTGCACAGCTTCTTAAATAAATTGATGCTTTAGTTAAATTACGCAATCATTTTTTTTTTAGATTTTAGTTAACTAATCAAACGAATAGCCGGCCGGTCCCAATGGCAGCGCGGTATAAGGCGTAGGTCTGCGGCCGCTCGTCTTCTGAGATTGTGGGTTCGAATCCCATCGGGGGCATGGATGCCTGTCTGTTGTGAGTGTTGTGTGTGTTGTCAGGTAGAGGTCTCTGCGACGAACTAAACACTCGTCCAGAACAGTCCTACCGACTGTGGTGCGTCGTTGTGTGTGATCTAGAAACCTCATGAATGAGGAGGCCTTGGCCCACTGGAGGGCTGTTGCGGCAAAAAAAGTCCAACGAAAAATATAAGACGCATTGCGTAGTCTTAAGCTTACACCGTAGGCACAGTTTCATGTTTTTATTAATTGTGTTTCTTAATCTACTTACAAGTTTCGGCATTATGCCGCCGTGACGCTTGTTTACTAATCTAAGTCCGGTGAATAACTAATTTACTCTAGTTAATAGGTAGAAATTATTAAATATTAATTTTACCTTAGTAAATAGCAAATTCTAATCTAATGTATTGTCCATTATTTTGTCTATGTATTCTTCATGTGAACTTGATATATGTTTTCTTGTTTTTGTTTCATATGTGTCCTGCTTGCTGCACTTTTCTTATTTTCGTATGTAGGTTGGTGCCGTTACTGCTGCTAGCTACTTCGGTTTTAGTTAAGCGCATCAATAAATAAGAACAGGATTCATTTAAAATGAATTATTAATATTAGTATAAGTTGTTTTATATTTGTTTTGTTTTCGTCTTACATTTTTAAATATGAATCTGTATGTTAAATACGTTATAGCTTCACATTTCAGTTTCCTTGAAATATTTACATCAAGGAATACATAATTAGGACTATTGTAATCCAGGGCTACTGGACATTACACTCTGAGGAGGAAATTCTACATAATGGAGCTGATCGAGAGGCCCTTATATAGGACGTGTGGGGCAGATGAGCTCACGTTTTGTGTGAGTGTGAGGGCCTGGCGACACTCGGACATACCTATTTGGATTCCTTTTCCTTGGATCCTGAGAATGCTAGAAGTCTAACTCTAGGGGTAATCTGGAACTTTCCTGAAGGAACAGGGCTCCCATGACTTGCACTTCAGTAAAAGTGGCAAAAGGCCTCATCAAAAAGACTTTTGTCCATCGGGACCGAAAGGGCTCGAATCCATTTAATGTTCTGTTCTTTTCTGCGCCTGTTGTATAAAATTAGTAGTCAGATTTGTCCTTCTGCACCCCATTAAGGTGTGTGTGGGAGAGGATGTATAGCTCATTTCATTCTTATCCTCTGCACTAGACGGATACGAGGGGTCAGCTTCATGCTTCGCTCACCCTAATCAAGAAGATAGGCCCCTCGCTACCCATACAACAGGAAGCTAGTTGGAGCCCAGAGCCGGTGTGAACACTTGGGAATGGAGAAAAATAAATACATGGTCAATTTTCTTCTGATTATTTATTTTTATCTAAAGTGTTAATTTGAATATTTCGTGAAATGATATGTTAATTCGCATACACATTTGTAAAGTAAAGTAAAGTAAAGTAAAGTAAATAAAAAGTATAGTAAAGTAAAGTAAAAAGTAAAGTAAAGCAAAAAGTAAAGTGAAAAGTGAAGTAAAGTAAAAAGTAAAGTAAAGTAAAGTAAAGATTTCCCTGTTTAGCCATGAAAACGTATAGTAGGAGCAGGGGTATAAGTTCACTCATTCTTGACTTCGACATTAGACAGGGGTAAGGGTATTAAAATATATTTTATCTCTTAATTTCTGTCTCACAGCGGACCTAATGCAGGAAGCCCACGTATGTTACAAAATTTATCACACAGTCTTGCCAACATGTGCAGTAGTCACGGCTAAAGAGAGGTGCAAATACTTTGGTAGAGGTGTTGAATGCTATTGCAATCCTCACTTTAATTCTTAGTTTTTACTTGTTACTCGAGAAAACTTAACTCCTTTAATTCTAGATGTCATTGCTTGCTACTCGTTGTGATGTAAGTAAAGAAGACCTCTGTAGTCCGAGCGAAGAAGGAAGAATCGTGCTTTTCATAAGCGCTTAGCATTTCAGTTAGACATTTCAAAGAGCACCATAAGCGGCAATCCTCCCTAAATGAATTAGTTTCTCAACAGGCTCACAGATCGATCATCTGTGACGTTATACCTCCTCCCCCACCCCATATCCCCAGCCACATTCACATCTCATGAAACAGTTCCGTCCATAGAAAGGGTTATATCTATCTTAAATAATAAACTGCAAATCTAGGATAGCTCATCTTGTCTGTAGCTTGAAAGATGTGACGTCGCGTGTACCTGTGAAATATGAATGGGGCGTCGGTGTATATACATCGTACTGTGGAGGGCAGACTGCAGTAGATCACACGCCAAAACATTAATTCCACTGTTTTAGGCCTTCCTAGGTTTAACTCCGGTTTAACCATCCCATTACTGTGTAAGGGCTGTACACGTGTACGTCTCACAGTGGGGGATCAGGTTTAAGGACAGGAACGGGATTGTGAAATTTCATGATAAATCTGTAACGAAAAAATTCCTTCCAGAGTAGTGGCTTAAAACTCAGCTTGTCAAGAAAGACAGAGCATTTTGTAATAATGACAGGCAATGTACATGTAACATAACATTCTGGCGCGTTCGCTTAATATTTGTACCTCCTAGGTTTTCCTAACGGTCTGATACTATTTCAATCGAAAAGAGAGTTTAATGGGGATTTAATGTCGCCAGTAACAATAAAACTTTCTTAGGTCTCCTATGTACTGTAACGGACATTTTTGCCCTATTTTACCAAATACAGATTTTCTCATCGGGTTTTTATGAGTCCCCAAATATCAGATTTTAAGGAAATCAGTCCAGCGGGAGGCGCTCTGCTGTGTCAAATGGACAGAAGGACGGGAGGGCGGGCAGACATAGGGGTGGGCATGACGAAGAGAATTGGCGCTTTTGGCAACTGCGCGAAGGCACCTAACAAACTTTAGTGCTGCACACAACAGCAGACATTGCCTCTATCCTAAATCAGTAAATATAATCCACGGCCCTCAAAACTCTTTATTACAGCCCTTTCTAATATTAACGTAATATTCTGCAACGTCTCCCATTCGTTTAAGATTCTGCCCTAAATCTTTGTTTCAGTTTCTCATCTCTCACAAGGGTGCTATGTTTCCTGTCTATTCTTCTTAATGTGATCACCCCAAAAATATCTTGTAGAGAGTACCAATTATAAAGCTACTCGTTGCGTATTTTCCGTCGGCTGTCTTATCACATCATGTCTACTTTAATTTAAAAGATTCTCGGCCCACACTCTTAACTTACGTCAGTGAGATAATGTTTTAAGCCCTTTTAAAGTAGCAGGCTAATCATAAAGATAAAGTTGCCTTTATGTTGCACAACATGGGTAGCGTAAGTACAGCGGCACTCATGGAAGTGAGTGGTCAACCTCAAGTCTCAGTCGCTTTACCACCTGGTAAAAATACTCTCGATGGGCCTCAGAACTGATGTGGACATATTGGAAAAGAGAAAAAAAGCAAGGTTGTCGAACGTTGTCTAACACATTGATGGTCTAATAGATGTCGGCAGTGATTTCACAGTTCATGGACGGGGAAGGTCTCCAGACGGGGTGAATAGCAATCATTATATACAACACTCAGCCTAGGACAAGTTGAGATCTGAGCTCTTTTGGGGTTTTGCGCAGCGTTGAATGGTAGCTGTAGGATGACCTATCGGTCCCATCTTCAAGGGTCAAGCTGTCATCTTCCTCTTTGACCGCTTGATCCTTGAAGATGGAACCCATAGGTTTTCCCGAAACATGATAAGACGCTACCACTCTATGCTGCTTATTGAGCTCAGATCTCATTTACACCGCGGCAAAAGCCTGAAATTACACGCAGTCTAGGATAGCTGAAAGGGTCATTCTCTAGTTTTGGGTTTTTGTGTGAAGAGCTACCAAATACGTGAAAAGCACTGTATTACTTTAATAACTGTGGGAACTAGTGGGGGGTTCATCATTATCTCTTACGTAACTACAGACTACTTTTCATACCTTACAGTTTTGACATGTTGGATTGACAAATTTTGTTATACATTTCCTGCAGCATTCTAAGTCTTCGGCAATATTTGCGTAACCTTGAACGATTGACTCGAATCAGATCGGCACTCTAAAGTCGTGTTTCTTTGCTTCTCGTATCTGCTCAACAATGCGTCACGAAGGCAGTAAATACAAAGATGAGATACCGTTCCCTACCTAAACTTCTCAAAGAATATTCAGTCCATGTTTCCATCTCCGTTTCTCAACTGTAAAATTGACGGGCCCAATTTTGTAAGATTTCAATACTGGTTGCTAGCTTTTATGAATTTGTTCAATCTTTCTAGTGCGAATTGATAATTATTGACG
>Ga0123355_10011036_pt1 | contig 13903 bp, 10 predicted proteins | sample TergutEmb28metaG_3_FD_89872 | JGI IMG/M metagenome (GOLD analysis project Ga0123355, IMG submission 89872) | Embiratermes neotenicus P1 segment gut microbial communities from Petit-Saut dam, French Guiana - Emb289 P1 | ecosystem: Host-associated > Arthropoda: Insects > Digestive system > Gut ... | reverse complement strand
TTTTGTTTTTTGTTTTTTTTATAAATTATTTGTAAAATTAATTTTTTAAAAAAAAAAAAAAAAAAAAAAAAAAAAAAAAAAAAACACACATAACATATGGTGATGCAACAACACAATGTAGACCAGATGAATAAAAGAAAAACATACTGCATTTATTTTACAGACTATCAGAAACAAATTTTGTACTTTACCCTAAGAAATGACTATTACATGAAACAAGTGGAAGACATTTCAAAGGCAGGCTCGTAGTATTGCTGTCAATTCTCAAAGCAATGTTTTTAAATAAATTAATGTGACAAAGGAAATTATTATAAATCAGAAACACAAATATCTTATTAATCTTATAATGCTGTCACTTCTCAAACTATTGTTTTGAAATTAAATTAATACAAGAAAGGCAAGTATTATAAGTTAAATACACAAATATATCAAGATTTTTTTTTTCCACCTTTAGCCCTACTTTGGGCATGAAATGTGAAACTACAACAATACTAGCTATTGGTCAGACTACTCTTCACTGACTGTACCAATAAGAATTTTTCTTTCTCTTTAACACATCAACACAGAAGTTGCTACCTTAGAATTAACAACATGAATACATGAATTTCTTGCCACCATGCTTTCCACCATATCAGTACATAACAATGAATCACTCAAAGACTTTAATACTGGCATTATTGAAGTGTCTTGAGTGTGTGAATAAATGATGGATCAAAGCGGCATATAAGCTATGCTATCAACACGGTAAATAAATTAACATTTAATGAATATAAGCTAAAGAAGTCAATGAAATAATTTTTGGGGTTGGAGACTGTATGGCTGGAATTTTCATCTCCTTCCCTCTCCCTGCATTCAATGTTCTAATCTGATACTAACTGCAGTTTAAGCGTAATTTTTGTCAGTGTTATGTCATATACTTACTTTTTTGGGGGGGCACAAAGTGTTCTTAAAATACACTGACATTGAAAATAAGAATTTTAATGTTCCATCTCCCCTATTTAACAAGCCTTGCCAAATGAAAGCACATGAAGCATGTTGTCTCGTTCATCTCTCTCCATGCTGATGTGGCAGACTAGTGAAGTATACTTTCATATATTCTCTGGCTCTTTAGGCCACAAACCTCAAGGCTCTTTCTTTGGGTATTATGATCACACGGCTTCTCTGCAGGAAATAATAAATAGACGTGATTAAGAAATACCGAAGTTAGTGCAATTTCATACAACATAAATATTTCCAGTATTTAAAAAGGGGGAAAAAAGGAACTTGAGTTCAACTTATGTTTTATGTAGGCTATCATGACTAGCATTGAGTTTAGATTTATACACTGTTACATTAAATCTTGCACTAACTGGGCATAATTTATAGTAAGACTTAATTCCATGTACTACAGTATCAGGAATATCAAAGCAGACTGAAAGGAGAGGACATATGTAACATGAGGCTTTCAAGGTGGTGAAGAGTGGAGGGAGAGAGGTGCTTCATTTCATGATGCCATCAATTGCTAAGATTATAAGCCTATAGTGCGGGTGGAAGATAAATGAAATAGAAGTATGGAGCATTGGTGGAATGATACTGACAGGAGAAAATGAAGTACTTGAAGAAAAACCTGTCCCATTGTCAATTTTCCACCACAAATCCCGCATGGACTGGCCTGGGGTCGAATCCAGGACTCCATGATGACAGGCATGCAACAGTGGTGCAGATTTATACTGTGGTGTTCTGGGTAACAACATACTACTACATGGATACCAATGTTTTTGAGGAACACATGACCTCACTAAGAGGGGCACAAATCCTCTGCTGGCTGCTGTAAGGCACAATCTAATTACTGGTACAAGTGGTTCTTTGCTGCTGTAAATTCGTCATGTAAATGAAAGTCAATATGTGCATTTATGTAGGAATTCATAGGTTGTCACATGTTTTTACCCTCTAACATAAGCTACATGACCACATATTACAAACAAAAACTTGAAAAATGACCTGTCATCTGCTCCATGAAAAATCATTGGAATGTGAATACACTGCTGAATGTTACAGTCCATTTTACAACTTTACAAAGTAGTATGGAATACAACTGGATAGCAAGTGTGGAAAACTTTATGGGCACACTATTGTTTAAATGTAATTTTGGGTATAAAATTACCAACATGTTACTTCAGAAGGTATATAATAATTTTTCCTAAAGATTTTTTTCTCCCCAAATTCTGGATTAATATTTACTGCAGTCTACTTGTAGAGCAGACAAATGTGGAACCAATAGGTGCCTGGACTCAAAATTAGGTTACTAGAAATTATAGCCTGGGGAAAGTCCTCACCAGGTTTGGGCTACTAAATTACAGTAGTTTGTACATTAAGGGTCTGATGGTAAAGGATTTTGAGCTTGTAAACTACATCCAGATTGGCCCTAGTTGTCCTTCAAAGGTGTGTGCAAGACAGGAACACAACAGCTGTTCAAAAGCATTACAAAATTTTACCCTCCTGACCACATAGCCAGAAATTACCTACTGCAGATATATTGAGATAGTTCTTGATAGCCCACACTAACATCAATGGCGATGGAAAATTTCAACTGTTCAAGCCATGAGAGTAGTAAACATGTGGACAAGAAAGTTATGAGTTCACCACTGTTTTACTACAATTTTCTCATCAACTGTAAATATGTACTATGAATACAGAAAGTTTACTCCTTTCGAGTCTAAATGTGAAGAACCCTCATGAGGTGACTGCAAGAATGTGCAACCTGACTACCATAATTCTATCCCTTGCAACTTGTTGGTCATGTTCTATTCATTTTGCCAGTATCAGCAAATATCACAATGAAGCAGGAAAGGACATTCAAAGTGTTAACCCCTACATTGCAGCACACTTTAGTTACCTGATTTATATTCTTGACCCCATAGAACTGGTCTCCATAATCCAAGATATCACGACCATGTGAAGTAACAATGAACTGAGTTTCTTTGGAAAGCTCACTGATCAGCCGGGCCAAGGAAGGTCTATACACAGAGTCCAGCATCTGAAATTACAAGATCATTCTGTACACATGTTATAAGTTCAGACAACCCTTTAAAACTTTAGATGTTATACTTTACTTGCTATACCTTAATGATCACATCATAAAGTGTGTCATCCTGGCAAAAGGTGGCACCATTTTTACTAGCCTTTATGTGTACAGTGCATGTATGTGTAGTAGAGATGGGCAAAACAAGTCTTTACCAAGATCTGGTTCATTAATTAGTGATTCACTCACTTCGTGCACTTAATATCAGTGTATATGTTATGCTGCCCCCAGATGTTCATGCAATTATGGATTGTGCCATTTGAACAATCACTGCCATTGCTAGAAGTTGCTGGGTCAAAGTGAATAACAGATCCTAGAAACGGAGATTTGGATCCAGTCAGTTACTTAACAGATCTCTTCAACTGTGGTTGTTACATCTCTCTGCTGTGGTAGGTTACTGAACTGAGGCACACTGACAAGTAATGTTGCCATGCACTGAACAAACATACTGTCACTATGTTTCTGGCATTATTTGTATCATCATACCAATGTGACATAAAAAAATAAATGTAACATGGTGACCTTGACTTTTCTTTAAAGGCTCATCTGATAATTAACTTGAAAGCAGAAGAAAACCACAAACTGCCATTGAAAAAGATTCAATGAAACACAACAAGATCCTACATTAGTCAGTGGGAGATACATAAAAGTTATTCATTAGCATGAAAAAAACAAACAAAACTACATGTTTAATATGTAATGATAAAGTATGTGGACTACACTTTTTAGTCATGACGGACCATCAGAACGCTATGTATAAAAATTTAAGAAGACAAAAATATAAACACCCATATGTATACACTTCATGTGAGATTCATACAGTTCTTCCTTTTCCTCCAATATGTGAATTATGTGAATGATTATACATTTGGAAGAAAGCGAGGTGTGATGTTGTGACATATGACTACTGTTAAGAAGCTGTGTACTGCCATGTGTGCAGGTGTCAGTGTGTCTCAGTTGATCCTCATCTCACAGCATCTGAGAGAATGGTTGGATTTTCATAAGACTTGGTATAAACATTATGTCATTGGCCTTACTTTTTAATATTCCTACCACTAATAAAGCCAACATGTCTGTGAGGCAAACTTCTGAGGTTATCATTTAATCTGCACACCGAAGTGTTTTGGTCACAGGCCGTTAAAATGTTGTATTTTTAAAGTTAATATGTGTGCAATTTAAAGCAACAAAATGGTGACCCCATGAAGCTTATACCGTATTTAACTTCCTGTGAGAATAGTAATGAACTACTGTGGTAAGAAGTGAAAACTGGTAAAAGAAAAGTTCATGAACACACTTATATGTTTTGTGTGAAGGATTTTTAGTACATTAAAAACTACAAACACTTGAAACCTTCAGGTTATGTATCATAAAATTAAGGGAGTGGAAACTTTATCAGCAAAAAGAATGCATAGAACTTTATTTCCAAACTGCGTGACTATTAAAAGGCTAGCCTTTTACTGCAAGCAAATATACTTCACAGGAAAACATGCCCATTAGCATGTGTAAATTTTTCATTCTCTTACATATATTTGACAAAAATTAGTTGAATGCATGACTTACTAATGGAATGTGTAAAAGGAATAGTTTAAATGATGTACAAATAACCAATATGACCATACACTTCTGCAAAATGCCATAAACCTTTAACATTGGTACATACAGCGTCCACCTCATCGATAACACAGAATGGAACAGGAGAACACTTCTGCAATGCAAATATAAGTGTCAGAGCAAGTAAAGATTTTTCTCCTCCAGACATTTCCTTCAGTTCATGTACTTGTGTGCCATTAGTATCAAAAGAGACTGAAATTCCAATTCCTTTAATTGTGCTGATGTCAGTAACCTATAAACAAAAGGGGTTCATGTTACAAATTATATTAAAATAATCAAAACAGCACATAGACTGTACACAGTCTTCAGTATAACACTGCACAGCCACTCAAAAAATTCAAATAAAATTAGTTTACAGAGAAACGGTTTTCTGGCAGCATGCAATTGTACAGCTTCTTCATAATTTCTCACACAAGAATAGAACATATTTCTTCATTAAAAAAAGTAACAGCATAAAACACCATAAGACACCATAAGACACCATAAACACATGATATTCATAGTCTATTCAGAATACAACTTACACATAAAACTGTGCATGGTGTGATACATCAAACTACTCTTATAATCACAGTAACAGTCCCACAAGTCCCAAATTACATTTCTGTATCTCTGATATCTTCTCCATTTCCTTAAACATACATTAAATATTGTACATTCTCATGACAATTCTGTGTATACTCTACTATGTATTTCAGATGGGATTTAGTTCCTCCTACACATATGTCCAATATATCCTTGTGCATAAATACAACACCATAATATTAACAAAAGCACGGAGTTCCATCAAACACATTTAGGACTCTGACACCAAATGAAGGATAGTGACTGGCTAAACCCCTCAAAAACTTCTTTGAATGCCCAAGATTGGTGATAAGATGAAGTACACAGTATACCAATTATGACACGGTAAAATGGAAAATGTCTTGAGACAATGTTGTTCCCAAGGAGAATAATATAAGGTTGCAAAATAATACCATACTGCATTTAGAGAATGTCCACTTGTGTGAAAATTCACAATCACTCACGTTTTTTATAGGAACCGATTCACTTTCTGAGGTCTTCATTGTCAGCTGGGCATGACCAGTTGGTACTAGCTTCTTGAACATTCTACTGAAGTTCTCTGAGGATTGTCGCATTGTAAACAGAACTGCATCATTTTTTTGTGTTTCTAAACCATCCAGTAATTCCAAAGCACGATTGTACCTTTAACAAAAAAGAAAAACAGAGACAGCCATATGGCAGATAATAGGATATCAGTGGATGAAACAAACTTACTATAAAATGTTACATTATATTACTTGCAGATCTTAAAATTTATTTTACAGAGCAGACTTGTTCAAGCAGTAATGCATCAGACTCATGCAGGAGAAGCTTGCTTCAAAAACATCCCTACTTCCAAATTGTTCCTGCCAAAGTGTATACTTCTGCAAATAAATCTACTATGAATACAAAGTTGTAACTGTGCAAATGATGGCATTATTATGTACATTAATACGAGGAATGGCTGAAATGTTTTGTCTCCTCTGTCATATTTTTTATTAGAGTAATGAAAACTGGATAAAATTTGTTCCACACAGTCACGTGTTATCTCCCATCCACCATACATAACTTTGAACCAATAGCTCTCCAAAAGTCCAGTTCGGTGCCAGTCAAAATAAAGGGCTGTCAGGATGTGTGGTTCAAAAAACGTGCTGTTATTAAGTTCTTGACTGCAGAAAAAATTCTTCCCATTGACATTCACTGCAGTATGCTGGGGATAAATGGATAAATGTGTTGACATAAGCACAGTTAAATGTTGGGTATTGCAGTTTAAGCAAGAAAGTCTCATCAGGAACATGATGAAGAAATGAGTTGAGAAAACTGTCAAATCAAAGAGAAACTGGGAATCTCTACAGAAAGAGTGGGCCACATTATCAGCCGTCTTGGATTCTGAAAAGCTTGTGCCCATTGGGTACTGCAAAAATTGACTGATGAGATGCGAGCTGAAAGAGTCATTGTTTCAAGGATATTTATGGGCCATTTTGAAGAGAAAGGTGAGGAATTTCTGTGGTGGATAGTGATAGGTGATGAAACTTGGGTCCATCACTGTGATCCTGAGAACAAAAGACAGTCTATGGAATACTGCCATAAACGCTAGTGCAAAATAAATTCTGCTGTAATAGTTGAGTCGATTGTATTAGGGAACCCTGATGGTGCTGTGTTCACTTACTTCCTGGAAAAGGTGCTACAGTGAACTCAGAATGGTATATTGAAACCCTAAAAAATCTCAAAAATGTATCATCAGGAAGGGGGCAGAAATGGATGATGTCTTGCTTCAGCAAGACCATACCAGGCCTCACACAAGTGCTGCCAAGTGATGCCATTGCATGTTTGGGGTTTACAGCACTACCACATCCAGTCTACAGCCTGCATCTTTCTCCTAGTGATTTCCACTTGTTCCCCAAACCAAATGAAGACCTCAGGGGCTAAATTTTCAGTTCTGATGAAGAAGTCAAGGCCAATGGTTGTGAAAGAAAAAAAAAATTAAGGAGAGAACTCAAACACTCGTTAAATGATGGCAGAAATGTATTGAAGTTGGAAAAGATTATGTCAAAAAGTGATTATGCACTGTTGTAAATAAAGGTTAAAGGTACATTTATTTATTTCATTGTTTCACTTATACAGCTCTATTCCTTCATGTTTCACTTTTCAGCCCACCTTCATATTTCTCTAATGTATGATGTGGGGGGGGAATATGAATTGGATATGGTGCACAAACAAATGATTAAATAATTACTAACAATAGTTATTAATTATTAAATTATTTCTCAGCTATTAATCCACTGCTTTTGGTTCCTTTAAGGACAGCAACCCTGAAAGAAAAGATTCCTAAATACATCTCATATACTGAAAAGTGTCATCAGCTCTTGGGTGTGCAGTGTATATATATTTCCCGTTGCAGAAAACCACCACACTAAAAAAGTGTATATTATTGGAGGTGCATGCTACATCATCAAAGGATATGTATACATTCACACTGTTGTTAGCTCCATGTACGAATCTGCACAGCCGTCACTTAGCTGTTGGCAGAATGCAGCCAAAGAGTAATATCAATTGAAGGGTCCATAATGCCTGTAAAATATATATTTATAACCAATAAAAATACTGGTCATTTTGGATCTGAGGTTTTCACAGCAGTGTTGCTGAGGATTCAGGCCTTGTGGGATGTGATGATGTGTCATTTGGTGAGTGGTTCCTGACATCAAGCAGTCTTAAGACAACTTAGAATGACTGATCCTTGAAGACAAAGGCAATATGATCCTTCCAAACACAAACCACTCACCCAACAGTGCAATTTCATACCCCAGAATGCCCGAACCCTCACAGATCCTGCTCCTCCAATGCACTTCCAAAAATGAGGTGATTTTTTATATGTCACGTCTTAAAAAGTTGGTTACAACATATGACTGGACACATAAGGGAGTGCCACCTGACATATTTTTATATACATCATGAAGTCTCACCAGCAACTACTAATTAAAATGCTGTTAAACGGATTACACAAGTTGAATGACTCTGAAACATTATGCCAATATCATACTAATGTCATTTGTTAGATAAAGTAAAGGTAAAGTTGTCCCTGTGCATACCATGAAGGCATACTGGAGGTATGGCTCCCTTCATTTTTAATTCCAATATTAAAAAAGAGGGCAAGAAGTTGACTTAATTCCCCGGCCACATTACACCTGGGGTAGAGTACCCAGTACCAACTGAAGAGGAAGCTGTGTGGACCACAGACATGGTATGGATGATTTGGAGAACAGACAACTCTCTTGCCCCAACGACTATGGGCCTGTAACTTAGTCTCCAATGTCATTTGTAACTTGTTTATAATGAAACCACAGCACTGTCACTAAAAGGAATGTGAAATATACATGTATAGATATACAAAATGTAAGAAAACCAAACTTAAAAATTATTTCTTTCCTAATTGCAACAACATCTTTCTCAAGTAGGGTGCAAGGTGACAATTCCATGTGTAGTTAACTCTTAATTCTTCAGTCACTTAATTTCTTAGGCATGTTCCTGGGAAAAGGAAAATACTGTCTTGTAAAATCTTACCCTTTGCCCAACTTCTCCATTTTTGACTTGACATATTTCTCCTTGTTCAGTAACTCTTTATGCATAAACACTGCCTGCATGTTCATTCCGTGAAATCTTTTCAGCTCCTTGTTTACTTCTGTTAGTAATTTCGTAGCCTGAAATCGAATGCCAAAAGACAATCACATGAAATGCTAACTTTCTGTCTGGTTAATATGAAAACAATGGTTCATCAATGAAACAAGGGCATGGCATAGCATCCTAACTGAAGTCACTTATTCCTGTGAAAAATTCTTTTTATTACAATTCTAACCATGCAAACCCATTAACAAAAGAGTCTATTTTCCTTTGAGCTTCTTACTTAAGCACATCAAGTTCCACAAATATGTTGTCCAAAGCTATTACATTTTATAATACCAATAGAAGGAAAACTTTATGTTTATTGTTTAATGCTTTTATGTATTTATTTATTTTAGAGGTAGAGAAGGTTGTGTGAAAACAACACATAATAATTAAATATGCTATGGAAGTAGTACCTTACTGTATGAGAGGACATTAAATTCAGAGAATACTTGCTATCAACCAGTTCAGAATTCATGTGTTGAAGCAGTTGCAGTATTTCATACATTGTGTTCACCATCGACCTGAAAAGGGTGACTGCAATGTGCAAAATAGTGCAACACTGAAACAGATTCACCAAACAACTTGGTTAAATCATAGAAGTTTAAACTGTACAACACAATGAATGTGCTTGAGGATGGCAGCTGGGAAGAATGCATGGATCTCAGACAGAGGGAATGAACAGACAGATGACAACAGCAGAGTGAAGTGTTGTATGGCTTGTACACTTTGTCACACACACTAGTAGTTAGATCAAACCAGAGAAGATACAGTGGGCAAGGCATGTATTACGCACAGTGGCATTTGAAATAAGACCACTTGGATCCTCCACATATACATGGGAAAATTAAAGTTGTTGAGTATTAAACCCAGTGGTACGTAATGTAACCACCAATTTGCAAGTTTTAAGAACCGCTAATCTTTTAGTAACCTGATTACCTGAATGAAAAAGAGGCTTTCAATTTCTTTGGTGTGTGGAAAACAATATAAAATACTGCCTAGGTCAATCTTATAGCTAAGGCACTTCTTTAATCTGTTGTACATTGTTTACATTGTACCAATTCAGTTCCACCAGAGCAATCTGGCTCCAGCATGCTCCTACCTTAATTTCAAAATTACAAAGCATACTTACTCCTACAGTTCCCATATTCTGATATTTTGTTTGCTGATGTAAAGGTATCAGTCCTAATTTATTAATATTTTCATGGCATTTTTCAATCCTCATCATAAGAGTACTTTTTTTGGTAGCAAACACTTTTAGTCCCTTATCATAGGCATCTATTTTACATTGTATGTTTGCTTCTTCTTCCTTTTGACTCTTCAGTTTGTCTTGAACTGATTCTTGCTGCATAGAAAAACAGCAAAATATTATCACCTGTTTAAAAGAAGTAAGGAGCCAGACAATGTCTATGACAAGTCCATGTTCAAGACTCAAGCAGCGTGTCCTCACCTTACACTTGTTATGGGATAAATTTCTGGGGAAATCAACCACAAAGTGATAAGATTTTCAAAATTCAGAAAAGGGTAATTGTATCTTCTCAATATCAATATTTGTTATAAAAAACAAACATTTATTTTATACAAATAATCAGATCGACAGTATTCACACAAGATTTAAAACCAACTTACATCCACCCACAGTTAATCTAACACAGTTCCAAAACGGAGTGTACTACTCAACAATTAAAATTTTTAACAACCTTCCTCACAATATCAAAGACTTAGTTAATGAGATAGTACTGTTTCAGAATGCTTTAAAGAGGTTTTTGCTCATAGATTCCTTTTATAATAGTGAAGAATATTTTAATTGTCAGAGATATTCCATTGCAAACTGAATTTAAAATTGGTTTTAGGTGTTTTATTATTGTATTTTTTTTTATTTATTGCTAAGATTCTTCCAACACTATGTATATTATGTTACATAGTATGTATGTGACTATGTCTATATCCACAGGATTGTATCCTAATTGGGATTTATGGAATGCAAATAAATTACATTACAATACATGGCTGGATGACAAGTTAACTAATTATGGCAAATGTAGTGTGTAAGAGGTTGAGGTGCATAGCTTAACTGAAAACAAAGTGTAACAACTTTATCACCAGGAGTACACACTCTGGCAAACAAGTAGGCACTGCAGGCATGACAAAACTTTATGAACTACACATATGACATTTATTACCACTATCAATAAAGTCACTTCAGTACACAGCCTTAATAGTGCACTAGGATGTTACACTTCCTTGTAGTAGGCAGGTATAACTTACTAATTGTTAGAGGTAATGTTGAAAACAGAAAAAATAAGAAGAAAGAAAAGAGAAAGAAAGGAAAAGGAAATGAAAAAGATAATTTTTTTTAGTGAAATGTAATCAAAGAGGCTGCACATATAGCAACCTGTTTACTTGTGTCATGTATGTGACCTCAATCCCACTGAACATACATTATTGTCAGGGGAAACATATGTTAGAGCAGATCTACCTCTGCACATGTAGTAAATGGTGTTATACAGAAGGTAACACAGGATGATTTCAGTGGTTTCATTCAACATAATGAATCCTTCAAAAGGCAATACCCAGAAAAGAATAGAGTTATTGAAGATGCTGTGGATGATATAATGATCACCCACCACACTGACGGAGAATGTAATAGTTAAACTGATGGCAAGAGTAGAAGTTCTTCTGGTGAACGGTCTAGCCAAGTTATCTTACACTCTAAGGAGAAATATGTACAAAAAGTGCTTTGCACTGGCAGTAGTCCATCTGGCAGCTGGGGTAAACTCTCCTACATGCTGTTGTTTTTGGCGAACATGATTAAATATCTACATCCTGTGTTGCCTCACTGCATTCAACTTTTATTCCATATTCCATGAAAATAATGCATGATTTAAAATTTTATCAAGAATCATTACTATCTCAGTGTTCATCAAGGAATTAGTGATAGAGTTTATAGGTATGAATTTGTCAGATGCTCAGAATGTTACAAATCTGTAATTCAAATTCCCAAGACAGACCTATTAAGACTAACAGGAACAAACCTGGATGATTTTAATCCAAAATTCTTTAATTTTTTATGTGCAAGTCAAAGTGTTAACTTGCCAACGAGCATTGTAACTGAAGGTGAATGAGAACTCATTGTGTTTATTTTGACCATAATTTTGCAGGGCTATACAATGAAAAAATCTACAGCACATACATCAGAAGCAAACAGGTTATAGATGATACTGATTTGTGAACTATTCCATGCTGAGTCCTTCTGAGCTTCTCCCAACTTCTCTTCTACCTAAACCATGTAATCCAAACTGCCTCTCCACAGATACCAGCAAGTGTGTGCCCTGTTTGTGAATTAAAAAACATATCCACGTGTACTACTTTAGTAGCCTTGATCCATGTCTATCTGAAGAGATAATAATAAATGGAGGAGTTCACAGTATACAAAGACACAAATTAAATGACTAATTACTTAAACTCATATCTATTTATGCAAAAATTGTGACTTAAGTTGGATGTAAAACCCAGCATTGAATTTGTTTCCCAAAATCTAAAGCCTGAAAACAGGAATGTGTAAATTATGCAAGTAAATATGACATAATCATGTTCAGGGAAGAAACATACCTCTACTCTTGTTACATCAATTGCATTCTCAGTATTTCTGAGCTGCTCTTGAATGACATTCAAGTCTTTTGTTGTAGACTCCAAGATCATCCCCATTAATTCCAATGATCTGCAAATGCTATCTTCATTCAGGTTTTCAAGAGTCTATACATATCAGAAACATTTACATATATCAGGAAGTGAGCAGGAAAGTCACTGTTACAGCACCACCTTCTACACAGAAACAAGCAATACAGTTTGTTCTCTGTTTATTAGTGGTCCTTTATCAGTCCACAACAGGCTACACAGTCACAAATGACTTAATAATTACAAATAAATAACTGGAAGGGATATGGATGAAATAGTTGTAATATATTCTAGAATGTCATCCTTACAGTGGTGGTCTTCAGCAACTACACAAAACTATAAAAGCATGAGATGAAAACCCAAGAAGACTTCATCACTCTCTCCATAAAAACTTCAAACTTACATAAAATTTGCATTTACAGCAGCTGGTCTGTTGGGTTGGGATTCAAACCCTGTACTTCAGAATATAAGGCAGCTGAAGCATGATGTGTGGTACTAGCAATACAAGAAACTCAGAATAACTGACAAGCTGAAGATCCAGATTTTATGGGATGTTATGCCATGTGGACTGGTAAATAGTGACCAAAACTGTAGAGGTGAATAGTGCCTTCATTTCAGGATCTAGCAGTCTTTGGACTACTAGCCTTCTTCTCCAGGTTCTAGTATTCTTTTTGACTGCTAGACCCTGAAGACAGAGGTAAGATGCTCCCCTGGAACATCAATAACTATGGTAACTATCAGTTGACACAGTATAACTTCCCACAAGACTTGGGCCTTATCAATACCACCAGGATCCCCACATCTTGCAATTCACAAGCCATATATATATATATATATATATATATACAGGGTGGCACAAAAATAAGGCATGTTTTTTAATCTGCCTGCGATTTCTTTCTTTGGGGTTACCTCAAATCAAAAGTCTATGTTCGAAAACCTCGTACAGTCGATGATCTGAAAGTTTCCATTCGCGAAGAAATTGCAACTGTGCCATAAGAAATGTTAGTAAATGTGATGCAGAACTTTGAGGAAAGGCTCCAGACGTGTGTACGGCAAGGACGCCATCTTTCCGATATAATTTTCCGTAATTGAGCAATCAATGTAAGTAATCAAAACTGCATTTATTACAGGCTGTTTTGGTGTTAACATAATTTTTTTTATATTGAAAATAAAAAAAGTTACAATTGTTTGAAAAAAAATGCGTTCTTTTTGCGCCACTGTATATACAGGGTGTCCCAGGAGGAATGTGCCAGACTTCGGGAGAGTGTTCCTTATGTTAAACTATACCGATATAACCCAAAACACCTATGTCCAAAGTAGAACGGTTATGGAGATAATGGTCAGAGAAAA
>Ga0123355_10011035_pt1 | contig 13906 bp, 3 predicted proteins | sample TergutEmb28metaG_3_FD_89872 | JGI IMG/M metagenome (GOLD analysis project Ga0123355, IMG submission 89872) | Embiratermes neotenicus P1 segment gut microbial communities from Petit-Saut dam, French Guiana - Emb289 P1 | ecosystem: Host-associated > Arthropoda: Insects > Digestive system > Gut ... | reverse complement strand
ACACCTCGTTTGCAAATACGAATTGAATTTTGAATACAGTAATATAATTTTAGCAAGGAACAAAGCTCCCTGATGATGATCTGACAAGATCGAAACATGTCGGAGTGTTTTAAAGTGTTTTAAGTGAAATTATATGTGCATTCGTTGGTTGATAAATTGAAGTAATTCTACAAAAATGCACGGTGCTACGATAAGATTTATATGATTTCATAAGTTTTAGGTAAAAGAGCTAATGTATGGACGGAAGCTAGGGTTCGTACCGTACACAGTACTGGTATCAAAATTCCCGGATGTCTATTGAACGACTGATTTATAATTCTGTAATGTACTCGGTATTCTTATTACGAAGTCACAGCACAGCTCGACGGATCCCAGCCGCGTCTGTAGTAAGCACTCCTACACCGTCACATGTTAAGGTTGTTCAGTAGCAGGCCTGCTGTATTTTGTGTTGCCGTAATGACAGTGGAACAGGCGAAAGGAAATGAGGAACTGGCCTGTTCCTGGGACGGACGCACCTAAATGTTCGTGCTCTTTCAAAGTGTTTCTCTCCAAACAATATTATGTCTAGAACCGTGCTGAGACCAAAGAGGTAAATTCTGCTTGTGATTATACAGGCAGACTGAAAGAATTTTCCATTCTGTGGTAATAACAGCCGCCCGCCGTATGCAGTTAGGTGACTTGTATTTTTCAATATGGCTATAGACCCTACAGTCAACACCATGTTGTGCCTAGGCCTTACGTTTGTGTTTTGTTGTACTGTGTAGCGTTATCAACTGCAGATTTTGTGTGGCGAGAAGTAACTTATGGAATAACTGAGAAAAACGCGTAGTGTAAGGTGTTTTTTTTTTTGACTCAGTAGTGACCTGTTTGAAGGACTATTGAAGTATTCGTTTTGAAGCAGCTGAGGAAAATCACGAATGCCATCAGTCAGATTAACAGTGCTCATGATCGAAATAATATGTTTTCTTCCCCAAAGAACACAGACGCATTACGGCTTTGCAAATCTGTCTGGTGTGTTTCTGTCCAGAGCATGAAAGGTCGCTCGTACAAGAACACTACACGCGATTTCAATCTTCCGACTCGTTGTGAATGAGATCTTCATTCTTCTAGGATGTTTCGCAGCGTTGATAGTAAGTTACTTAAGGTTGAAAATGGGTTCGATAGTTTGTCCTGAAATGTCGGCAATTAACGCTGCGTAACATCCCAGAAGAGCGACCATCTTGAAAATACAACAACTACACTACGAAGACGGGGGGACCGCGGTAGCACAGTGGTTAAGGTGTTGTGCTAAAATCGGAAGGTCGCTGTTTCTATCCCAGCTGGTGTCAGTGGAATTTTCATTGATATAACATACTTCCGATCACTGGGGTCGATTCAGCCTCTAACAGAAATGAGTACCAGGAGTATTCCGTGGGGGTAAAGGTGGCCGGTGCGTAAGGCTAACAACCTACCTCCATCCTGGGCCACTGTCACGAAATCTGGGAGCCTGAACTTCCTGGAACCCTCTGGGCTTGTCCAGGTCTGTAATGGGATTGCTTTACCTTTACACTACGAAGATATCATCTCGAAAATACTACAACTACACTATAAAGACTCCCGAGATTTAAGTGTCATAAAAGTTAGGCATCGTCTGCGAACTCTGTCGTTAGGGGGATGTGGGTTGCGAAATTTATACGTTGTTTATACAGGCCAGGAGATTTTTTTTTTACTCCAATTCGGCTGAGACGACGAGTGAGCTGTTCAGACATCTGTTGTGTGAGCTTGTGAAAGAAGGTGATTCCGTTCCTGACACGGAACGAACGCCGAGCTTCTGGTTAATAACCTCATGCCTCTTTTGACTTTCCCGACTCTTGGTTTCGTAACACAGCCACAGCGCACTGAAGGTTAAGGAGCAACCTTAAGTTTGTACGTTAAATTCATCCTCATAAAGACCTTATTTTGCTATTCAAATCCTGCTCCGATAGTCTACAAGTTTTCGTGTAACCTAACTCTACAATACTTCCTGTTTGGTTGATGCTTGTCTCATGAAGGACATCTAACTTGGTTCTGTACAACTCACGTCGAAGGCCCTCCACGTAGTCTTTTCACGGCCTTTCAGAACATCAAGAGCTACCTGCCAATCTTGGAGGTTAACACTGGAGTGGCATTCGTTGTTGTTAATTGAAACCCACTTTGAATTCATTTTGGAAACAAAATCTGGCATGAATTATTTTTGACGTTCTTCTAGTGAAGTTTATTTTAGTTTAGTTGGTACCAACTTAGTAGAGTTAATCGCGTTGTGCCTTCAGAAAACTATGTAAGACAATATTAAATAGTTATTCTTAACACAACTGTGTTTTTGTTTAAAGCTACCCGTTTCAGTGCAGATATCGACTATCGTCAATTTTATTGTAAAAAAAATTATAAAACTGTGTGATTCCACATAAAACGTGAATTCGGTTTGCTTATTTTAGAATACTTCAATAGTCGCCCTTATACTGAGCGTTAAGTTCATGGCGTCTCTGACTTTAGCAGGTGTTGAGGATGTCCCAACAGATGCAGTCTTTCTATACGATAAAGTTTCCATTCTATAGATGTGATAAAATGGACTCTGTATGTATTATTACTGAAAACTTGTATCGGAATATATCGTGCATTACATAGCAATTACCATGACACTGGATCAAACCGTAAAGCTTGTGGGGTGTTATCGGCAGATGCGTGGCTTAATCTTGACCGGATGCAAAATTATATTAATCATGGGTTTTGTGGTTTTGCTGTGACCCTTAAAGGAAATATCAGGATATTTTCTGAAATCACGCCTTCACTCCTACCTTCCACATCCTTTTCGATTCGTTAATCACCGTCATTCCATCATATAGTTCATTACGTCTAAGTTATTTAGAGCGTCGTCAATCGGGTCGAAATTAATTAAGTAAATAAATAAATGGGAATCATGAAAATCTGAAAATATGAAATCCAAATGAACTGCTACAGAAAAGTTTGAGGGATGGGGGGGGGGGTCTCTTTGCTAAGTTTTGAATACAGTGCGTTCAAAAAGCCTGTTTATTTCTTACCTTTTACATAACGGAGTCTAATGCAAGACTCAGAATTTGTATATTAACCTATGACATTTTAACAGACACACCTCGATTTCAATTAAAGGAAACAGAGTGATGGATATACTGCTCTGTTCACCGAAGTAAAGATCTATCCGTAACAAGTGAAAGTTAAATGTCACAGAATTTCTTTCATGAAGTCTATGTATTATGAAAGAATGAACTAATTAAAGAGAGCACGTTGAGGTAGAACGATTACAGGCCACGACTAAAGACGTGACTGGTCGATTTCGCTCCTAAAGTTTTAAAATTTCTCAGCGTCTTCTCTACACGCGCGTAATCAAGAGCGCAATAAACCTAATGCAGTTCTGTTACAGTAACTTAAGTTCTGTGCTATATGCTGCATAGTGGAGGGTACAGAATTATTTAAACGTCTGTGGTTTGTTTAACGACGTTATCAGAAACTCAGTCTGTACCGTAATGAATGTCAGAACGATCAGTGAATGATTACTCGGAAGAAAAGTGGAAAGAAAAGCCCTTGGCCTATTGCAAAAGGGTATCCGTGAAGGAAGTAGATAAAGAGTAAGATAGGCAATGTAGGTACAACGTAACATACAGGCTATAGAGGACTATAAATGATAATCTTTGTTTGTATTTTGTTTTGTTCAACAAGCAATAGTAATGGCCGAAAGAACACAGTGCATTGTTTGTTAGACGACCTTTGGACCTACTCTCCCACATTCTGGTGCCGAATTTACCCACCTTTTGGGTTCTAACTATACACGACAGTATTTCGCAGACAACGCCTTCGGATCTTTGCATCCTGGACAATTATCCAGTGGAAATGAAGCGAAACTTGCAACAGAAAAGACTCCGATCCTTTCCGTTTACGTTACAGGCATGTTTCACTGTACCAACTAACTCAGTGTTTTCACAGTTTTTTACTTTTCGAATTTGTGCACGTGTTGTATGGTCTGTTATTACGTTTTTTTGCTGACTTTATTATTTATTTGTCTACTTTTTTGTTGCTTTTAAATATATCGATCCTACTCATATTTTCACCCCATTGCAATAGTGTACCAATTGCCAGTGTTAAGACAGTATTTCGTACAGAGTTTTATGTATGATTAAGATCCATCTACATCCCAAATTCTTTATTCATATACAAAAATAATGAATATTAAATATTACGATTGCATGTTAATTATCGATTTTTATCGATTACTGTTTCTAATTTACTACCATCGATTGCAAACATGGTGAACGTTTAATCGAAGTAATTTTAAATATGCGCAGGTCCTCATGTAAAGTGGCCGTTACTTCGGGGAATATTAAAAAATATTAAGTTTCTCGGCAGTTTTTAGGGAAAATCTCAATACAAAATTTCAAGAAAATCTGAAGAAGCTAAAAGTCGCATTTTGCAACTTTGCGAGAGCGCCTATCAACTCTCTCTTTGTCAAGAACGCGTACTTCCCAGAGAATTTACAAGCCGGTAATAACTGTTGCAGTGGTGACCATGGTGTGACTAAATCACTCACACAAAAGGTCGATTTAAAAAACGGCGGTATTAGAAGAGTACAGGGTTAGGTTCACGCATGCATAACCAAGACAGTAACTGTGTATGAGTTATTAGATTCACGCTTCCATCTCTTTCCACCCGGAGAAGAAGGTTTCTGTACGTAGTGGGTAGGAGACCGGATGTTCCCTACTAGTAAGGTCGATATGGGCATATGGGAATACTGGCTACAAAACAAATCTCTAACGCTGTCCAAAATATGCAAATTACAACTCATGTTCTTACAAAACTGTTTCATGAAAACGTATCCATTGGCTAAGAAGCTAAAATCCATTTTAAGCGTGTGAGCGAGCACAAGTAATGGAGCTGTAACACGGCAGTAGAGTTTGTTGTACGAAGGGACAGTATAAGTCTATTTCGGAGAGAAAGCGGACCGGAAAGCTTCGCAACAAACGTCTGTAGCTCAAAAACTGTCAAACATTTCACCTATCCGTACCGACTTAACTCACTAGTCCCTGTCCGCTAAAATACATAAGCATTTTAGGCCTATATAATGGCGTTTAGGACGATTGTTGACTCAAAATTTGATTTAAGAAATAGATTAAGTGCATTTTAGTTGTTTTTATAATTATGTTACTTTTCTTTATAAACTGTTGCATATTAGGAGAAATTTATAAAGGACGTCTGGGTATCACCGCAAGTCGGACTGAAATTTTCTAACTCCGCTTTTGGCCGTGGGCCATAGTTTATTCGCCCTAGGCTATTTTTTGGGCATATAAAACTGCTTTTTCTGTGGAAATCAGGCGAATTATAGAAGGTACTGAAGTTATGTACCTAGGATATAGGAGATGGAGATGTATTGATTCTCTTTGTTTTTATCCATTTCTTAAATATATACATACATGTGTGTGTGTGTGTGTGTATCTTTTCAATCCTATGTTGTGGGACACACGACGCACACCCTAGCCAACTGCACTCTCAACAGCGTACTCTTGCACAACATGACATACTGCCACAGCACACTCTTTACAGAAACGAATTAAATTGTGAATGTTTTAATGTAACTTTAGCAAGGAAAAAGCGTAGCTCCCTGAGGATGATCTGAGGACCGAAATATGTCGGAGCAATTTTAAGTGTCTTTATGTGAAATTATATAAATGCATTTGTTGGTTGATAATTAAAGTGATTTTACGAAATGTACGGTGCAACAATAAGGTTTTTATGTAGATTTCTTGATGCCGCCAGAATTCAGTTCACTCCCACTGTGATAAGTCGGTTTACGTTACGGAGACATTTGGCAGCTAGGCCTGGCAATAAAGGGGAGAAGTAGTAATGGAAAAAAGTAATATTTAAGTAAAGATAACTAAAGTTCACCCTAGAACTGTCTATGAAAGCCCAGAGGGAGAGTGCAGGTATAGCTCTACTCTATCTTTAACCTCAGCGCTTGGTAGGGAGGGGTGGTCAAAGCTACTCCCCATTCGCTTTACCCCCGGCAAACAGACTCGTTACCCATTTCAAAGAAGGTTTGGTGGACCCCAGGGTCGGTCTGGACAAATGAGGAAAATCTCGCCACCACCGGGATTAGATTCCTGGACGGTCCTGCCCCTAAGAAGGAGTGATTAAAAAAGGGGGGGGGGGAGTAGAAATAAATACATGGCCAAAGAAAGAAAAATGAAAGAAATCCGAGAAAATAAATCAGTCGGAAAGAACGAAAGAATTGAGGATGAAAGTATGGGAATTCAGCAGTGGTAAATTAATTAATCTATATTCTGTGAGGTAAAATACACCCATAATGAATCCAGCATTGTGACACGCCTTCAGAGATGCAACAGAAAACACCCAGTGACACGGAAGTAATAACACAAGCCTATACCTACACTACATGTCACGTTCATGGCGTATAGGATACGAGATATAGTATTTGTAAATGCGTTAGAGATGCAGTAACAGCATAACTTTCAAGATGTAGCCTAAGTTTATGTGGGAGTATGAAGACAGATCTAGAGAAAGCGTCCCGCTAAATAGCGGGTGTAACAAGTTCTATGAGCACGTATTCGTGCCACAGACGTAATTCAGTGTGAAACTCTCGCCCCTGAGTGTGTCCATGTCGCTCGAAGTACTGTTGATGTGCTGCATGTCTCTCGTTTGACTGGTTTCTAAAACATCAGTGAAGTTGAAGATGAGATGAAAATATTTCTATTCACAACGTCATTAAGATCAGTGGTCAACTCCCAGCTGCTAGTGTCTTTAACCTTTTGGCGCCGGAATTTTTTTTTAATTTTAGCACACCCTGTATATAAAATGTGAATAATACAGGAACCAAATACGTTAGATTTATGAAACAAACTGCATTTTGAAGAGGAAAAAAAAACGGAGAGTGTATACCATGTTTAAAATATTCAGTACCTATATTTGTTGAATAAATATATAAAATGCAAAATTTAGAGGTTAGCGGTGCAGTACGACCACTATAGTCGTCGTTAGACGTCAAAAGGTTAATATCCTGTACCTCGCTGGTTGCGGACTGGAAATGCTGTTGATACAAGCGAGGTTCCATTGTCCGTGGAATGCACGAGATTCGTTCTGGTGCTCAACGCGTATGACGTAATTTATTTTGCGTAAACCGTGAATTTTGGCTGAGATAAATTTTGAAGCGCTAGAGTCAACCACAAAATAGCACGTGTCACAGTCTGGCCCCTGTCTCAGTCTAAACCCGTTTCAACTCCAATATAGTGAGAGAAACATTAATTTTATTTACGGAAATAATAGATGTTTATTCTGAGAATTTTACAGCGCGCAGATATACTCTGAGGGTAAGATGCAGAATTCCTGAACATTAAGGCGCAAGGCACACGTATTTATCACAGACACTAGAAGGTTTAAGCAAGTGAAGTGTGTTCAATTTTGTCGTAAACAAAATGTGAAAAAAAAAAAAGAGAGACGGGATAGCTCTGTAAGTAACGTGAAAGGGCTGGGAGGTCGAAAATTTTATCCTCAATGTGACAATTTAGATCACTTTTGAGGCACGTCAGATGGATTCTTGGGCTTATTTTCTGTTTGTTAAGCGGCTGCAAATTTGCACTGACCACTTGGGTTATAAACTGGGGAGGTCAGAGGATGTGGAACTTTTATCTCTACACCCCCTCCAAACGTTCCCATGATGTACAGATCTGCGCCCACCGAGATTGGCAATTTCTTAATATATAATTTATTATAAATATTTTGTTAATGAAACATTTCAGAAAATTTGGGTAAGGTGTAATATTTAAAGTTCAGTGTGATGATAGTAAGGGTAATTTTGTTTTTAAAGAATGGCGGAAGAACCAAACATTTCTACCGCAGCAGGTCTGTGAACCTCATAGTCTCTTTGAGGTTTGACCAGGTTGCGTCAGCAGAAAACAAAAGTTATAGACTTCGTCCTTGATACTTTGATTATTCAGTAGTTTTTTCTGTGGCGTAACAGCCCAAATTGTTTCTAGGCCGCCTCATTGAGGTTTCTAGATCACACACAGACACGCACACACACACATACACACGCACGCACACACCGTTACGACTCGTCTGAACGAACGAACAGCTAGTCAACAGTGTCCACTCTCTACACAGCACACAACAAATACAAGAGACGAATATCAATTCGAACCCGCGATCCCAGAAATAAAGCGGCTGCAGATCTGCGCCCACCGAGATTGGTAATTTCTTAATATATAATTGATTATAAATATTTTGTTAATGAAACATTTCAGAAAATCTGAGCAAGGTGTAATATTTAAAGTTCAGTGTGATGATATTGTGGCCAAGGTAAAGTAATCACATTACAGGCCCGGTGTGGCCCAGAGGGTGGGTAGAGGTATAGCTCTTCTCTTCCATGACCGCTGCACTAGAAGAGAGTGAGTGGTCAGCAGCACACCCCGGCCGCAATTTACCCCCGGGAAAGACCCGGTACCCATTTTACAGGAGGCTGGGTGGGCCCCAGGCCGGTCTGGATGGGCGGAAAATCTCGTCCTCAAGGGGATTCGATCCCGGACCGTCCAGCCCGTTGTCAGTCGCTATACTGACTGAGCTACCGGGCAATGATATTGTGATACGGTATTGTATTTTCTGCTAGGCCTGTATAATATAACCGCATTTGTAACGGTTTCGACAGTAACAAATGTGACATGGCTGACAGTTTTCCTTTAGACTGAGCTGGACGACACACGAATGCTATAAGAGCTGCTGGGTAGACGTCGCCTTAGACAGGTGGACTACAAAGTGCGAGTGACGGATAGCCGCCGACTGTCAGTGAATCACTAAGGTGGAAGACTTATCGAGGTTCTCAGTATTCTAGCTTCAGCCCACGTCATATCGACAACAAATAGTGACAAAATGCTGGCGTCAAGTGAAACTGTCCAATTACTGAAAATGTAGGCGATGGTGTCCGACATGAACCAACTAAATGGCTGTCTCAGACAGATTCATATGGTGCAGTATGATATCTGTGCTCTGATGAGTCTATGTGTGGAAATAAACGGACAGAAATATTTGGCTAGTGTGCGATTGAACGCGATAGGTGTGCTGAAGTGACCATTCGGCCAGATGCTGACTGCAGTGAAAGGGTTGAAGAGGAGTTCCGATTGATAAAGAGCGAGTGTAATGAACACGATGATTATTGAATTACGTTTTGCTTAAACACTAAAATTATGAAAGAAATTGTTTAATAAAAATTATTCGTGATTGTAATGAATTTGGACTTGAGATATATGTCACGAGGTTGTGAGATGTAAAGTGGCGTAACACACATGATATGGATTCTTAGCGATTTTGGACTTTAGGGTTTATTGATTCTGAACATGTGTACAAGTACGACGAAAATACTGCCAGTAGTGATTTGTTAATTTAGCCTTTTGAAGACGAAGCGCAGACTGCTTTATTTAAAGATCCAGTCCGTACCACGCAGTAAACACTTTTTGTCTCGGTTATAAACACCAAACAGTTTATGGATGTAAGTGGCACAAGTCGCTGTTTGTTCTCAGATACAAAACGCATAAATACAGTGTGGGCAGAAAGTAACAGTTGTTGAATATTAAACCTGTTGGTGCATCACGTGACCAGCAGGGTTTAGAAGGTTAAAGATGAATTCTGGGACTACAGATTTCTCAAAGGGACGAAGAATTACATTTCCACGCATATTTGAAAGTTTTCTGTCATTTGGAGGTAAAGTATAGCCATTGCCTGGAAAAGTTAGTCACAAAATAAGGACGGTTTTTATTTGTGTTTAGTATTACAGCCTAAAACCTTTCTATACTCAGTAATTTTATCCATATTTCACAAAATTATTTCACCGAATTTTATCATTTCCACCAAATTTTGTAACATATTGTGAAGGAATGAGACCGCAGTCCTATACGCAAGGATGATTTTTCACTGTAAGGCTTTACGGTAGATAAAGATAAAAGGTCTGACGATTGCTTATTAACGAAGCCGAAACTAATAACTTTTATATGTGTTGTGTAAGACTGTGTTTCTTACTAATAGGACGGATTAATTTATTTAAGAAATTATATTCGGATAAGGAGATGAAACTCTAGAATTATATGTTATGGGAAGAAATAGATGTTAGTTTAGCTGCGATCAGGAGCGTGGGCTACCATGTCGCAGGAGAATGATAAGCAAATGACCCCACGAACCCATCACAAGAAATTATTTTCTACGCTAACAAAATATCGTCTACCATTCGGACCAATTCCAGCGCATTTGCGCGAATACGATTCAGTGATGCCAACCGTAGCGTAATAACAGTACACACAATATTTGCCTATAGCCGTGAAATTTAATATCGTTCTTAATTAGACTGTGCTGTGTTAGGTAACTTATAGGGCTTTACGTGATTTTGTGACTTCTGTACCTAATTCCCACAAGTTTATTAATAAACATGGAAAACTTGCATATATATTTTTAAAAAAGGTACACAGTATTCAATATTCGGTTAATACAGGTGCTCCTTGGTAGGCTGACAAAGCTGATTCTGCTTATAACTTTAAGAAACAATGTTTACATAAACTATTGTACCTGAAACTCAAGTCCGTTTATCGCAATTTTATAACAGGTGTCCCATGTACTTCATGGGCGCTACAGGGCACATCCATAAAGATTGCATAGGGACCCAAAATTCCTAGCTACTCAACTGACAGTGTTGATAAAACGTCTAAATATAGAGCTGAGATGGCATGACCTTCTGATTACCAGAAGTAGGAAGAAGTAGGTAGAAAGAAGAAGAAGAAGAATAAGAAGAAGAGGAGGAGGAAGAAAAAGAGAAGATGACGAAGAAGAAGCCTATATATAAGCGAAAGACATGTTAAGTCCGTTGGGAAAGACAGAGTTAGGAAGAACCACGTTCTGATAAAACTGAAGACAGCAAACCCATGACAAAATAAAACCGAGGAAAGGAATAAGTATGTATATAAAACTGCAAATAGAAAGAGTCATGTTACTTTGTGATGTGTGGGATAAGTCGCTCTTTGGGTGTGAAAGAGCTAAAGGAAACAATCCTCTCCCAAGGCAAATGAGTATTCCGTGTAAAAATAATTGGAAGACATGTGTTTTAAATTGCGTAATGACACACACTTGTTATAAATTGCGCGCCTTGGGGCAAACAGCTGAAGTAGTTCCAAGTTTGGAGGCTGGAAGGTCGAAACCTCTATCACTTCCTGCTCGAATGAATCAGAGCTGATGCTGTCGTGTTGTTAAGCTAAGCGATCTGCATTCTATGTCAAACGTCTATTTCAAACACAGAAAACGTTTGATGCAGAAACTACATTCCTTCATTCGTTCAGGTGAAAATGTTTAAACCCTTAAGGTATTAGTCACTGCATGCCTTGCTTAGAAGTACTCGCATGTTTGGTTTGGATTTATTTTGTGTCGGACCATGATTAAAAGGAACGTGTCCCTCCATCTGTCAACACTCCAAGCTAACAATTAGAGAGTGACTTTCCAACAGTAGAAACATAACGTGGCATGGAAATGTACTAACGGAAAGCATCTTCAAATAGAACCCTATATAAGAAGCGTTCAGACTTCTCGAATGCAATCTGTGACTTCCTCTTGAATCTTGAAAGGGTCACGACCCACTATTTAGAAATCACCAGTGTAATGACAAATTACATCACTTGCTTCTGCTTATCCCATCAGCACCTTTGATGGTTACCGCTGGGAACAACTGCTGGAATATGGCTTCCGAGCAGAAAATTATTTATGAAGTGCTTGCCCAGTGGTTGACATGATACTGCACCTGAGGATCTGCCAACTATGAGGCCACTCCTTGCTAGCCGTCTATGCTTGTATTCGCCAAGGGATGGCCAAAACCAATCCTCCTGAGGACAGAATTGCCACTGTTTGAAGAAGTTGGCACGAAAAATTATTTTGCTTATCAATAATACCAGAATCGTGGTTATGAAAAAAATTCAGGTACAAACAACACTTTGCTTTCCATTAATCTGCTGTTCAGAGAGGATTTCTATCTTTATTTTGTACTTCTTCTCATTGACCGATAATTAGTAGTTACCGAAATGGAAGTCTAGAATGAAAGAAAAAGAAAGAAAGACTGGTCGGTGTGTACGTCATATGGCTACACTTCGGCCGTCTTTTCCTTTATATCAAACCGTGTTTTTAGCGTACATTTAATACAGGCGTTGCTACTTCATGAAGGGTGTAGCACATGGATTTTTCTGTCGTCCCCTAAGCAGATACCAGCCCTCCAACTCTCAAAATACTATTACGTAGACCATGGAGGCCGCTCGAACAGACGCTCGCGCACGAGAGGGGGAACAGCGTAAGAAGAAGCGGATTAACAATTTCTGAAATCCACTTTACTTTTCATACATTATGAGTAGGACAGTAATGCTCGTGGCCTATTTAAGTTACTATTCAGGATCTTTTCTTGGACATTTTACTTTTATCTTTAACAATACTTAGTAATGATAACAGAAAAGAGAAGTTTTAATGTAGCTGAACACCCCTGATATAAATACCTGTAAGTTACCGTTCCGAGGAACCCGTGCCCAAGTTGTTGTACGCATGCGAATACGAAATCTCAGCTCATTAATAATTAACCTTGAGTAATGTTGTCTTTCCCTTTCACTACTGAACTACCTTCTGATTACCTGTATTGAGTTACAGGCAGGACCTTGTAAGGGAAGTGGCACTCTCCTAATGCGGCTAACAGTCAGTGGCACGATTTGAGTTTAACAATAGAAAACCAATGTCACCAAACACAATACATCTATGACGTCACTCTGTTGTGATTGATAAAATTATTCTGCTCAATTTTCTATTTAACTATATATATATATATATATATATATATATATAAAATGATAAATGTAATTTCTACCCTTATCGGTAATCATTTGGCAGGAAGTACAGTACGTCCTTCAGGCCCTAATTTGTAACTTGAATATTTAACGGCTACAGGCAAGGCTAATTTATTTGTTTGTTTACTGATGTATTTGAAGGTCATTTAACAACGCTGTCAGTATTTCGGGTTATAGGATATCGTACTGAATGACAGTGAATAACGAAATTGAAAATGTACAAGGGATTTGTCGCGTAAGTCAGAGTATTATTCGAAAGATTGATTTAGAGGAACTAAGGAAATCACGTATATCCTCAGTCGCTACGACCCCCGACCGAAACTCTAATAGCTTATCTTCCGAAACCAAGCCAGAAACTTTGGCTTTTGTGTCAAGTTGGGCGCTTGACAATATTAAATGATCGTACAGTGTGGAATAAGAAACCAACTAGATGTCGCTTAGTATTATATTTATTTCTCCTTTATAAGTTGCTCAACATGTTTCGGGCTACCTTGTGCCCGTCTTCAGAAGCTGATGACTTAGTGGTATTTTTGCCGCGTGTGTTGTAGCTCCGTGGCTGTGTAGGCGGTCAGATCCGGTTGGCTGGTTGTGTGTCCATTGGGGAGTACATAGCACAACTTAGAGATTTAAAATAAACATCCACTGGTACACAATAACATAAACAACCAACTAGATGCAATAATGACAATTTATTAATAACTTCAATCAGCTCATGTTTCGGGCTACCTTGTGCCCATCTTCAGAAGCTGATGACTTAGTGGTATTTTTGCCACGTGTGTTGTAGTTCCGTGGCTGTGTAGGCGGTCAGATCTGGTTGGCTGGTTGTGTGTCCATTGGGGAGTACATAGCACAACTTACAGATTTAAAATAAACATCCACTGGTACACAATAACATAAACAACCAACTAGATGCAATAATGACAATTTATTAATAACTTCAATCAGCTCAAAATGTTTCGGGGGATACTTTCGTCCATCTTCAGGAGCACTAGACTGTGTTT